>Ga0070664_100001140_pt1 | contig 21016 bp, 20 predicted proteins | sample KBSC73metaG_FD_65863 | JGI IMG/M metagenome (GOLD analysis project Ga0070664, IMG submission 65863) | Corn rhizosphere microbial communities from Kellogg Biological Station, Michigan, USA - KBS C7-3 metaG | ecosystem: Host-associated > Plants > Roots > Rhizosphere > Soil ... | reverse complement strand
TATCACACCAGAGCCGAAACTATTTTGCGCTCGTATTATGACGCCATGGTAAGCCAGCCGTTTGGGTTCGCACACATGCTTTGCGCGCTTGATCAATATCTTCATCCGGCCAAGGAAATCGTGATCGTCGGTGAGAGAAGCGACGCGCGCACGACGGATCTCATCAAGGAAATCCACTCGCTTTATTTGCCCAATAAAGCGGTGCTGATTTTTGCGCCGGGTGAGTCGCTCGAGAAAGTCTCGCCGCTAATGGTGGGCAAACAGCAGATCGACGGCCGCCCGACTGCATATGTTTGCCAGAACTTTACCTGTTCGGCGCCAGTCACGAGCTGGGCTGAGTTGAAGCGTCTGCTAGAAACTAACGCCGCTTAGCCTCGCAAGTTTTTCTATTGCTCCCTCAAGAGCTTCACCGCCGCAGGAAATTGCGATCCAGAGGATCGGTGGTGGGTTCGGTAATTGAACTGAGATCCTTGGCCTAGCGACTCAGGATCTCGACCGACGGGAGAATCTTTCCCGCAGCCGCATATTCGAATCGTCGCGGAATTTCCTCTCGTCGATTATGGGCTGACGGTTGTTCTCGTGATCGTCTGAATAATCCGCTCGAGATCCGGCAACGTGTAGTATTCGATTTCGATCCGCCCTTTGTTTGTGCGCGGCTTGGGAATCAGCCGAACGCGCGTGCCGAGGACACGCTGCAGCTCTTCGATAATCGTTTTCAGATCGGGATCGGTTGCGAGCGGCGCACGCCGGCGTTTTCGTCCTGCGACCAGGTGGCGAACCATTTTTTCCGTTTCCCGCGTGGAGAGACCTTTGGCGATGACTTCTCGGCAAGCCGAAATCATCAGTGCCTCCGTGTGCAAGCCAAGCAGCGCGCGCGCTTGACCAGCGGGCAGGTTCCCCGCCGAAACTTCCTGTTGCACCTCGACGGGCAGAGACAGCAGTCTGAGCGAATTGGTGATCGCTGGCCGGCTCTTGGCGACTTTTTCGGCCATCTCCTCCTGACTCCAGTGAAACTCCTCCTGGAGTCTCCGATAGCCGTTGGCTTCCTCGATGGGATTCAAATCCTCGCGTTGCAGGTTTTCCACCAGCGCGAGTTGCAGAGCTTCATGATCGCTCGCGTCGCGTATCACCACCGGCACGCGGCTCAGCCCCGCCTTCATAGCGGCGCGCCAGCGGCGCTCGCCCGCGATCAGCTCGAACCCGTCAGCCTTGGGACGGACCACCAGCGGCTGAATGATCCCCTGATTCAGAATCGAGCCGGCAAGCTCGGCGATTTTCGCCTCGTCGAACGATCGGCGCGGCTGGAAAGGGCTCGGCGTGATGCGGTCGACCGAAACTTCGAGGGGCGCGGAATCCGCGCGCGAATCAGCTTTGGGCTCGGTGGCGCTCGGGATGAGCGCGCTCAGCCCTCTACCCAAGCCTTTTTTCGGCATCGACATGGTGCTCTCCACGGTTGATCAGCTCCTTTGCAAGTTCACGATAATCCTGGGCACCGGTTGAACCGGCATCATACATTGCGATCGGTTTGCCATAGCTTGGGCTCTCGCTCAAGCGCACGTTGCGGCGGATGATCGTGTGAAATAGTTTGTCGGGAAAGTGGGCGCGAATTTCTTCCACCACCTGGTGTGATAAGCGATTACGGCTATCGAACATCGTAATCACGATCCCTTCCAAGCGAAGTGTTGGGTTGAAGCTCTGCTGCACCAACCGCATGGTTTCTAGAATGGAGCTCAAGCCTTCCAAAGCGTAATATTCGCTTTGAATTGGAATCAGCAGCGAATCTGCGGCAGTCAGTGCGTTGAGCGTGAGAAGTCCCAAGGACGGCGGACAGTCCAGCAGAACATAGTCGTAATGCGCTGTCACGCTGGCGAGCGCGTCTTTCAAGCGGAACTCGCGCCGATCAGCGGCCACCAGCTCGATTTCCGCGCCGACCAGATCTTTGGTTGCGGGAACGAGTAAAAGGTCGGGTAGCTCGGTCGCGCACACGACTTCACCAATGAGTCGCGATCCGTCGAGCGCATGATAGAGGCTCGTTGCAAGCGACGCCTTATCGACACCCACGCCGTTTGTGGTATTGCCCTGCGGGTCAATGTCGACCAAGAGCGTTCGTTTGGCGTCGAGCGCAAGCGCAGCGGCGACGTTTATTGCCGTGGTGGTCTTGCCGACGCCGCCTTTTTGATTAGCAATCGCAATGATTAATGCCACAAAAACTCTTATATTTAAGCTATTTACAGATATACGTGCAGCAGCCATATAGTTATCACATCCTCGGGAAGAATAAAAGAAAATTTATCGTTTCACGTGAAACTGGGAAGCCTGCGGAGTGCTGCTCGACTATGCCGACTTCTTTTTGATGTAAAATGAAAGGAGAGAAATCGCGGCGGGCGTGACCCCAGGAATCCTCGCGGCTTGTCCAAGGGATTGCGGGTTAACCCTAACCAGTTTTTCGCAGACCTCGCGGGATAAGCCGCTGATCTTCGAGTAATCAAGATTGGCTGGGATTGTCGCCTGCTCCATACGGCGGAAACGCTCGACAATGGCGGACTGGCGGTCAACGTATCCCTGATACTTGAGCTGAATTTCCGTTTGCGCGTCGACATTCGGTCCGTAATTAGGAATATCTGGACCGACAGTTCTAAGCTGCTCGATCGAAATCTCTGGCCGGCGGAGTATCTGGGCTAAGCTGCACGCACTGCGCAATGGCGCCGATTCGAGACGCCGCAGGATCGCGTTGACATTTTCGTCGGCTGCAAGTTGATGCGTATTCAAATAGTCGGTCAATCGAGCCACTGCCCGTTTTTTCGCTTCGGTTCGCTCGAGCGCATCATCGGTTGCGAGGCCGATTCTATGGGCAACTTCGGTCAGTCGCAAATCCGCATTATCTTCACGCAGCAGAAGACGGTACTCGGCCCTCGAGGTAAACATTCGATAGGGTTCGTTGTCGGTACCCTTTGTAACGAGGTCGTCGATGAGGACACCGATATAGGCCTGCTCACGCGAAAAAATCAGAGGCTCGCTGCCTCGGAGACTTAGAACCGCATTGATCCCAGCCATAATGCCCTGGGCAGCAGCTTCCTCATAACCCGTAGTGCCGTTGATTTGGCCGGCGTGATAAAGACCGGCGACGAATTTAGTTTCGAGGCTTGGTTTGAGCTGCGTCGGCTCAAAATAGTCGTATTCTATGGCGTACCCTGGACGCATGATCTCGGCATGTTCAAGCCCCGAGATGGAGCGCACCATATCGATCTGCACATCGAGCGGCAGGCTCGTAGACAAACCATTCGGATAAACCTCGACAGTATCCAATCCCTCCGGCTCAAGAAAGATCTGGTGCCTGCTCTTGTCCGCGAAACGATGAATCTTGTCTTCTATTGATGGGCAGTAGCGTGGACCGCGGCTTTTGATCACGCCGGAATAGATGGGCGAGCGGTGAATAGCAGCGCGAATGATGTCGTGGGTGCGGCTGTTTGTGTATGTAATATGGCAGGGAACCTGCGTTTGAGCAATGCCGGAACTGGAAAATGAAAATGGCAGCGGCACTGGATCACCATGCTGTACCGCCAATTTGACGAATTCTATGGTACGGCCGTCGAGGCGTGGGCAGGTTCCGGTTTTCAGCCGGCCGACTTTGAAGCCAAGATTGACCAGTGATTCGCTGAGGCCATGAACTGCGAAGTCTCCCGCTCGTCCAGCTGAATAGTTGCGATCCCCCACATGAATTAGACCTTTTAGGAATGTTCCGGTGGTCAGAATAACCTTGCGCCCGTAAAATCGTTCGCCAATTTGAGTTTCAACACCCTTGACCTCACTGTCCTCGACGATCAGCGCCTCGACACTGCCCTGACGCACTGTTAGACCAGAGCAGTTTTCGAGAACTCGCTTCATACGCTGGCGATACAGCGCTTTGTCCGCCTGGGCTCTCGAGGCCCGGACCGCCGGTCCCTTTTTAGTGTTGAGCAGCCGAAACTGAATACCGGTTTCGTCGATAGCGCGCCCCATCTCGCCACCGAGCGCGTCGATCTCTTTGACTAAATGGCCCTTACCGATCCCACCGATCGCCGGATTGCATGACATTTGGCCAATATGGTCGAGATTCAGTGTCAGCATTAACGTGCTCACGCCCATTCGAGCCGCAGCGAGAGATGCCTCTATGCCGGCATGGCCGGCTCCGACTACGATGATGTCGAAAATCTTACTTTCACTGCTCATGGTTTCACGTGAAACAATGGTGTCCCTATAACACAGTCGGCATTATTTGCCGATACAGAAGTTGGAAAAAATACTGTCGAGAATGTCTTCGTTGTTGATCAACCCAGTGATCTCCTCGAGTGCCTCGCGGGCTTCGTGGAGATCGACGGCGACGAATTCAGCGGCAAAACCTTCGCTGAGTGACTGGGCGGCGTGGCGCAGCGCGTATTCGGCGCGCTCTAAGGCGCTGCGTTGGCGTAAGTTAGTGATCGCCACGGGCGAGAATTCGATTTCTTTATCCAGGATGAGGTTGCGGAGCGCTTGCTTGAGCTCGGAAACGCCTTCGCCAGTCTTAGCTGATACGCGGCAATGCTTGATTCGGCAATCAAGACTTTTCAGATCATGTTCGCTGAGCGACTCGGGTAAATCACTTTTATTGACAGCGATCAGAGCTTTCGCTCCATTTGTCGCCATCATCAATTCGTTGTCTTCCGCCGACAGCGCAAGCGAGCCATCAATGACGATAATTCGGGCATCCGATTTTTCCAGGTAATCGCGCGCGAGATGGACGCCAATCCGCTCAATTTGATCCGATGTCTCATGGATCCCTGCGGTGTCCCAAAGCACCACCGGCAAACCGTCCAGGTTGATCGATTCTTCGATCACGTCACGAGTCGTGCCGGCCACGGGGGTCACAATCACGCGGTCCTCACCAATAAGGGCGTTCAGCAGGCTTGATTTACCGACATTCGGACGACCACAAATGCATATTTTAGCACCCTCGCGAAATAGTCGCGTCCATTCGTAACTATCTGAAATTATTGATATTTTTTGGGTCAGCTCGTAAATGGCGTGCGCCAATTCCTGACGCTTCAGAAGCTCAATTTCTTCCTCTGGAAAATCAATGGCGGCTTCGACCTCGACGAGAAGGCTTAGCAAGTGCGAACGCAACTCCTCCACCCAATGTGACAGATTGCCGCTGGCTTGGTCGAGCGCCAGGGCTGCGCTACGCTCCGTTCGAGCGCGGATCAGGTCGAGCACGGCTTCCGCCTGACTGAGATCGAGCCGTCCGTTTAGGAAAGCGCGTTTGGTAAACTCTCCCGGTTCTGCCTGCCGGGCTCCTTCACTAAGGACAAGTTGAAGCACCCGCCGGACGATGAACGCGCCGCCGTGGCAGTGAATCTCGACGACGTCCTCTCCTGTATAACTTTTCGGGCGGCGCATGATTGCGAGCAACACTTCATCGACAGCGCGCGCGGATTTTGGATCGCGCACCGTGCCGTGATAAAGCCGGTGCGACTGCAGCTTACTATCCTTGTTGTGAGGCCGAAAAAAAATTCTTGCCGCGATTTGCTCTGCATCGACGCCGCTCATGCGGATAACCGCGATGCTTCCTTCACCCGGCGGCGTGGCGATCGCGGCGATGGTGTCCAGCTTGTACATAAAAGCGGAATCATCTTAACAGCTCGAAAAGCGAAGGCAACGCGCGCAGAAACGAAAAAACCCGTCCGGCAACTTCGTGCCGGACGGGTTTGAAGCGATTGGCGTCCAGGGCTTATCTTCTGATGATGGTCAGTGTCGCGCGTTTATTTACGCTTGCATAAGAGGCGGTGATGCTCACATTGGCCTTCTGGTTTGTTGCCGTCGTTGTAATGGTGAAGACCTGAGAAATCGCGCCGGCCGGAATCACAACATTTGCTGGAACTTTCGCTCGCGTAGAATTGCTGCTCGTGAGATTCACGACAATGCCGCCGGCCGGGGCGGCTTTCGTCAGAGTTACGGTTCCAGTCGCGCTTGCACCACCGACAAGTGTGGAGGGATTTAAGGTCAAGGACGACAATGCGGCGGGCGCCGCTGGGTTGACGGTCAGGCTGGCCGATTTATTTACGCCGCTATAGGCAGCAGTAATGTTCCCGACAGTAGTCATCGATACTGCTGATGTCGTAATGGTGAAATTTGCCGACGAAGAATTCGGCGGAATCGTTACGGAGTTGGGCACTGACGCCGCTGTGTTGGCGTTGGATAAGCTGACGATTGTCCCTGCTGATGGCGCCGTCCCGGTAAGAGTAACCGTTCCGGTCGCGTTTTGTCCGCCAGTGACACTCGCAGGATTCAAAATCAGCGAACTCAAGCTCGGTTGGCTCGTCTGTGCGGGGTTGTAGCCCAGTTGAATCACTTCAAAATCGCTCGCAGAAACATTAGCAAACGCCGGGTTGAGAAGATCGTTGTTCCAACGCGTATCGTAGGTGCCGGTGATATACATGTCGGAGCCATTGTCGGCGACGATTAGACCGTATTTTTGCATCGCGCGAAAAATCTTTTGTATGTTCGGATCGCTGGTCCGTTGTGTGATATCCACGCTCGCCTTGAGTCGCAGCCGGGCGCCCATGGGAAGGGCGCCGGCCGTCGAGCCGGCGCGGTGCGAGGCGGGATAGACGTACCCATTGGTTGCACGCACCGTCACGCGGAGAGCGTGGCGGATTTCGCTATTATTGGGATCGTAAACTTCATCGTAGCGCGCCAGGCCGGGAAGAATCGCCAAACCAGCCGCATCCGCCGATGTCCAGCGGTCGGGCCGCCGATTGTTCGTATTCATGTCGAAGAATGCGCCTGAACCGGCGAACCATTTGCCTTGAGTGGTGTTGTAGAAAACGTTGTAGAGCTCGTAAAGAAAGTTCCGGTCTTTGTCGACAATCAACAAATGCCGATCTTCGCTGCTACGCAGGTCGATGTTGCCCGCATCGCCGCCTTCGATCCAGTAGGGTTGCATCATCGCCTCTGACGGAATCGGATAAAATGGAAAACTCGCGTCGGTGGAGTGATCGACGCCGTCGCTTTCATCACTGTATTGAAACTGCACCGTCTTGAGATCCCCGTCGGCTACACTTGTGACGACCGCATAAGGCATCCCGTAAATGGAATTGCCTGCTCCGGCGTTGCCGCCGAAATCAGGATGAAGCCGCCGCGTTCCGCCGTTGTTGATGAACGCGACAAAATTCGCCGAATTCGGATCCACTGGCCAACTGCTGATGTCGAGATTCCACCAATTACCCGCGGGAAAAAGCGGTAGCGGCTGCGGTAGTGCGCCACCGCGAACCGCGTTCATTGCCCAAGCGTTTGAGAAGGAAGTCGTTTGAAACGCCAGCAAAGTCACGATGGCGACGACCGACGGTAATCGCCTCGCCAAACGACGAAGATTGCGTTTAATCATGTATGCCTCCGGATGGAAAATTAAAGACTGCGGAGACGGCGCAAGCGTTATGCCAGTAAGAGTTGTCGATGATTTCACAAGCGAACTACCGCATGCTCCTCGGCGCGCGGAAGCTCTGCGCAATAGTGCGCACGGGCCCCAATTCAGTAGATGGACAGGACGGAAGCGGAACTCAAGCTTGTCAGCGATGCAGCGGAAGAATGCTCACTCGGCGGAAAAAAGCGGTCTGCTAATTCAGGGTTTTCTGTCGGACGGCAAGATCTTCGGCGCCGGAAAATGCGAATCGCTCGAGGGCAACGGCGTCGAGCTCGATCCCCAGTCCGGGCGCTTCCGGCGGAAGCAAATAACCGTTTTGCACTTTGAACGGCTCGCGTAACAGTTCTTCGCGCAGCGGATTGTAGGTGTAGTCGAGCTCCATCACGATACAATTTTCGAGTGCTGCCGAGAGATGCACGCTCGCGGCAAGCGCTACACCGTCGCCCCAGGTATGAAAGGACACTGGGACTTTGTAGGTCGATGCCAGCGCGGTGATTTTTCTTATTTCGGAGATACCGCCGGCGCGTGCCACGTCGGGCTGGATGAAATCGACGGCGCCGCGGACGATGAAGTTTTCGAAGGCGTAGCGAGTGTGCAAGTTTTCGCCGACGGCAATCGGGGTTCTGCCTCTCTCACGCAAAAGGGCATGGCCTTCGATGTCTTCGACAAAAAGCGGCTCTTCGAGCCAGTAGGCGCCGCAGTCTGCGAAGGCATCGGCAGCTTTGAGCGCGACACCGATACTGTAGCCCTGGTTTGCGTCGGTCATGACGATGAAATTTTTCCCCAACTCATTACGCACGGCACGGACAATGCGGATGTCTTGATCGAGATCGAAACCGACTTTGATCTTGACACCGTGAAAACCCTGCTCGGCAAAAGCGCTCGCCCGACGTGCTACTTTGGCCGGCTCTTCGGGATACAGCGCGGTGGCGTAAACCGCAACTTTGTCGCGTGATTTGCCGCCGAGAAGCTGATAGACCGGCAGGCCGCGAGCTTTCCCGAGTATGTCCCACAACGCGATATCGACACCGCTCAAGGCCACGACACCGATGCCGCGGCTGCCGAATTCTTTGTGCCCGCCGCGTACGTAGGCTTTGTCCCAGATCGCCTCGATGTCAGTGGGATCCATGCCGACGATCAGCGGCTTGATCACTTTGGCGATGATGAGTTCGATAAGCTCGCCATTACCGGAGGCCGAGCCGATGCCCGAAAAACCTTCATCGGTCTCGACTCGCAGTAATGTGGTGGAACGCGTGCTGCGCACACCGGAACGACTAAAGACTTGTCCTTCCGTCGGAATCGGCGCTCGCAACCGAAGCGTCTGAACGTCGGTAATTTTCATTAAAGGTTACTTCATCTCCCAGAATTGCCCCTCGACGACTTCACCGTCGACCACAATAAAATCAATTTCTTCGTCGAGTCTTTTGTTTCCCTCGGCATCGACCCGCACCACTTTCGGTTTGTTGCCTTTTTTGGCGTTGACCCGAAACAACGCCAGCGGCACGTCGCCAGTGCTGGCGAAATAATAATAATGATTTTCCGGCAGCATGATGCCTTCGCCTTTGTTGAGCACGGTCGGCTGGTGTTCTTTGTTGTAAAAAGTTGCCTGGCCGTCCATCACCACGAAAATATGATCTTCGCCGGGGTGTGTATGTAGCTTATTTTTTCTGCCGGGAATGTAGTAGTTGAGCCCGACCGTCATGTGATCAGTTTGCGCAAGAGGAATATGACTGCGCCCGCCGGTGATGTGGGGTGTTTTCAGTTTGAAGGTCGTCGCTTCCATTTGTCGTCCTCCTGTCGAGTCCGGTATAGCGCAGAGCCGAAACCTTGAAAAGAGCCGCAAGCCTGGTCTATTTTTGCTCTGGTCAAACGTTTTCAAGCGTTGAACTGGTTAACGATTTGAACGCCGCAAAACGTTAATGTAAGGAGAAATAATGGCTCACATCGGCCTTGCCTGGGTGAATCCCGCACCGCTCACTAAACCGGAGAATGTCGTCAATTTTGCGAAAAAATGCGAAGCGATGGGTTGCCACTCGATGTGGACTATCGATCGAATCGCGTATGATAATCTCGAACCGTTAACCGTATTGGCAGCGGCGGCGGGCGCGACGCAAAAAATTCGCCTCGGCACATCGGTATTGCTCGGCAATTTGCGCCATGCGAGCCACGCTGCCAAAATTGTTTCAACGCTGGACTTTATTTCTAACGGCCGGGTTACTCTTGGGCTTGGGTTCGGCAGCCGCGAAAACGATTACAGAGCCGTTGAGATTCCCTTCGAGCATCGCGGTAGTCGAGCAGTGGAACAGGTGCAATTGATGAAACGTCTCTGGACCGAGGACAACGTTACATTCAAAGGCAAGTTTTACAACGTGGAGAACCTGAGCGTCGGGCCGAAGCCGATTCAAAAGCCGCATCCACCGATCTGGACGGGGGGCAGCGCTGAAGTGGCGCTGAAGCGCGCTGGTAGTTGGGCCGATGGATTTATTTGTGGCAGCTCGGCAATTCCCGAGTTTCCCTCTACATGGGAAAAAATCGCCAGCTATGCCAAAGCCGCCGGCCGAGATCCGAACAAAATAAGTAAGGCCGGCCTGACTTTCATGGCAATCGACGAGGACCAGAGCAAAGCAGTCAAAACCGTCGAAGATTACGTGATGCGTTACTACGGCCGGCTGCGCGCCGATGTGGCGAACACTTCTCTGGTGGGTGCGCCGGCAGCGATCGCCGAGCGCATCGGCGCTTTTCTGTCCAGAGGTCTCGATACGCTGATTATCGGCGTCGCCGATCCGGATCCGCGACAACTGGATCTCTTTGGCGAAAACGTGCTACCGAAGATCAGGTAAGTAATGGGCTGTCGAAGAAAACTTTGGCGAAACAGGTGGATTGACCATCTGAGGGTGCTCGGTTTGTTGTTCTCAAGATAGATAGTGTCATGAACGATTGTAGGAGGACGCTATGAAGGCTATTGCAATCGTTGCGCTGACCGCCATGATTTCGATTCCGAACTCGGTGTTCGCTTGGGGGCCGCGGGGTGGCGCGGTCGTCGTTCATCGATCTTTTCCGCGCGCCGTTGTCGGTCGACCGTTCTTTCCGAATGTCATTGTAGGAAGATCTTTTGCCCGCGTGCCTTTTAGATTTTTTCCAAATCGAGTGGTGATCCAGTCGCCGTTCTTTTTCGGGCCGAGCTGGTATGGTTCTTACTATGCCCCGAGTTATTACCCCTACCCGGCGCCATACCCGTATTATAGCTACTCACCTTACGATTACGCTCCTGTTCCGCCTCCGCCGGCCCCCGACACCACTTACGATCGCGGTTATTCCGAGGGATACACGCGCGGCTATCAAGAGGCCCAAAAAGAAATCAGTCGACTGCTCGACCTGGAGAAAACAGCGAATGACGAGCAGGAGAAAAGCGGCGCTGAAGAAAATCAGTAATCCGTCATTCCCGTCTCCCTCTGAGACGTAATCTGGTTCCGATCCAAAAACTTTGTGCCAACGCGAAATTTTTTAACAGCTAATATTGAATCACTGCGCCGCCGGATCCATTTTTCCCAAATGGTCGATGATGCGCTTAATGGCTTCCTCATTGTTTCTGAGCTTGTCGCGAAAACTTTGAAGATCGGTGCCGGCGATCTCCATGCGCAAATCGCCCAGATGACTCTGAAGAATTTCTTTCAGCAATAGCGCCTCGTCCGATGTAAGTTCCAGGTTTGGCATATCATCTTCCCTGATGGCCTATGGAGCACTGAGCCACCGACATCCGCTGCGCCCTAATTGAGTAGCAGCTCTGCGCGTCTAAGCGGCGCACAGCAGCGTTGATCTGGCAGCTTGCTCTAGGCGGAGAAAACCAGAAAAATACTGACCATGACCAACAAAATCGCTGCAGTGAGAATCGCCCGGGAGACCACTTCTTGCAGCCGCAGTTTTCTTTTGACTTCACCAAGGGTGATCTCCGCGTCACCCCAGCGCGCAATTGAGTAGTAGCGTGTTCTGCCGCCGTCTGGAGCAATTATTCCCACTGCCATAGGATCAGGGTCTTTGCGGGCCCATATTTCTACCCGATCGAATAGTCGAGTTACTCTCAGTCGCCTTACCTCCGAAAGCACCGGCTCGGGCACCCCAAGCTCCAGCGAATAGATTCCAAACGTATGCTTGATCGGCAGATACTGCCGCCATGCCGCCAGCTCTTCTCCGACCAGTTCGGGATAGGGAATGATCGGCTCGCCACTGCCTTCGAAACTTGATCGCCGTTCGTCGTAATAGGTTTCTATGAACATAAGCTCCTCCTCGCCGGGGTTGCTAATCGATCACCGAGCACGTGATGGGTCTAGTTACGGCGGCGAGCAGAATATATGCCATGGTTATCCGTCTTGGTCGCGCGATATATACGGTTGTCCATGGCTCGGCGGCGGTCGCTCTTCAGGGTGTTGCGGCGTGTGAGTTGTGTCGAAAACGAAACAAGCCCGCAGGACTTTTTCCCGAGAATGCAATTATCCGCTCGCGCGAAATTACCGGCCCAGATTATAGGGATCGGCTACAGGTAATTATGTGAGGTTCTTGGGTTTTAGGGGATCTCTCATTGGGTTCGACATGACAAACTGCGGCCGGGCGGTTTTACAGAGTCGGGCCGGGCCGGTGAGCTCTTGACGCGGGGATTGAAGGTCATTCACCGCCAGCCGAGGGTTGGCAATGCGCTGAAGACGCGCATTGAGCATGGCGCGTCTTCCGCTTCGCGGAGAAGATGACTGGCGCAGTATCTAGGATGCCGCGGCGATGCGGAGCGGAGCCGGCTGCTCGGAAAAGTTTTGCTCCAGCCACCAGTTAGCGATCTCGATGCCGGTCGCAAACCATACACCCTCATGACCTTGCATGTATTCGATCATTTCTTTGAGCGCGCTGGTCCGGCCCAATCTGCTGGATACGTACGGGTGCAGTTGAAATGTGGTAAACATCGGCCCAAGTCCCGATTCTTTATAAAGATCGTCGAAGAATCGTTTCCACAAACGGAGCGCATTTTCGGGGTGGTCGCCGGCCCGGTTTTGATGGCCGTAGAGCCTGCCGTCGCCAAATGGTTGGCGCGGAAGCTCGACCAAACGGGCTTGGCTGTTTTCCCAAACGAAGGGGAGATCGTCTGCGAAAGAGTTGCTATTCCAGACGTAGCCTTCTTCCATCAACAATTCGACGGTGTTGTCGCTTTGAGTACAGGTGCGCCAGCCCACGGGCCGCTTGCCGGTTCGCTTCAGGAGCATGTCGGTGGTGCGCCGGATGCAGTCCAGCTCCTGTTCACGCGTGAGATCCCGCGCGATCTCGTGATGGTAGCCGTGGCTGGCGACTTCATGGCCGCGCTCGGTGATCGCCTTCATGGCGTCGGGATATCGTTCGGCGATGCCGCCGCAGGTCAGAAACGTGGTTTTCACACCGACTTCGTCGAGCATTCTTAGAATTCGCCAGATGCCGGTCTTGGGACCATATTCGCCTTCGGCATAATCCTCGTTGTTCAACTTGCCATTGGAGCCGGGCCGCACGGGCTCACCGCCCTGAAAATCGAATGTGATTGCAACCGCAACGCGCTGCTTGTTGGGCCAGAAGATTTTCTCTTTGGCATGATTCTCGTTGATCATTTCGGACCTCCTATGATTTGCCGACAGAATCAGTGCAATGGCCGGCACTCTAAATGAGAAACCTCGCATGTGTCAATCCAGCGCGTCATCGTGTTCAAAAACTCGGCCGTTCCGCGATTCGCCTATTTCGCGCTTTTCAAAAACGGCTTCCAGTTCCATTCGAAATCAGGATTCGTGTAGGTCTCCGGCGGCATCAACGACGTGAGGCCGCGCTGGGCCAGCTCGCTTTCGAACTTTTCTCTCACCCAGGGGTCTTCATTAACATACTCGATCTGATCTTTGGCGCGGTCTTCGACTTTCTCCGCGTGTCCATGAAACTGCATCGGCGGATGCAGCGCGAGATAGCGTGCGGGTTCGCCGCCGGCGTTGAAGTGCTGATGAAACCATTTGTTCGGTGGTACGAAACAGCTCGCCTCATGCCAGGGCACCACGACTTTTTCTTTGCCTTCTTCCCACATGATCGAATAACCTTCGCCGACGGGAATGACGATGACTCGGCCGGGACCATGGCGGTGCGCCTTCTTGTATAGACGGGCATCGAAAACCGACATATGGCAGGACATTTCCGAGTCGGGAAATTGGATATAAACGCTACGGCCGCCGGCGCCGCGCCGGGCGTTGCTGTCGAGCTTGTCCCAGGCGCGCATGTCCGGAAAAAAATTCCCGTACCAGTACGCGCGCCGTCCCCAGGATTCGTCTAGATTCTGTTGTGAAATCATTTTCGCTTCGGAATAGAAATCTATCTCGTTCTGGATGTCCGGCCCTTCGTAGGCGTTGGCGAAGATGAAATTAGGATCGCGCACACCCGAGAGCGTGAGCGGCATATAATTGTAATGCAGCAAGCGCGCCGGTTTGTCTCCTTGCATGTTGCTGAACTGATGCGTGTAGTTGTGGGGCAGAAGAAACATGCTGTGTTTTTGCCATTCGAAAGTCTTCTTCGGCCGCTTTTCTCCGGCCCAAATGGTCGTGAGCCCACGGCCTTCGACGACATAAACGATTTCGTCCAGGGCAAACTTAAGCGGCGGTAAAGTTTTGCCGGCTGGAATCTCGCTGACGCGCGCCGAAGTGACGCCTTCCTGACCGAGGAGCTGGATGAAGGCCGAATGACACTGCCGCGACTCCCACCAGCCCAACTGGAGCGTCCGCAGGTCTTCGATGTAGTAACCGCGATAGATCGGAATCCGCTGGGCTTCCATCCACTCGTCGTACGTATACACTTTGCTCCACATTTTGCGTTCGGCTTGCATCGCTTTGGACATGAAGGTGCTCCTCTCAACCACTGGTAAAACTCATATCACTCTCGACACGGGAAAAAAATTCTCGGCGAGCCCACAAAAACGAAGGCCCCGCGAAAGCGAGGCCTTCAGAAATTTATCACCCAGCGCCGAATCAATCGTCTGGCGCGGTCGGGAACATCAGGGATTTGACCGTCACTGGAATAACCTCCGTGATGCCCAGACATTCGCCGATGTCGATGTAATCCAGGTCGCCGACTTCGATGCCGTCCACCGCGATGATATCCCGGGCGACTTTGAATTCTTCTTTGAGCATGCTGCCGAGGGATTTGGCGATATCCAGATCCAAAGTCAAATAAAGCGGGCATTTCGGGTCATCGGCGTCCTTGAGGATTTCCGCTACCCCTTCCGCGATCCGCCGGACCGACTGGTAATCGGGCACACCGCTCACGGTTAGCGACAGCGCCAGGCCGGAGGTAAAACGGGGCAGATCGAACTTCCGCAGCGATTGCCGCAGCGCATCGCTGACCGATTCGCCGTCGCGAATCGGCGCCTGAATCACTTTCAGGCCGTGCACCGGCAAAGCTTTTTCATTCGACACGTAGCTGGTGTTTCCGCTCGCCTGGATGGTATATTCGCCGGCGCCGATCACAGTGGCGCGGATCCCTTCGATCGGTTCCCGCAGCACCCCATCGGGCAATTTTTTTAGATACTCGCGCATGTTCCGCCCTAAAACCGGGCCGATATCGCCATAGGCCTTGGGATCGCGATCATAAACATGCTCGGAAACGCCGCCGGAGAAAACGATGTGCTGCACCTGCGTGAAGCCGCGGTAGTTGACGAACGGCGGAGTCACCATCAGGGATTTCGCCATTGGCGACTTCGGCCCGTGTTCGATGATTTCGAAAAGAATCTTCGCCATGTAGGCGCCGAAATCCTCTTTCATGTTTTCGGTGATCTTTTGACCGAGCTCGATCTTATAGCCAAGCTCTCTCATCATCGTGCGGCCGGCACCTTCGATGCGGGTAATCGTGTCATCCTCATCGAAGGCGATCAGGCGCGCGCCGATATTGATGGAAGCGGTCTGCGTCACGACACCGTCTTCGACCAGTGAGAACTTAGTGGTACCGCCGCCCATGTCGACGTTGAGCACGGTTTTGTGCTCGCTCTTGGAAAGATCGACCGCGCCGCAGCCATAGGCGGCCAGCAGCGCTTCATGATTATGACCCGCCGCGGCGCAGATAAACTTTCCGGAATATTTCGCGAAATTCTCGACGATCGGCTGGGCGTTTTCCTTCTTCAAGGCCTCGCCAGTGATGATGACGGCTCCCGTATCGACGTCTTCCGGTGTCAAGCCGGCTTCTTTGTAGGCCGCCTGAATGAAATCGTTCACTTGATCGGTGTCGATTTTGGTGGCCGAAAGATATGGCGTCAGCATAATCGGCGAGCGATACAGCACCTCGCGGTTCGTAACCTTGAATTTTCCCGAAAGCGAAGCGCCTTCGCGGCGCAGTGTGATGTGGGAGAAGATCAGGTGGGACGTTGACGATCCGATGTCGATGCCCACGCTTTTAAGCGAGAACATCTCGAGCCCTTCGATGTCGGTGACAATTTCATCTTCCCTGATGATGAAATTGTCCGGATGGTCATGATCATAAATATCGTCGTGCATGATTTTGCCTCTGTCTGCCATTAGCGGTGTCCTTCTGAAAATAAAGAATCCCCGCTCACTGGAGCGGGGATTCTCTAAACGAACGATTGGAAATTATTGCGCTATTGCTTACCCATCGCCTTCGACCATTCATAGTCCGGGTTGGAATAGCACTCCGGAGGCATTTCGCTCTTGATGCCGCGTTTTGATAACTCCTCTTCGAATTTCTGCCGGATAAAAGGATCTTCCCTCGGGTACTCGATTTGATCCTTGGCCCGATCTTCGACCTTTTCCGCATGACCATGGAACTGCATCGGCGGATGGAGCGCAAGATAGCGCGCCATGTCCTTGCCGGCGTTGAAGTGCTGGTGAAACCATTTATCGGGCGGGGTGATCATGCTGCACTCATGCCATGGACAGACGATTTTCTCTTTGCCTTCTTCCCACATGATCGAATAGCCTTCGCCGGCGGGGATGATAATCGCGCGGCCTGGGCCGTGGCGATGCGCCTTCTTGTAGGTCTTGGGCGCGAACACTGACATATGCGCGGTCAGCTCCGAATTAGGAAATTGCATGAACACGCTCTTGCCGCCGGCGCCGCGCCGCTCGTTGGCATCGAGCTTGTTCCAGGCGCGCATGTCGGGGAAAAAATTGCCGTACCAAAAAGCGCGCATGCCGAGGCCTTCATCGGCATCCTTGGCCTGAACCATTTTCGCTTCCGAATAAAAGTCCCCATCCGATACGGTCACCTTTGGCTCGTAAGGGTTGTTGAAATACATATCAGGCTCAGGCAGCGCCGACATCGCCATGGGCATATAACTGTAGTGAAAGAGCCGGATCGGCTTGTCGCCCTGCATATTGCTGAACACATGCCAGTGATTGCGCGGCACCAGAAACATCGAGTGCTCCTGCCATTCGAAGTTTTTCTTTGGTTTGCCTTCCCCCGCCCACACGGTGGTCAAACCGCGACCCGAAAGCACGTAGACGATTTCATCGAGCGCAAACTTTACCGGCGCCAAGGACTTTCCCGGAGGAATTTCCGAAACCCGGGAGGCGCTCACGCCCTCCTGCCCGAGCAACTGAATAAATGCCGATTTACAGCCCCGCTCTTCCCACCATTCCAATTCGACCGTACGCAAATCTTCGATAAAGTAGCCCCGGTGAATCGGAATGCCCTTCGATTTCATCCAGCGATCATAGGTGAATTCTTTGCTCCACATCGTGACGACGGGTTCTTGTTTGGCGGCATCGGCCATAAAACGTCCTCCTTGTCTCTCTCTTTTTCTATCGTCTTGTTTCCTTGCCCGCAACCTCGAGCCGCGCCAGCGCCCGGTGAAAAGCGTCTTCGGCAAGATTAAATTCGGGGCCACCGCGGTCGGTTTCCGCCATCGCTTTTTCCGCACGAGCTTTGGCGCGTTCGGCGCGGCTCACATCGATTTCGGAGGCGAACTCCGCAGTCGGCGCGAGCACCGTCATGACATTGTTCAGAACTTCGGCATAACCGCCGCTCACCACCAGGGTTCGCTTCGCCGCCCCTTGCTTGTAACTCAACTCGCCCGCGACGAGCGTCGACAAAAATGCGATGTGATTGGGCAACACGCCAAACTCACCCAATTCTCCATGGGCCGTCACTTCGTCGACATCCTCGTCGAGAAGCAACCGGCTCGGTGTCACCACTCTCAGTCTGATTTTGTCTGCCATTTCGAATGCGGGGCCTAGATCTTCTAGTGCTTAATGCCTCGTCCCTACTGCTTCCTTACGCTGCTGCCATCTTTTTGGCTTTTTCGACCGCCTGCTCGATGGTGCCGACCATGTAAAAAGCCTGCTCCGGTATGTCGTCGTGCTTGCCGTCGACCACTTCTTTGAAGCCGCGGATGGTATCCTTCAATTCCACATAGGCGCCGGGAGTACCAGTAAACGCTTCCGCGACATGAAACGGTTGCGACAGGAAACGCTGAATTTTGCGCGCCCGCGCCACGGTTAAGCGGTCTTCCTCCGATAATTCGTCCATGCCCAGAATCGCGATAATGTCCTGCAAATCTTTGTAGCGCTGCAAGATCACCTGGACTTGCCGCGCCACGTCGTAATGTTCCGCACCCACGACGAGCGGGTCGAGAATGCGCGAAGTCGAATCGAGCGGATCCACCGCAGGATAAATTCCCAACTCGGCGATCTGGCGCGAGAGAACCGTGGTCGCATCCAAATGCGCGAAGGTGGTCGCGGGCGCGGGATCGGTCAAGTCGTCCGCTGGAACATAGATCGCCTGGACGGATGTAATCGAGCCCTTGTGCGTGGTCGTGATTCGTTCCTGAAGCTCGCCCAAGTCTGTGGCCAACGTCGGCTGATAACCGACTGCGGAAGGCATCCGGCCGAGCAGGGTCGAGACTTCGGAATTCGCCTGAGTAAAACGAAAGATGTTGTCCAGGAACAAGAGCACATCGCGGCCCTCATCATCGCGGAAAAATTCCGCCAGTGTGAGGGCGGTCAACGCAACGCGGGCGCGCGCGCCGGGCGGCTCGTTCATCTGGCCGTAGACGAGCGAGGCCTTGTTGATAACGCCCGACTCTTTCATCTCGAGCCAAAGATCGTTGCCTTCGCGGGTGCGTTCGCCGACCCCGCCGAAGACGGAATAGCCGCCATGTTTCATGGCGACGTTATTGATCAACTCCATCAGGATGACGGTCTTGCCTACGCCGGCGCCGCCGAAGAGGCCGATCTTGCCGCCGCGAGCATAGGGGGCGAGCAAGTCGACAACTTTGATGCCGGTCTCGAACGATTGAACTTTGGTTTCTTGGTCGACGAATTCCGGGGTTGGGCGGTGAATCGGGTAACTTTTTTTGGCGTTGACCGGCCCCATCTCGTCTACCGGTTCACCGATCACGTTGAGCACCCGTCCGAGGGTCTCTTCGCCAACGGGTACGGTGATGCCGTTGCCAGTGTCCATGACGTCCATGCCGCGTACCAACCCTTCAGTCGTGTCCATGGCGATGCATCGCACCGTGTTTTCACCCAGATGCTGTGCCACTTCGACGATTAAATTCCACTGCTGATCGCTGATCGCCGGGTTGGAAACTTTCAAGGCGTTATAAATCGGAGGAAGCGAGGAGTCGGAAAACTCGACATCGACGACGGCGCCAAGAACCTGGGTGATTTTCCCCATGCCCATAATGTAGAAACCTCCAAAAACGTGTTCGTGTTCGGCCCCACCTCTTTCCTCTCCGCGCTGGGGGGAAGACGGACGGGGACTACTTTAATGCTTCCGCAGTGCCGACAATTTCCATCAGCTCGCGCGTAATCGACGCCTGGCGCGCTCGGTTCATCTGCAAGGTCAAGCTGCCGATCATCTTCGAAGCGTTGCTGGTGGCCGAGTCCATTGCTGTCATGCGCGCGCCGTGTTCGCTCGCCGTGGCCTCGAGCAGCGCCCGCTGCACGGCGACGTCGGTGATGCGCGGCAGCAAACTCGCCAGTAGTTGCTCGATGCTGGGCTCGTATAGATATTCCGTGAGCTGTTGCGGCTCGGCATCGTCGGTCGCGCTCAATGATACGGGTAAAAGCTTCTCCAGAGTCGGCACCTGAGAAAGCGCAGAGCGAAAATGGCTGTAAAGAATGTATACCGCGTCGGTCTCGCGATTGATAAAACGTGAGATCAGCTTCTGGCCGATCGCCGCTGCCAGCTCGTCAGGTGCTGTTGTCAAGACGTTCAAATAACGATCGGCAATGGGCGCGCGCCGCCGTCGAAAGTGATCGGCGCCTTTGCGGCCGACTAGGGTCAGCTCGACTTCTTTATCGGGAGCGTGGCGCCGGATAAATGCTTCCGCAGCGCGGATCAAGTTGGCGTTGTAACCGCCGCAAAGGCCACGATCCGAAGTAAACAGCACGAGATCGATCTTTTTTTCTTCGCGCGTTTGCAGCAGCGGGTGAGCTTCGATGGCAACCCGGGCGGCAACGTTTTTCAAAAGCTCGGTCATCTTTTCGGCGTAAGGGCGCGCCGCCACCGCCGCTTCCTGGGCGCGACGCAACTTGGCAGCCGAAACCATCTTCATCGCCTTGGTGATCTGCTGCGTGTTGCGGACCGAGCTGATCCGCTTACGTATCGCTTTGAGCGTTGCCATCGATAATTCGAGCGTGTCATTCTGAGGCAAAGCCGAAGAATCTGTCGAGATCCTTCGCTAACGCTCAGGATGACAAATACACCCGCTACGGTTTAAAGGCCCCTTTGAACTCTTCCAGCGTCTTGGTCATTTTGGCGCGCAGATCGCCGTCCAGTTCGCGTTTTTTTAGTACCTCGGCGAAGACATCCGGATGCCTCGATTCGACGAAGGAATAGAGCTCTTGCTCGTATTTCTTTAAGGCCGTGAGCGGCAGCTCATCGACGAAGCCGTTGGTCCCCGCAAAAATGATCAAGATCTGTTTCTCGACCGGCAGCGGCTGATATTGCCCCTGCTTGAGCAATTCGACCAGTCGTGAGCCGCGGTTGAGCTGGCGCTGAGTGGCTTGATCGAGATCGGAGCCGAACTGAGCGAAGGCCGCCATTTCGCGATATTGCGCGAGCTCCAAGCGCAGCGTGCCTGCGACCTGTTTCATTGCTTTGATCTGTGCGTTGCCGCCGACCCGTGAGACGGAAATGCCGACGTTGATCGCCGGACGGACGCCGGAATAAAATAGATCGCTCTCGAGAAAAATCTGCCCATCGGTGATTGAAATTACGTTGGTCGGAATGTATGCGGAAACATCCCCAGCCTGGGTTTCGATAATCGGCAGCGCCGTCAGCGAACCACCGCCGCGCTGGTCGCTCATTTTGGCCGCGCGCTCGAGCAGCCGTGAATGCAAATAAAAAACGTCACCGGGGTAAGCTTCGCGTCCCGGTGGGCGGCGCAGCAGCAGCGATAGCTGGCGGTAGGCGACTGCGTGTTTCGACAGATCATCGTAAATGACCAGAGCATGTCCGCCATTGTCGCGGAACTGTTCGCCCATGGTGCAACCGGAGTACGGCGCAATGAATTGCAGCGGGGCGGATTCAGAAGCCGTCGCCGCCACGATGATGGAATATTCCATGGCGCCGGCCTCTCTGAGTCTA
>Ga0070664_100001139_pt1 | contig 21029 bp, 14 predicted proteins | sample KBSC73metaG_FD_65863 | JGI IMG/M metagenome (GOLD analysis project Ga0070664, IMG submission 65863) | Corn rhizosphere microbial communities from Kellogg Biological Station, Michigan, USA - KBS C7-3 metaG | ecosystem: Host-associated > Plants > Roots > Rhizosphere > Soil ... | reverse complement strand
AGTCACCGCCGATCTCGACGACACAGTGGTCGACGTCCTGCGCGACCGCCTCGACGCAACGGGAACCAAGCTCGTCTGCGGCGCGGGCGTGTGCGGTGCCTGCACCGTTCAGCTCGACGGAGAGCCGGTGGCGAGCTGCCTGCTGCCCGCCGCCGCGGTCGAGGGCCGGGCGATCACGACCGTCGAGGGGTTGACCGAGCACCCGGTGACCCGCGCGTTCGCCGCGCACAACGCGCTGCAGTGCGGGTTCTGCACGCCGGGCTTCGTGGTGGAGGCCGCCGCGTTCCACGACGCCTGGCGCGCCCACCACACCGGACCGCCCGACGACGGGGCCATCGCCGCGGCGCTCGCCGGCCATCTGTGCCGCTGCGGCGCGTACCCGGAGATCTCCGCGGCCGTGCGGGCGGCGTGCGCCGGTGAGTTCGACGCGGCCGGCCCGGTCGCCGGGCCGCGGGTCGAGGCCGCCGAGAAGGTGACCGGCGCCGCGAAGTACACAGTGGACGTCCGGCTGCCCGGCCAGCTGCACGGCGTCATCCTGCGCTCGCCGCACGCCGCGGCCCGCGTCACAGACCTGGACCTCGCGCCGGCGCTGGCGATTCCCGGGGTACGCGCGGTCGTCGAACTGCTGCCGGGCGACCGGATCGTGCGCTACGTGGGCCACGAGGTCGCCGCGATCGCGGCCGTCGACAGGCGCACCGCCGAGCACGCGCTCGCCGCCGTCCGGGTCGGGTACGAGCCGCTGCCCGCGGCGATCGGGCTCGACGCGGCGATGGCGCCCGGCGCCACCCGGGTCTATGCCGTCGGCGACCGCAAGCCGCCCAGCGCGGCCGAGGGCCCACCGACGCCGGCGCCGTGGAAGGGCAACCTGCACGGGCCGGTCGCCGCGTTCTCGACCGGGCGCCGCAAGGTGCGCGCCCGGCTCGCCGACGCCCGCGCCGCCGGCGACCCGCTGCTCGTGGAGGAGATCTTCACCGCCGACGCGCAGTCGCACACCACTCTCGAACCGCACGCGGCGGTGGCGCACTGGGACGGCGACACGCTGACCGTTTACCTGTCGACGCAGGCGCTCGGACACGTGACGAAGCAGATCGCCGAGCGCTTCAAGCTCCCCCGCGACAAGGTCCACGGCATCGCCGAGCACATCGGCGGCGGGTTCGGCGCGAAGCTGTCGCTGACCGCGGAGACGGCCGCCGCGGTGGCGCTCTCGATGGCCGCGACGGCGCCGGTTGCCGTGACGCTGGACCGCCTCGAGGAGCTCAGCTGCACCGGATACCGCCCGGGTGCCCGGCTTGAGACGTCGCTGCTCGCCGACGCCGACGGGAGCCTGCGGGCGCTGCGGATGGTCGCGTACGCCGACTCCGGCATCGCCGTCGGCACGAACATCGCCGGTCTGGCCCGGCTCATCTACCCGTGCGACGCCAAGGAACTCGTGGACTACGACGTCGTCACGAACGCGGCGCCGGGGTCGCCGTTCCGTGGTCCCGGTGGCCCGCTCACCTGCTTCGCGCTGGAGCAGGCCGTCGACGAGGTGGCGCGCCGGCTCGGCCGCGACCCGATCGCGCTGCGGCAGCGTTGGGACGCCGGGCCACCCCGGGAACGGCTCTACGAGTGGGTCGCGACGAGGCCGGCCTGGCGCGACCGCGGTCAACGTGCGCGGACCGGCCGGTTCCGGCGCGGCGTCGGCGTCGCGGCGGCCAACTGGCTCTACTTCTGGCAGCACGACTGCGCGGTGGAACTGGCCGTCGAGCACGGCCGGCTCGTGGCGAGCACGGCCGTGCAGGACATGGGGACCGGCAGCCGCACGGTGCTCGCCAACACTGTGGCCCGCGCGTTCGGACTGTCCACATCGGACGTTGTGGTGCGGCTCGGCGACAGCCGGTTGCCGGAAGGGCCGATCTCGGGCGGCAGCCGCACCACGGCGACCGTGGTGCCGGCCGCGCTCGCTGCGGCCCAGCGGCTGCAGGCGGCGCTGGCCAAAAGGTGCGGCGCCGTCGCCGAGGCGACCGGCCTGCGCCACGACGGTCGCCTGGTGCCGTGGGCCGAGGCGCTCGCCGCCGTCGAAGGGCTGCGGGTGCGGTCCAAACGACCGGAGGACGACAGGCGTGCGAGCCGCCGGGCCCGCCCGGTGTTCGACGGCGGTGGCCCGGTGGGCGTCGCGTATCCGTGGCTGCTGCGGCTGATGGCCGACCTGCGGGTGGGCCGCGGCTACACCGGATCGGTGTACCTCGTCGAGGTCGAGGTGGACACCTGGCTCGGCCGAACGGCCGTGCACCGCGTACACGCCGCCCTCGCCACCGGCCGGTGGCTGGAGCCGGAACTGGCGCTGGCCCAGGTGCACGGCTCGGTGATCCAGGGCATCGGCTACGCCCTGTACGAGGACCGCGACGTCGACCCGAACACCGGACTCGTGCTCGCCGCCGGGCTGGAGGACTATCGGATCCCCGGCATCGCCGACGTTCCGGAGATCGTGACGCACGTCGACGACAGCGGTTTCGAGCACGTGCCGGGCGGCGGCGTCGGGCTGGGCGAGATCGCGACGATCCCGGTCGCGGCGGCCGTGGCCAACGCCGTCCGGGACGCCGTGGGCGTCCGGATGACGGCGCTGCCGATGCGGCCGGACCGGGTCCTGACGGCACTTTCGGGAGGCGGACGATGACCGAACTTCGGGCCGGCGGGACGGACCTGTCCGAGCGCCGGCGCAGCGGTGTCTCGACGGGGCCGATCGCCGACATCGCGTACCGGCCGGACCTGCTTCGCATCGACAGGGCCGCCGGCGGGTCGACCCGGATCGGCGCGCTGGTGCCGATCGCGACCGTTGCCGGCCTCGGCGCGGACTACCCCGGGCTGGCGGCCGCGGCCGGGGGCCTGGCGACGCCGCAGATCCGCCGGATCGGCACGGTCGGCGGCAACCTGTTGCAGCGCAACCGGTGCTGGTACTACCGCAACCCGGGCGCCAATTGCCTCAAGAAGGGCGGCCACGACTGCCCCGCCCGTGCCGGCAACCACCGCTACCACGTCCTGTTCGACCTCGGGCCGTGCGTGGCGCCCCATCCGTCGACGCTTGGCGCAGCACTCCTCGCGTACGGCGCGACGGTGGAGACCGACAGCCGCACGCTTGCAGTCGCCGACGTCTTCGGCGACGGAGCCGACGGCACCCGCGACCACCGGATCGAGCCGGGTGAACTGCTGACGGCTGTGGTGCTGCCGCCGCCGGTGCCGGGCGAACGGGCCGCCTACTTCCGCGCGATCAGCCGCACCTACGCGGAGTGGCCGCTCGTCGAAGCGGTCGTCCGGCTCACAGTCCACGATGGACTGATCGCGTCGTCGGCCGTCGCCGTCGGTGGCGTGGCGCCGATCCCGTTGCGGCTGCCGGCCGCCGAGGCCGCGCTGAGCGGCCGACCGCCGACACCGGAGACGTTCGCCGCCGCCGGTTCGGCCGCGACCCGAGGAGCGAACCCGTTGCCGCAGACCGGATTCAAGCTCGTCCTGCTGGCTGGAACGGTGACCGAGACGCTACGGCGGGCGGTCGATACCTGACGTCCACGATGCGAGACTGGTGGCATGCGCGACACCGATCACGTGGAGCCCGCCTGTCCGGTCCCCTCGGACACGATCGCGTGTCGGCTGCAACGGCTCGGTCGCATGCAGTACCTGATGCTGACCGCCGCCCTGGAGACACTGGGCCTGCACGCCGGGCAGGAGCACGCGTTGAGCGCGCTGTGGGAGCACGGCCCGCAGACGCAGGCCGGGCTGGCCGCCCTGGTTGGCGTGGACACGTCGACGATGTGCCGCACGCTGCAACGGTTGGAGCGGGCCGGATACGTCGCGCGCACGCCCGGTGAGACCGACAGGCGGACCACCGTTGTGGTGCCCACCGCGGCCGCGAACGCGTTGCGGGACGGGCTCGCCGGCGTCTACGGCAGCACCGAGGAGCGGCTGACCACGGCGCTCACCGGCGCCGAACGAGCGGAGCTCGGCCGCCTCCTCCAGAAGATGATCGACTCGTTGGCGCAGTGAGCAGGTCGTACCCTCGTTCCATGGTCAACTCGTTTCCGTTACCCGGCACCGGATCAGCCACCGTCGTCGCGCCGGCCCCCGCAGCGGGCCCCGGCTACTGGACCGGTGGCTCGAGCGCCGTCCTCGACGACGACGGCAGCGTCGTCGTCGCGTACCGGCAGCGCAACGGCCACGACGGCAAGGATCGGACGGTGATCGCGCGGTCGACCGACGGCGAGCGGTTCGAGACGCTCTGCGCCTTCGACGGGACGCGGTTCGGCGCCAACTGGATGGAGCGCCCGGCACTGGTGAAGGTCGGGCCGGGCAACTGGCGCATGTGGATCTGCATGGGCAGCCCGATCGAGGACCCACAGAGCAAGCGGTGGTGGATCGAGCTACTGGAGGCCGGTGACCCGGCGGGGTTCGCCGACGCGCAGGTGCGGCCGGGCTTCCCCGGTGACGAGGTCACCGCGGTGAAGGACCCGTACCTCAAGCTGATCGACGGCCGGTACCACGCGTGGATCTGCTGCCACCTGCTCGACATACCGGGCGAGGAGGACCGCATGAATACCGCGTACGCCACCAGTGACGACGGCATCACGTGGACATGGCACGGCACCGTCCTCAGTGGACGGCCGGGCGAGTGGGACGCCCGTGGCGCCCGCCTCACCACGGTGCTCCCGGACGGGCGCGCCGCCTACGACGGGCGGCGCAACGCGGCCGAGAACTGGTTCGAGCGCAGCGGAATCGCCGCGCCCACGGGCGACGGCTCGGAACTCGCCGCCGTTCCCGGCACCCCGGTCACCGACGTCCGCTACCTCGACGCGCTTGCGCTCCCGGGCGGCGGCTACCGCATCTTCTACGAGTTCCGGCTCCCCGACGAGAGCCACGAGCTACGCACCGAACTCGTTGTTTAGCCGGAGAGTTCGCGTTCCAGCGGCGTCCGGAAGCGGGGCATCACGCGCACCGGGCCGATCCACGCGGTGAGCCCGGCGGCCGCGGTATTTACCGCCGCCGCCGTCTCGGCGCCGACGTCCTCCAGCAGCCGCACGACGACCTCGCCGTCGCGCCGTTGCGCCCAGCCGCCGACGATCCGCCCGTCGCACCAAACGCTCGGGCCGATGTTGCCGTTGCGGTCGAACAGCGCGCCCTGGTGCGGGCCGAGGTACCACGAGCGCTCGGCCCAGCCCATCGGCGTCGCGTCCAGGGCGGGCAGCAGGGCGATCCACGGCTCGGGTTCGGGCACGTCCTCATCGCCGGGCAGCACGATCCCGGCGACGCCGTCCAGATCGACCTCGATCGGATCGATCTCGGTGAGCGCCGTGCGCACCTGACCGAGCGGCCAACCCGTCCACCACTTCAGGTCCGTCACGGTGCCGGGACCGAACGCCGCGAGCCACAGCCGCACCAGTTCGGCGCGCGCCCTTTCGACGGGTAGCTCGGCGATGCCCCCGGGCAGCCAGTCCGCCATCGGCGCCCAGCGCCACTGGCTGCTGATCCAGGTTCCCTTGGGCCGGGCGCGCACGATCCGGCCGTCGAGCGCGAGCAGGTTCAGCACCCAACTGGTGATGCTCTGCGGACCGCCGTAGGACTTGTCCGGCGCGACGAGCACCTTGGCCCGCAGCCGCGGTTCGTCGGTCGACAGTTCGACGCCCGTCGCCTCGCCGCGAGCGGCCAGCGCACGCACCGCGCCCTCGCCGACGTCGGCGAACCAGGCGGCGCGATCGTCGACCGGTTCGTCGACCGCGTACTCCCCGAGCAGCTTCAGGTAGCGCTTGCGCTGGGTCTCGGCCACCGCGCGGCTGGCGGCCGCCTGGAGCACCGGCGCCGTCTCCACCGGCGTCACGAACATGGTGCGACGCATGGCGAGCAGCCGGATGAGGGTGCGCTTCTCGTAGAGCGCGCGCTCGATCTCGGCGACGGTGACACCGGCCGCCCGCGCCTGCACCGACAGGAACACCGACGCGGGATCGGTGGCGTGCAACGCGACGACGGCCCGGGCCGCATCCTCCACTGTGGACGATCGGGCCGCGTGGGTGAGTAGGTGCCGCTGCCCCAACCTCGCCCGGCGCTGAGCTGTTCCGATCCGACGCACGGCCCGTTCCTATCACGGACCGTGCGCCGGTGGAATTCGGTCAGCCCACGATCCGCCGGGCGAACGCGAAGCGGTAGACATCCGACCGCTTGACGCCGCCGCGCTCGGTCGACGCGTGCACCATCTGCCCGCCGCCGATATAGATGCCGACGTGGCCCGGATCGGTGAACACGAGGTCCCCCGGTCGCAGTTCGGCCCGGCTCACCGGCCGGCCACGGCCGGCGATCCCGCCGGTCTGGTGCGGCAGCGAGACTCCGATGCGCGCGTAGGCCGCCATCGCCAGGCCGCTGCAGTCGAACGCGTCCGGTCCGGACGCCGCGTGCCGGTACGGATGGCCGACCTGGGCCAGCGCGAAGGCCACCACCGCACCGGCGGCTCCGGCGGGTGCCGGCGCGAAGCCGACGGTCGGCGGCCGGGCGGGGCGCTGCTGGCGGGGCGGACGCGCCCGACCTGCGGGCGCGCGGTTCGGCGCGGCTCGCTGGGGTGCGGTGAAGCCGGGTCGGCGCCGCTTCTCGGGCGCCGCCCGCCTCGTCGCGCGTCGCCCGGCCCCGCCCGGAGCGACGGCCGTGACCACGGCCGGCGGGCTCGCGGAAGGCGACGCGCTCGCGGCCGGTGGCGGGCTCTCGGCCGCCGCGGCCCGGGCGGCCCGGTCCGCGCGCGCCGCACGGGCCGCCGCGAGGCGCAACTGGCGGCCGTCCTCGATGGGATCGACGGGATCGGCCTCGTCGAGCGCGGCAACCGCATCGACCGCGTCGACGGCGGCCGGCGCCGGCCGGTTCGGATTGTCATGGGGCGGCGGTGCGGACAGGCACGCGCCGGCGATGAGCGTCATGACGGTGGTACCGGCCACCGCGTTGCGACGCAGCGTTGCGTACAGTGACGACTCCAGGGAACGGCCCGGGGCTCTCGCGCGCTTCCCGGCGGCCGGCGGAAACCGGCCGCGGCCGGCGCGGCGCTTCACGAGGCGCCGGCGGCCACCGGGAACCCGGGCGGGTTCGGTACGTTTCTGGTCGGTTGACCAATACGTACCGTAGCGACCGTAACGCCCTATCAACCCGATTTCGCCGAATCTTGCCCTGCGGTCGGTCAGGATGAGACCCGTAAGCAACGGAACGGGGGGCGGAACGATGAACGTAGCGAAGCGGGCACTGGCCGCGATTCTGGTGACGGCGGGCGCCGTTGCTGGCGGTGCGGCGGCGACCGGTGCGCCCGCGCAGGCGTCCCCGTGGCACCCGGACGGCCCGCGGCTGCTCGTCGTGGCGCCGGGCGTCGTCCACCAGCACACCCCGCAGTGGGTGCAGGCCTACTGGCTGGGCACCGAGACCGTGTGCGACTTCCGGCTCACTGCCGACGCTCCCGGGGTCGACGTCGGTTACCCGGCCAACACCGCGACGTACACGTCGTTCTACCGCAACGCCTCGCTCGACCGGCTCGAGCCGGACCGCACGGCGTTGCACCTCGAGGCGCACCGGGCCGGCACGCTGCCGCTGCGGCTGCACATGGCCTACACGCACCGGGCCGCCGACGGCACCTGCGGCACCAAGGTCCGCCACCATGACCTGACCGTCCGCCTGTCCGTCCTCCCGGCCTGAGGCATCCTCCGGAATCGTGGACGTCGGCTACCGCCTGGAGCGGTAGCCGACGGCCACGATCGCGGGGAATCAGCGGCCGGTCACCGCCGCGTCGCGCACCGGGTGCCGCGTCGAGTTCAGCCACTCGACGAGGTCGGCCGGCGGCATCGGGCGGGCGAAGTGGTAGCCCTGCGCGATGTCGCAACCCAACTCGCGCAGGGCCGTCACGTGGTCGGCGCCCTCGACGCCCTCGGCCACCACGCTCAGCCCGAGGTTGTGCCCCAGGTCGATGGCGCTGCGCACGAGGATCGCGTCGTTGTCGCTGCTCGTCATGTTCAGCACGAACGACCGGTCGACCTTCAGCTCGTCCACCGGGAGCCGGCGCAGGTACGCCATCGACGAGTAACCGGTGCCGTAGTCGTCGATCGACAGCCGGATCCCGAGGTCGTGCAGCCCCGTCAGCGTCTCCAGCGCGAGCGCCGGGTTCGCCATGACCGCCGTCTCGGTGACCTCCAGCCGCAGCAGGCGCGCCGGCACCCGGTGGCGCACCAGCATCTCCCGGATCCGGTCCAGCATCTCGGTGTCGAGCAGGCAGCGCGGCGACAGGTTGACAGCCACCGGGATCTCCCGGCCGTCGTCGAGCCAGCCGCGCACCTGCGCCAAAGCCTGGTCGAGCACGTGCACGGTCAGCTTGTTGATCAGGCCGGTGCTCTCGGCGATCGGGATGAACTCGGCCGGCGAGACGCTCCCCCGCTCCGGGTGGTTCCAGCGCAGCAGCGCCTCGACGCCGATCAGCTCGCTCAGGTGCAGGTCTACCTTCGGCTGGTAGTGCAGCATCAGCTCACCCGGCTGCGACAGCGCCCGGCGCAGGTCACCCAGCAGCAGCAACCGCTTCGGCTGGTGCACGAGCGTGCTCGGGTCGTACATCACGATCCCGGTCTTGGCGTCCTTGGCCGCGTACATGGCGAGGTCGGCGTTGCGCATGACCTCCTCGACCTCGTCGCCGTGCTCGGGCGCGATCGCCACCCCGATGCTGATCTCGATGTCGACGGTCAGGTCGCCGAGCAGGAAGCTCTGGTGCAGTTCCCGCAGCATGCGGTCGGCCAGCTCGCGGGCGTCGTCGGCGCCGACGCCGGGGAGCAGCACCGCGAACTCGTCGCCGGACAGCCGCGCCACCGTGTCCGAGTCGCGCAGCACGGCGGTCAGCCGCTCGGCGACGTTGCGCAGCAGGTCGTCGCCGTAGCGGTGGCCCAGGGTGTCGTTGACCTCCTTGAACCGGTCGAGGTCGAGCAGCATCACGGCATGCCGCGCGCCGGTGCGCCGGCTGGCCGCCAGCGCCTGCCCGACCCGGTCGGCGAACAGCGCTCGGTTGGGCAGCCCGGTGAGCGTGTCGTGGGTCGCCTGGTGCTGGCTCTCGTTGGCGTTGCGCACGATGCGACGCTGGTAGCGGACCAGCATCACGATGAATCCCGCCATGATCGACAGACCGAACACGATGCCGCCGGCCGTTATGTACAGCACCACGGTCTGGGTCCGGTAGAGGCGATCCATGGCCGTCTCGACGGTGTCGGCGTGCCTGTCGGCCCCGTCGTCGATCAACCGGTCGATCTGGACGTAGGTCGGGTTCAGCTCCTGGCGCTCCAGGTACTGGATCTGCGCCTCGTCGTGGGTGTCGACGGCGTCGAACATCCGGAGCACGGCCTGCTCGTACGGGCCGAACGCCGCCCTGATCCGGACGGCCAGGTCACGGTCGTCGGGCGTGCCGTCGTGCTGGATCTCGGTGAGCGCGACCAGCAGGCCGGCCTTCCCGTCCGCGAACCGCGCACGCAAGGCCGGGTCGGGCGTGGCGCGGTACTCCCGCACCGCCTCCATGCCCGCCGACATCGCATCGTCGACCGCGATGTAGGCGCCCGCGAGCGCGCTCGACTCGGCCACCGACCGGATCGAGCGCCGGGTGTTGATGCCGGCCATCATGATCACGAATGCGATCGCGAGAACGGTGACGACAAGTCCGATCCAGGCGATCCGGCCGACCCGGTACGACGGTGCCACCACACCGATCCCATCGGCGGGAAGGCCGCCCGGTTGAGCCCTAAGGATGCGACGGGTGCAACGCGCCCGCGGGAATGCCCATCCGGCGCGCCGCATCCGCATCAGGGGCCACCCGCGTCACCCAGTCCCCCAACACGGCCGCGTGGGTGTCGCGGGTCGCGTCGTCGGCCGCCCATGCGAGGAACGGCCCGAGCGCGGTGGCCGCCCGCACCCGGTCCCACAGCGGTCCCGGCACCAGCCCGGGTCGCTCGTAGCTCGCCGCGACCACGAGATCCCAACTCGCCCGGAACATCGGCGGGGCGGCGAGCGGATCGGTGCCCCGCAGCCCGGGGTCGGCGCAGCACAGCGACAGCGCCTCGACGTCCGGGTGGGTCCAGCCGACGAAGCCGCGCAACCGGCGCACGACGGCGTCGTAAGCCGGGCCCGGCTCCCCCGCGCGCAGCAGCAGGTGCGCGCCGACGATGCCGGCGACCGGGTCGAGGTACTCGGCAAGCAAGAGCCGACGGGCCCGCGCCCCGTGCCCGTCGCCGAACAGGTTGCGGCCCTGGGCGAGCGCGATCCGGGCGGCCTCGATCACCGCGTCCTGGTTCGCGCCCTGCGGGCCGCCGCCGGTCGGGCGCATGAACACCGCGACGTCCGCGACGGACCCGTCGTAGGCCTGCGCCAGCGTCACGTCGGTCAGCCAGTCCGGGCTCACCACGAGCGACGTCTCGACGGCCGTCCCGTCGGGATCGGTGTGCCGCAGGAAGTACGCGCCCGGCGCGAGCGGGCGGCCCGTCCAGAACCCGGCCCCGGTCGGCCGCGCCCCCTCGGCGTCGAGATCGGCGACCCGGTCGCCGGCCGCGTCGAAGAGCTCAAGGCCGGCCAGCGGACGGGATGCGTCGGACCGGACCAGGACCGAGATCCCCGCAGCCGCGTCGGTCTGCGGGTCGCGGGACGCCGGCGGGCTGAACCCGAGCGACGGGTCGGCACTGCCCGGGACCGGCGCCGGCGTGGGCACCGGCGGCGCCGCCATCCGGTGCCCGACCAGGTCGCGGTCCAGCAGGATGATCTCCTCGGCGACGCTGCCGATGTCGCGCCCGAGTTCGGCCCGCACCCGGTAGACGCCGGGCAGGTCGCGCTCCTGCACCTGCCCGGTGTCGGTGTACGCCACCTCGAACCGGTAGTCGGTGACTGTGATCGCCGCGGCGGGGTTGTCGGCGACGACCTCCAGCGCGAACTCCGCGCCGGCGGCGGCCGGCACCACGGCCGGGCCGGCCTCCGTCAGGTCGGCCTCGACGTCGCCGACGCCCGTCACCGCGACGCCCTGCCGCAGCCCGGCGGCCGGCACCTCGACCACGTACAGGCCACGTACCAGGTCGCCGGTCCAGGACCGGTCCGGCCCCAGCGGCTGCGTGACAACGGCCTCGTGCGGTCGTCCCGTCCAGATCACCAGCTGATCCCCGGCGGCCGCGCCGGGCGCGCGCAGCGTGACCCGGTGCGTGGGCCGCGCCGGGAAGCGCCGCAGGACGATCCCGTCGTCGGCGCGCACGAACGGCCGCAGGTCGACGGCCGCCGCGCGGCGCACCTCGGCCGGTAGGAACTCGGGCAGCGCGTTGTGCAGGAACGTCTTCAGGCTGGTGCCGGTGACCCGGGCCCGCTCGTCGGCGGCACCGCCGCGCAGCCCGGCGAGCAGCGCGGAGGTGAACACGCCGTGCGCGACGCCGTCGGCGGCGCGGTGCTCCAGCGCCTCCCTGGTCTGCGCCGCGACGCCGATGAACGCCGGCCCGGGCGTACCGGTGGCGATCTCGACGCTCATCAGCACCTCGTTCACCGGGATGGACACCCGGTAGCTCATGCAGCAGTCCATCCACAGCACGAACTCGCGGAACCGGCCGGCCCGGCGGAACCAGCGCAGCCACGCGTGCGCGTACACGTAGGACGGCCGGACCGGCGTCGCCTCGGCGGTGAACAGCGCGCCCTCCTCGAGCACCGGCGCGAAGCCGTGCCCGGAGAAGTACAGGTACAGCCGACCGCCCGGGGTGTCGCGGGTGCGCTCCTCCAGCCGGGACAGCTCCCGCTCCACCCGGGCGGCCGCCGGCTCGGGATCAGGGTCCGGGCCGGCGAAGTCGGCGGACCGGACCAGCGTGACGTTCGCCGGATCCAGCCCGCCGCCGTCCGGCGCGACGAGCCAGTCGCGCACCGCGCCCGCGTCGTTGTCGGGGCCCTCCAGGTCGGCGGACCCGCCGCGCACGGCGAGCCCGGGATACCGGGCCACCCCGACAACGATCGCGTAGTCACTCACCAGGGGTAGGCCTCCGCGATGAACGTCTTGTCGGTGGTCGACAGGCCGGTGTTCAGGCCGACGGAGAAGCCGTCGGTGGTCCAGCTGGCCGGGATCGGGTACATCATGATCGAGTCCCGGTCGGTGGGTGTCGTGGTGACGTCGGTCGGCTCGTAGCGCTTGAAGATGTTGTTCTCGATGGTCTCGGGGTCCCAGTTGTTCGGGGGGCCGGAGAGGTCGGCGATCACCGCCTCGCGGTTCCACGAGATGGGCTTGTCCGGGTTCTGGTGCTCGTGGATGAGGCCCAGGGCGTGGCCGAACTCGTGCGCCACCACGCGGTGCACCTCGTCGTCGTCGGAGTCCGGGGTGAGCCAGCCGTAGTTCATCGTCTGCTCGGACGCCGGGATCTGCTGGCACATCGTGCCCAGGTACGACCAGGACCCGTCGCCCTGGGCGAAGGCGATGCGGATGTCCGCGTCGCCGGCGTCGGCGTCTTCGACGAAGACGAAGCGCACGTTGGCCATTCCGGGACCGGTCCACTGTTCGGCGACGGCCCGGACGCGGGTGCGGAGTTCGGGCGCGCCCTCGAGGAACCGGACGCGGATGCGGGTACCGGGCTGCCACTTGAAATCGTTCAGCAGCGCTGCTTTCGACCGGCCCAGCGCCGGTTTCGGGATGACGACGCTACAGAAGTGGCGCTCGTTCGACTCGGACATGACGACCTCCTGCGGACTCACGGGAAGCCTGCATCCTCGCCCGACGGGCTCGCTACGGTGAATCAGATCACCGACACGTTTGGTGACCGAACGGAGTGAGGTCGCCAATCCGGCTCGCGATGGAGGCGATCCGCTCGCGGATCGGCTCCATCGACACCGAACCCCGCGGAGCGAGTTCGGCTTCGAACCTCGCGGAGCGAGGTTCGGCGTCACTCAAAGGGGATTCCGGCCTGGTGCGCCACGAGCCGGACCTGGCCGAGGAACAGGTCCTCGCGGGCCTCGTCGGCCATCCAGTCGAAGTGGCCGTAGGCCTCGAGGGTGGTGAACCCGTGCAGCGCCGTCCACGCGTACAGCATCGCCTGGAAACTGTCCGGCGGGATGCCGGCGTGCTCCTTCTCCTTGGCGACGTCGCACAGCGCCGGCGTGACCTCCGCGAGCATGGGGCGACCCAGCCGGCCCTGGCTCTGCGCGTCGAGGAACAGCTGGGACAGCTGGGCCATCGCGCCCTGCGCGGCCTCCGTCGTCGGCCCGTCCTGGGGTGCGACGTAGCCGGGCACCGGCAGCCCGAAGATCAGCGAGAACTGCTGCGGCTCGCGGCGGGCCCACTGGCGGTACGCCTGCGCGACGGCGAGCAGGCGGCCGCCGAGGTCTTCGACCGGCACCGCGTCGCGGGCCTGCGCGACGTCGCGGCCGAGCGCGGTGTACGCGTCGGCGATGAGCACGTTGAGCAACGCGTCGCGGTCGGCGAAGTACCGGTACAGGGCCGGCGGTGTGAGTTCCATCGCACGCGCGATGTCGGTGAAGCGGACGTCGACGGTGCCGCTCTCGCGCATGAGGCGCAGCGCAGTCTGCTTGATCTCGTCAATTGTGGCCGCTCGGAGGCGTTCGCGGCGGGGGGTGACCCGGGTGGCGGGGGTCATGGTCTCAGGGTCCTCTCAGTAAACGGTGCGTTAATCATCGTCACAGACGTGAAGGTGCTTGACAAGTGATGGACCATCGTGTTTGTTATGACTCGTAACTCAACTGATGGCCCTTAGCGTTAGGACGGACGGATGACCGACGTCGCCACCCTGGTACCCCGCGGACCGCAGGATCCGCCGTCAGAAGGCCCCGTTCGCGCCGGGCCGCTCGGGCGTCTCGCGCTGGTCGCCTACCGGCGCCGGGGCCGCGTCGTGCTCGCCTGGCTCGCCGCGCTCGCGGTCGCCGTCGGCCTGTCCATGGCCTTCGGCGGCGACTTCAAGGCCGACTACTCGGCGCCCGGATCCGACTCCCGGGCCGCCCAGAACCTGCTGGAGCAGCGCTTCCCCAGCCAGTCGGGCGCCACCATCGACGTCGTCGTGCGGGCCGACGGCGGCGTCGCCGCCGTGAGACCCGCCGTCGCCGACCTGCTGTCGCAACTCGCCACGGTGCCGCACGTGGCCGGCGTCGAGGATCCGTTCACCACACCCGGTGCCGTCGCACCCGACGGTCGCACGCTCGTCGCCCAGGTCCGCCTCGACGTGGTCAACCCCGACGACATGCCCAAGGCCGACAGCCTGCGCATGATCGACATCGCCGACCACGTCAGCGGGAACGGCTTCACCGTTGCGCTCGGCGGCCGGCCGATCGAGTTCGCCGAGCAGGGCGACATCGGCTCCGAGGGCATCGGCCTGCTCGCCGCCGCGGTGATCCTGCTGCTCACGTTCGGCACCGTGGTCGCCGCGGGCCTGCCGATCATCGTCGCGGTCGCCGGGCTCGCCGTCAGCAGCATGCTTACCGGGGTGCTCATCAACTTCATCGACGCGCCCGACTGGTCCACCTCGCTCGCCACGATGATGGGCATCGGCATCGGCATCGACTACGTGCTGCTGATGGTCACCCGGTTCCGCGAGTGGCGGGCCGTCGGCCTCGAACCGGAGGCGGCCACCGTCGCCACGCTCGACACCGCGGGCCGCTCGGTGCTGGTCGCCGGCGGCAGCGTGATGGTCAGCATGTTCGGCCTGTTCGCGATGGGCCTGTCGTTCATGCGCGGCGCCGCCCTGGTGACGATCCTCGGCGTGTTCGTGGTGATGGCGGCGAGCATCACGCTGTTCCCGGCGCTGCTCGGGTACTTCGGGCGGCACGTCGACAGGCTGCGGCTGCCGCTCGGCCGCAGGCGCGGCGGTGCCGCCGGCGCCACCGGCGCGGCCGGCGCCAGCGCCGCGGCCGGCGCCAGCGGCGGTCTCAAGGTCGACCCGGTCGGCGGCCACGTCGAGCCCGGCCGCGCCTGGCTGCGCTGGAGCGCTCTCGTGCAGCGGCACCGGGTGCTCGCCGGCCTCGCCGGGCTCGCCATCCTGCTACTGCTCGCCGCGCCGTTCCTGAACGTGCGCTTCGGCTTCCCCGACGCCGGCAACAACCGCGCCGAGACCTCCAACCGCACCGCCTACGACCTGCAGGCCGACGGCTTCGGGCCGGGCGCCAACGGCCCGCTGCTGATGGCCGTGGAGCTACCCGGAAGCGGCGCTCAGGGCGTCCTCGACCGGCTGCGCCAGGCGGTCACGGCCGCGCCCGGCGTCGCGGCGGTCACCCCGCCGCGGCTCAACCCCGACGGCGACACCGCCGTGGTCGTGGTGGTCCCGACCACCGGGCCGCAGGACGCGAAGACCGAGGACCTGGTGCATCGGCTGCGCGACGACGTCGTCCCGGCCGCCGTGCGCGACACCGGCGCGACGGTGCGCATCGGCGGCGTCACGGCCACCTCGATCGACAGCTCGGAGAACATCTCCGGGCGCCTGCCGCTGCTGATCGGCGGCGTGGTGATCCTGTCGATGATGCTGCTGCTCGTCGCTTTCCGCAGCGTCGCGGTGGCGGTCAAGGCCGCGGTGATGAACCTGCTCTCGGTCGCGGCGGCGTACGGGGTGGTCGCGTACGTGCTGCAGGGCAACTGGGCCGGCAAGCTCATCGGCATCGACAACGAGACGCCGCTGCCCGCGTTCATCCCGGTGCTCATGTTCGCCGTGCTGTTCGGCCTGTCCATGGACTACGAGGTGTTCCTGGTCAGCCGGATGCGGGAGGCGTGGATCCGCACCGGCGACAACAGTCGCGCCGTCACCGAGGGGCTGGCCGGCACCGGCCGGGTCATCACCGCCGCGGCGGCCATCATGATCGCTGTGTTCGCCGCGTTCGTGCCGAGCCCCGACGTCGTGCTCAAGGTGATCGGCGTCGGCATGGCGGCCGCGATCCTGGTGGACGCGACGGTGGTCCGGCTGCTGCTGGTACCGGCCGTGATGCACCTGCTCGGCCGGGCCAACTGGTGGATGCCGAAGTGGCTGGCCCGCCGCCTGCCCGAACTCCACGTGGAGGGCCGTCCGGAAGTGCACCTTCCGGCGCGCGCTCACTCCTGACCCGCCCGGATCTTGGACGTCCGCTGCCGCCGGGTCGGCAACAGACGTCCAAGATCGCGGAGGAGCAGGTCAGCTGGTGGACGGGGAGGGACTCGCGGCACCCGCGGGGGCGGTGGGCGGCGGGAGGGCGGAGCCCTTCAGCAGCTCGTCCCAGCTGAGGTTCCAGACCGTCCAGCCGTCGCCGTTGGGCTGCTTCTCCTCGGTGCCCTTGACGACCACCGGGTCGCCGACGCGGGTCCAGTTGTAGATCCATTGCGCGTTGTCGACCGAGATGTTCACGCAGCCGTGGCTCACGTTGCGCTTGCCCTGGTCGGCCACCGACCACGGCGCCGCGTGGATGAACTGGCCGCTCCAGGTGAGCCGCTCGGCGAACTGGATGTCGGTGCGGTAGCCGTCCGGCGAGTTTGCGGGGACGCCGTACGTCGACGAGTCGAAGACCGTCTTCTCCAGCCGCTCGATGATCACCATCGTGCCCGACATCGACGGGTTCGCCGGCTTGCCGAGGCTCACCGGCATCTGCTTGACCACCTGGCCGTCCTGCGTCGCGACGAGCTGCTTGGTGGCGTTGTCGACCTCGATCGCGCGGCGCACCTTGTCGATCCCGGCACTGATCGTGATGTCGGTGGCGCCGTAGCGGCCGTCGCCGAGCGGCAGACCGCCCAGCCCCAGGCGCACCTTCAACTTCGTGCCCGCCTGCCAGTACTCCTTCGGCCGGTACTCCGCCTGGATGTCGCTGTCCCAGTGCCAGGCGCCGAGCTGCGGCGGGTCGCTGGTGACGAACAACCGCTTCTCGACGGCCGCCCGCTGCTCCTTGCCCTTCACGCCACCCTGCTTGAACTCCACCACGATCGGCATCGCCTGCCCGTACGTCGTGATGTTGTCCGCCATGAAGATCTGCGCCTCCATGCGGTTGCCGGGCCGGGCCATCGTGTTGAACGTGACGGTCTTCGAGCCGGTCTTGCCCTTGGCGTCCTTGCCCTCGACCACCGCCTTGTAGCTGGTGGTGTACTTCAGCGGCGAGTCCGGCACCCACGACGTGCCGTCGGCCCGCATGGCGCCCTTGACCGCGCCGCCGGCGTTGTCGGTGAGGGTGACGCCGGTCACCTGACCACCCTCGGGCGCCTTGACCCCGATCTCCGCCGAGACCGGGATGTCGGTCGCGCCGTCGGCCGGGGTCACCGTCAACTCGACGGCCGCCTTGTCGCCGCCGTCCTTACCGCCGCCGCCGTTCCAGTCGGTTTTGTCCTTCGAGCAGGCCGCCGCGCCGCCGAGGACGAGCACCGTCGCGAACACCGCCGCAATCTTCTGGCTCCGCCTCACGCCACCCATACTGCCCGGTTCGCACCAGCGGCGAACCGGGCAGTTCGTACCGTGGGGTCCCGGTCACTCTCAGCGGAACTTGCTCGCGGAGCTTTCCCCGTTGTGGCCCGTGCCGCCAATGATCACGTTGATCTTGCAGTTGTGGTGGTACAAATGGGATCAAACCAGTCAGGATTCCCGCCACAGCTGCAAGATCAACTGGATCATGGGCCCGGGGGGACGCCGACGGCCTGGGCGCAGGACGCTCCGTCCAAGGTGAACCGGGTCGGGGGTGTCGGTGCCGACGCCGACGTGCCGGTCAGCGACAGCCGCTGGGTGTCACCGGCCCCGAGCGGTGCGCTGCCATGCACCGTGACCTCGGTGCCGTTCTGGTTCCAGCGCATCCCCGGGGCGTCGGTGATCCGCTCACCGCCGGGCAGGGCGAACTCCAGCGACCAGCTCTCCAGCGTCGCGACGCCGGTGTTGGTGATCGCCACCTCGGCGGTGAACGCCCCGTCCGCGCCGGCGTTCGCCACGAACTGCGCCGCGCATCGGCTCGCGGGCGCGGCCGCCGCACCCGCCGGGCTCTCGGGCCCGTCGTCGAGCAGGAAGTGCGCCGCCGCGGCGGTCAGCAGCGCGGCCAGCCCGGCGGCGCCGGCGATGCCGGCCCGCAGCCTTCGCCGCCCGACGGTGAACCGCCCGAACGCGGCAGCGTCGCCGAGCCGCGAACCCGCCGACGCCCGGCGCCGCCCCTGCTCGGCGGAGTGCGACCGGACCCGGCGCCGGCCCGGATGGCCCGGCCGGCCGGGAAGACGGGGCCGCCCGGCGAGGCTGGGCCGCCCGGCGGCGTCGCCCGGCGGTGCGGGATCGGCCGAAGCAGGAGCAGGGGCAGGACCAGGGGCAGGACCAGGGGCAGGTGCAGGACCAGGGGCAGGTGCAGGACCAGGACCAGGACCAGAAGCACGAGCACGTTCGGGCGCGGCCAGCGCGCCCGTCTCCTGGTCCAGTGCCATCGCACCCGTCGCCACGTCAGCCTCGGCACGAGCGGCGGCCGGCACCGGCTCGACGGCCATCACCGTCGGCAGCGTCACCGACAGCCCGGCCGCCTCCGCCAGCACGACCGCCGCGTACAGGCTGGCCGGACGATCGTCGGGGTTCTTGCTCAGGCACTGCTCGCAGAGTTCGACCACGTCGGGGGGCAGCCCGTCGATCGGCGGCAGCGGCGTCGGGGGCAGCTCCCGGTGCGCCCGCACCAGCTCGGTGATCGTGTACGCCGGCCACGGCAGCGCGCCGGCAAGGCACTGGTACAGCAGGATTCCCAGCGCGTACACGTCGGTCGCGGGTGCGGCCGGCCGCCCGGCGAAGCGCTCCGGCGCGACGTAGGCCGGCGTGCCGAGCAGTTCGTCGCCCGACTCGTCGAGCGCGCCGACCGCGGCGGCGATGCCGAAGTCGACGACCTTGACCCCGGTGCGCGCCAGCATCACGTTGCCCGGCTTGATGTCGCGGTGCACGACCCCGCACGCGTGCGCGGCAGCCAGCGCGGCCGCCACCTGGGCGGCGATCCCGACGGCGGTGTGCCAGTGCATCGGGGCGCCCTGCTGACGCACGGCGAGCGTGTCGCCGTGCACGAGTTCCATGACGATGTACGGCACCCGCCCGCGCCGGCCGTGCCGGGACTCGCCGAAGTCGTAGACGCTCGCGATGTTCGGGTGCACGAGCCGGGCGGCCACCTGCGCCTCGGCGCGGATCCGGGCCCGCGCGACCCGGTCGCCGAAGCTGGGCGCCAGCAGCTTGACGGCGACGTCGCGGCCGAGCACGAGATCGCGGGCGCGCCAGACCTCCGCCATGCCACCGCTACCGAGCGGCGCGTCGAGCCGGTACCGCCTGCCCAGCGTGCGCACCGCACCCCCAGCCGAGTAGACGCGTGGGTCGAGCCCAGATCGCATGATCGCCTACCCAGCACCAGGAGAAGCGAAACTGGCGTCCCACCGAACGAGTGGAACCCGCCTATCCGCGGGTGGAACCGAATCCGAGGAACACGGCGAGCCCGAGCGCACTGCGCGGGGAGTATGCCGCGCGCCACAGTCCCCCGTGGGCGGCGGCGTACGCCTCGTCCTGCCACGGGTGCTCCTGCGCCGGCGGCCCGGTGCGCAGGTCGTGCACGAGCAGCGCGGCCATCATCGTGTTGCTCGTCGCCGGTTCGAAGACCTCGATGCCGAACCGGTGCGCCCCGGCGTACGCGGCCGCGAGCACGCGGTTGCGCAGGACGCTGCGGGTGCGCGTCGCCGGCGCGACGTTCAGCGACACCGTCGTGCCCTCCGCCCGCGCCACCGCGGCCCGCCACCGCTGCAGCCGTTTCGCCAGCGCGTAGTTCGGGCCCTGCTGGGCCACCAGCGCGTCGTTGATCCCCGGGTCGGCGCCGGGCGGGTAGTTGCGGCTCAGCAGCCGCCCCGCGCTGAGGAAGCGCACCGGCCGGCGCAGCCGGCCGAGCCCGCTGCGGTCGCGGTAGCGCCGGTCGGCCTCGGCCACCGCCGCCGGGGGCACCGCGAACACGTCGGTGGGCGTCGCGAGGAAGGCGAGCGCGAGGTCCGTGCGTTCCGCCAGAAGCGACGTCGTGAGCGCGTCCACGGCCATCGATACGCGCAGGTTCATGGCGCCGTCGGCGTAGACGTAGTTGCCGAGCACCAGCGGGCCGTCGAGCTCGCGCAGCCAGGCCGCCACGCGCGGCAGATCGTGCACGAGGTCGGCGCCGGCCCGTTTCGCCAGGTCACCGTCGTCGTCCGGTGGGCCGCTGACCGGCACGTGCAGCCGCCCGCCGTACCGCGCGGCCGTGCCCAGCACCCGCTCCCAGATCGCCGGCCGGGGCAGGTCGACGGCCACCACGTCGGCGCCCCACCGCAGCAGCGAGGTCAACGGGCCCATCTCGGCGCCAGCGCCGAGCACGACCGTCCGCCGGTCCGACAGGTCCAGCCAGTCCGGGTTGGCCATCACGGTCCGGACGGCCTCGGCACACGTCGGCTCGACGATTCCGCCGGCGACCCACCTGTCGAGCTGGCGGTGCAGGTCGTCGCCGGCCAGGCGCTTGCCGCGGTACGGGACGACGAGGTCACGCTGCGGTTCGCCCGCGCCGGTCACCGTCTGGGTGCCCAGCGGCTCTCCGTCGAAGGCGGCAGAGGCGGCCTCGCCGACTGCCACCTCCCCGTCGCCGGTGTCGTACCTCATCTGCGCGTACAGGGCGTCGAGGCCGCCGCCGGCGATCGCGAGCGCCGCGTCGCGGCTGTCCAGCCCGGCCTCCACCAGCCGCCGGAAGTGCACCAGATACGCCCGTCGCCAGCTGGTCTCCGACCGCGCGCCGCGGGCGCCGACCGGATCCACCGGTTGCAGCGCCGCGGCGACCACCGTCCGCCCCAGCGCCGACGTGCTGCGCGCGCCGTCGACCTCGGGAACCAGCACACCCTCGCTCATCGCGGCGCCTCGCTCCGCGCGCCGCCGCTTGCGACGCGATCGCCGCGCTGCGCGCCGCGTTCGCGTCCGTTGTTGATGATTCGCTCGCTCCGCTCGCTGATGGGACTACCTTCTCTAGCCACGGGAGCCTCCGAGGAACGCTTCGCTCGCTTGTCCCGCGAGGACTTCAATGAGACGGCGTCCTCGGGGGTTACCGGCGGAGGTCTGACG
>Ga0070664_100001137_pt1 | contig 21035 bp, 14 predicted proteins | sample KBSC73metaG_FD_65863 | JGI IMG/M metagenome (GOLD analysis project Ga0070664, IMG submission 65863) | Corn rhizosphere microbial communities from Kellogg Biological Station, Michigan, USA - KBS C7-3 metaG | ecosystem: Host-associated > Plants > Roots > Rhizosphere > Soil ... | reverse complement strand
GTTCATCAAACAGGTCAACGAGCACAGGGTTTTTTGAAAGAGTGGATAAAGTAAGCGTGGAAACAAAATCTTTTGCTGACGGTGTCATCACGACTTTTACCTCCGCCCCCGCCTTTACCAACAAACGCACAAGATAAATTGCTTTGTAAGCGGCTATGCTGCCAGTGATCCCAACTAATATTTTTTTTCCCTTTAACATGCTGCGCGTACAAGGTGGAGCACTTTATTTTCTTTATTGCTCTTGACCATAATGCAAAAACGTCCCGAGACATCGGGACGCAAAATATTTATATAGTTTCTTGTCATTGGTCTAGCTAAAAAGATCGTCTTCACCTTTGCGGAAGTAAACTTTCTCGTCCAAAAATTCCTGCGTTGCCAGCAAGGCCGGGTTCGGCATTCTTTCATACGCCCTGGAAATTTCAATCTGTTCTTTGTTCTCATGAATTTCTTCGAGACTATCCGTGTGACTTGCAAATTCTTCCAACTTATTATGTAGCTCCTCTTTTAAAGATATGTTGATCTGGTTTGCACGTTTTCCGACAATGGAAATAGATTCATATAAATTTCCCGTTTTGTCTTTAATGTCATTCAAGTTTCGTGTCTCCACGATATTTACTGTACCAGAACTAAGTTGACGTCTCAGTTTGCTCATATTGCTAAGTTTTTAATATTTGTTTGTGACAAATTTAAATAATGTTCAACATCTTTCGAAAGTTTACTCTCAGGAAACCTATCTGCAAAATCGTTGCACTCGGAAATTACCTTTTCAAACCGCTCGGCTTTTTTGTCTTCTACACTCAATTCAGCATAGCGATAGTAGGATTTAATGCTCATGAACTTGTACTCGTCTGCCCGGTTTGATTCAGGATAGTTATTCAGTACCTCCGCGAAGGCCACGGCGGCAGCACGGAACTGTCCGAGATCATAATAGAGCTGAGCAGCCTTAACATCTTTTGTTTCCAGCTTATCATGACAGATGTCTATGATCTCATTTGCGTCCTTAATGCGCGGTGACCCGGGATGTGTATTGATAAAACTCTGCATCATCCCAATTGTTTTCATGGTGTTGGTTTGGTCAAGTTCAGGTTTAGGCGATTGCCTGTAAAAACAATAAGCCCTCATATAGTCCATTTCTTCTGCCCTTGGACTGTTAGGAAACAGCTCAAGATAAGTCTTAAAAAAATTCTCTGAATTGGTATAGTCCTTTTGGTAAAAAGTACTATAAGCCATTTTATAATAAATATCTTCAAACTCCTTGCTTGTTTTATAGTAAGGAACTACATCCTCATAAAGCTGGTAAGCATAGTTATACTTCTTCTTGACATAGTACTTTTCGGCCATTCGTAGCTTATACTCCGGGTCTTTATTCTTAAGCACTTTATTTATGCCATTGCAACTAGCTAAAATGCAGAAGGCCGACAAAATAAGGACAAGTCTCATAAAAGGTGCGCAAAGTTAACAGATTCATGCAAATCTGTTGTAAAAAAGATAGCCCTCCAAACCTTAAGAGTTAAGGTTTTCTAAAGAACACCGTTGGTCATGATCAGCAATAAAAAACCCTCCCAAAAGGGAGGGTTTTATCTATCAGCAAAATGTACACTTACTTAGTTTTTCTCAAATTCGGGTGAGGAGCAGGTACCGTGTTTGGTCCTTCTTCACCACTTGCTGCACCACGCAAATCAACTGTATTGCAATCTCCACCTTCCTGGCCATATTGGAAGATAAACCTGTCAGCACTTATTCCTTCCTTTTCAACCAGGTAATTGATAACTGCATTTACTCTATCCCAGCTCAATTGTTGTTCTTGCTTTGTAGAATTACAATAACCAACAACTACAACTTTACATTCAGGATTGTTGCGCATGCGAGCACCAACACTTGCCAGAAGGCTCATATTGTCTTTGCTAAGGGCAACCTTTTTAGCTGTGAATGTTACGCTTGGTAACGCTCCTAGTTTGGCGTCACAACCCATCTCTCCACCTTTCATTACCAAGTTTGCATAGCAACTTGTATCAGGGCATGGACACTTACCAACACCATCAGCATCTACCGGCTGGCAAATTGTTGGAGTGACCAGTTCTTTATCCTTACAATCGGGAACACCATCACCATCAGTATCGCGGCTAACACCATGGGTGTCAACAGGACAACCTTGCGGAGTTTGTTCCTGATCAAATTGGTCAGTAACACCATCACCATCGGCGTCAGGCAAAATTGGCTTTGGCATGATCATCAGCTTCGGCTTGCGAATTTCGCTGTAGGCATAATCCAGGGGATTTAACCACCACAACGGCTCAACCGATTTTGCACCCAGGTTATAGTTTAGACCAATGCTTAAGAAATTATAAGTATCATAATCGCGGCTTTGTGCTATTGTTGATATGCTTCCGGCAGCCCCGCTGTAGTTTTCCTGCCACTGCTGACCGTCGAGAAGGTCGGTCTTAGGAACTGTAATCTTATCTTCAAGCGCTATATTGAACCGGTTGTTAAGTTTGAACTGAACCCCACCGCCGAATTCAAATGCCACTTTAAATGGTCTGTCGCCGAGTTTAGGTTGCAGCGGATCTCTTTCGGCCTGGCTTTCCCAACTGTCGTCCAACAGATCCTTCAAGTCTTTCAAAGTATTTTTCTTGTCCGAATAAGGAGCCGAGTTGATACCTGCATAGGTGTAAGGCAAGCCATTTGAGTTAAGAAGATTGTACTTAGTCGCATAGGTTATCCCTGCTACACCGCCAAAAGCATAAAAATTAACGCCTGTTTTTGCCTTGTGAAAACGAATATTGTTTAAAGTAACAACTCCATGCAATCCAAGATCCTGAATATTGGTCTTATAATTATAAAATACGTGATCGCTCCAATAGCCCGGTCCTGTGGCCAATCTATAAGTCTGTTCTATGACGGGATTACGATGGTAGGCGAACGACGAAGCGAAGTTCAATCCTTTTGCGTTGAGCCAGTCATATTCTAATCTCAATGAAAAAACATAACCAAGCGCCTTTCTTATGTGAAGACCTATTCCCCCTGTCGGAAGCCATGATCTAACATCACCAGAGACTGTGGAAAGACCACCTTTAATTCCGATTTCCCATTGGTTGCGGGGTTTTGCGGGATAATTGTAAGTGCCATTCATGAACTCAGTATGCTGAGGCATCCGGCTTGTTGGAATCACAGATGAATCTTCATACGACCTTATCTGTGCTTGTGAAAATGCTGAAGATGCTAACAGGCAAATCAGGCCTGCTAATAGCGTGTACTTTTTGCTTGCCATAACTAAGAATTAAAATTTATTGAAAACAACAATGTCCTAATCTTCGGCAAAAATATGCACTGATAAGTAAATACCAAATTTTAAAATTTTCAGCCATTTAGTGAGTGTTCACGTTTTTTCACACTCAATGTTGAGTAAAATACTTTAATCGGTTATGCTATTGAGACGTAAATTGCTGTTTTGCTTTCAATGACACTTCCTGTTGACCTGATAGAAAATGAATTAAAAACCTTTGAGGTAAAATTCAAAAGCGCAGTGAGCAGCCAGGCACCCATGCTTGATCGAATTATGCGCTATATCGTGAAGCGTAAGGGCAAGCAATTGAGGCCGATGTTCGTTTTTTTGTCCGCAAAACTTTGCGGAGAGGTCAACGAATCCACATACAGGGCAGCCTCGTTAGTGGAAGTTCTTCATACCGCAACGTTAATGCACGACGACGTCGTTGATGACTCGATGGAAAGACGGGGTTTTTTTTCGGTTTATGCGTTGTGGAAAGCAAAGGCAACCGTACTCATCGGTGATTATTTACTTGCAAAAGGTCTACTACTTTCGCTTGACCACTGCGATTATCGCGTCCTTCATATTCTTTCCGATGCAGTTCGAAAAATGAGCGAGGGCGAACTGCTGCAACTGGAAAAGGCACGAAATCTAAACCTGGATGAGAACATTTATTACGATATCATCCGCAGCAAGACTGCCTCATTAGTAGCTTCAGCTTGTGCAGCCGGCGCTTGGTCAACGACCAATAACGAAGAGGTTACCGAAAAAATGAGATCGTTTGGTGAGAACGCCGGCATGGCCTTTCAAATTAAAGACGATCTCTTTGACTACGCAAGCGATAACATCGGTAAGCCAACGGGAAATGACATTAAAGAAAAGAAACTGACACTCCCTCTCATCTACACTTTAAATAACACAGATAAAAAAACAAGAAGAAAAATCATATTCATCATCAAAAATGAAAACAATGACAAGGAGAAAATAAAATATGTTATCGAAAAGGTAATTGAATGTGGAGGGATCGACTATACAATAAAAAAAATGAATGAATTCAAACAGAGAGCTATCAAAGTGTTACATCAATTCCCCGACAATGCTTACCGAAAAGGACTCGAAGACCTGGTAAACTTTGTTACCGAGAGAAAATATTAAATTGAATAATGGAGAATACATGCAAAAGCGATGGACCATATTACAAGCCGACCCATTCAAAGTGAACGCACTTCAACAATCGCTCAAAATTCATCCGGCCATTTGCAAAATACTTGTACAGCGAAACATCAAAACCTTTGACCAGGCAAAAAATTTTTATCGTCCTCAACTGACTGACCTGCATGATCCATGGTTGATGAAGGACATGGACAGGGCTGTCGATAGATTTATTACCGCGATCGAAACCAATGAAAAAATTCTTATCTACGGTGACTATGATGTGGATGGAACTACTTCGGTAGCGTGTATGTATCAGTTTATCCGTAAACTGCATGCCGAACTTGATTTTTATATCCCACACCGCTACCGTGAGGGATATGGTATAAGCAAGGCAGGAATTAATTTCGCCAAAGACAATGGCTTTACGCTAATCATCTCACTTGATTGTGGTATTAAGTCGGTTGAATTAATTGGATACGCCAAAAGTCTCGGCATTGATTTTATCGTTTGTGATCATCATTTGCCCGATGGAGAGCTTCCGCCGGCAGTCGCCATTTTAAACGCCAAACAAAAAGATTGCAATTATCCCTATAAGGAATTGTGCGGATGTGGGGTAGGCTTTAAATTAATTAGTGCCATTGCACAGAAGTTAAACTTGGGGGAACAAGCTCCTTTTGAATACATAGACCTGGTCGCCACGGCCATAGCAGCTGACATTGTTCCGATGACTGGAGAAAATCGTGTATTGGCCTATTATGGCTTAAAGAAAGCAAATGAAAATCCAAACAACGGCATAAAAGCCCTTTCACAATTAAGCGGGCTGACGAAAAAGCTTCATATCAATAATCTTGTGTTTATGATCGCGCCGAGAGTAAATGCGGCTGGCAGAATGGATGATGCAAGAAAAGCTGTTCTAATGTTCGTTTCTGAAAATTATGAACAGGCTCTCGAATATGCAGAGATGCTGCACAGTGACAATACTGACCGCAAGGAGGCGGACAGCAGTATCACCGACGAGGCCTTAGCCCTTATAAAAGGTGATGAGTTGCTTATAAATAGTAAGTCGACTGTCATCTTTCGTCCTCACTGGCACAAAGGCGTGGTGGGCATTGTAGCGTCGAGACTAATTGAACATTTTTATCGGCCCACAGTTGTATTGACTCAATCCGGCGAGTATGCGGCAGGGAGTGCCAGGAGCGTTCCGGGATTTAATTTATATGAGGCCATTCATGCCTGCAAGGAACATTTGATTGGCTACGGAGGGCATTTTGCCGCCGCAGGCATGACAATTGAATTAAATAAAATAGAGGCATTCAGAAATAAATTTGAAGAAGTGGTTTCCACAACAATACCACCCGAATTATTGCTACCCGAGATCGTCATTGACGCTGAAATAGAATTCAAAGACATTACCTGGTCGTTTTATAATATTATCTCGCAAATGGAACCATTTGGTCCGGAGAATCTGCGCCCTCATTTCCTGGTAACGAATGTTTTTGATACCGGGTATTCCAGGATCTTAAAAGAACAGCACCTTCGCTTCGTTTTGCGGCAGGATGGCATGGGTTTTACCGGCATTGGGTTTGGAATGGCGGACAAGCTTCCTTTGCTGCAAATGAAGAAGCCTGTTGATATCGTTTTCAAGATTGATGAGAACGAGTGGAATAGCCAAAAAACTCTTCAATTAAGAATGATTGACGTTAGACTGAGTGAACCCGCTTCCGGTCCAGCATGAAACTGGTTTGGAAATATATAACGCATTTTTGGTATGTTGCCAGCAACTGGAATATATGGATGGCCTTCTTCATGATCTATGACAATATCCGCGGCTCGCTGAAATATGGAAGCAACACTTTTGTTCCCGTCGAGTTGAAAGACCTTACAATTACAAACGGAGACAGCGGAAAAGCCTCCCGCTACGAAGCTGTAAGTTTTTACATGCTCGAAAATTTGTTAAGCGCGTTTCAAAAGGTTTCAGCCCTGACCTCGATCATTGATCTCGGCTCGGGCAAAGGCAGGGTTCTCATGGTGGCCCGTCATTTTGGATTTACAAACATTACAGGAATTGATTTTGCAAAGGAACTGTGCGAGCAGGCAATTGCTAACATGAAGGAAAAAGAAACAGAATTTCCGGATGTTAAATGGAAAGTCATAAATGAGAATGTCGAAAATTATGATATCAGCAGCCGGGATTCGGTCTTTTTCATGTTTAACCCATTTACCGAAGTTGTATTAAAAAGCTTTTTGGAAAAACTTGATAAGTCCTGTCACGAGTTTCCCCGTAGCATTTATTTTCTTTACGCCAGCCCTCAATACCAAAAATTGCTTTTAGATAATGGATATGCGATCATTTATCAAAAACACTTGATGCATTTGGAAAGTATCATTGCTGTAAGAGATTAATTCTTGCTGAAAGCAGTTTTCTCAACAAGTGCGTGCAGATTAAATTTTCTTGTCCGCTTTTTTAACAAAGCAATGGTATCGTCTTTATCAGAGAAGTTTCCCTCGATATTTACTACATAGTTAGCGAGTTTATCATACCGCTTAAACATCAGGAAGGTAAAAATGTGCAGGTAATGAATTTTTTCGAAAATAATCGTCTTGTGTTCTTTAAAGTTGGGCAGCATTTGCTTAAAAATAACAGGCAATTCCGTGTAATGTGCGCCGGGTCTTATATGATGTATGGCATGGTAGCCATCATTCCAGCATTTTTGATTGTAAGAAGTGTTTAAGCAAATAATATTACTGGCAAAATCATTTTCAGGCTCATCAGGATCCACGAACGCGTGTTGCGTCCAATTGCCAAGCATCATGACAAACCGGGCAAAGATGAATGGAATAACAAGTACCACCAATGCTGCCTTCAAATTCAGAAAGCAAAGGGCTGCCGCGATCAGCATAAATCCAATTTCACTAACGGTGACCTTTCGACACATTTTTTTTCTTTTGCGCCTGAAGAAGTAAATAAAAGTGTCGCGGGCCCCAAGGAACATAAATCGTAACCAATAGGACATAAAATTGGCAAAGCTATCGCGGGTATACCCCATTGTCGAACTTGCATCAGTAGGCATGTTATTTTCAACATGATGCATCCCCATGTGGTGAACATGATAAGAATCTCCCAGGTGACCAAAAAGGGGACAAATACACCAAAATAAGTACCTGTTGAGAAGTTTGTCTCTCTTAAAGAATTTTCTGTGGCAGAGACAATGCAGCATAAGGCCAAAAGAGCCCTTAAAATAAAATTGAGAAAAATAAAAATAAATAATAGCTACAGGCCACCACCATTTTCCCAGAAGGGGCGTAAATAAGAGGATAGCAACCGGTAAGATCGTTAAATGTACAATTGTCAAAAGCCGGACAAATGGCAGATCGCGTTTATCGTGAATCCGCTTGATCCAGAATTTCTGATATATTGTCAAGTGGGCAGGCTTAATATAAATGGGATCTGTAATTACGTCGGGCAGAGGTCTCATTGACTTATTTTAGTGAGCAGAATGGAACCCGCGTAAGGTAGCTCTTTTAATCAGTTAAAAAAATTATCCCATAAATCAAACCTGTTCTGTTAAAAGACTGCCGCTGAGTTCGTTGGGGCAAACCTGAAAATTATACTTAGTAACCGTAACATCTGGTTTCAATCCCCTATCTTTGCGACCCCAAATCTGTTTCGGCAGATTTCCCCAACTATAAACGTCGGGGATCCATTGGTTAAAACCCGATTATTAAATTAAAAACCATTTAATGAACAATTATGAATTAATGGTGATTTTTACTCCTGTTCTCAGCGATGAGGAATTTAAAGCAGAACAAAAAAAGTATGCCACTATCGTCAAAAACGCGGGCGGTTCTGTGACAGCAGAAAATGCCTGGGGTCTGAAATCACTGGCGTATCCCATCCGGAAGAAAACAACCGGTCTCTATTGGGTTCTCGAATACGCTGCACCATCAGAATTTAATGAAAAGTTGAAAACCCAGCTTTTGCGTGACGAAAATGTCCTTCGTCATCTCGGTACAAAACTCGATAAATACGCCGTCGAGTATAACCAGAAAAAAAGAAGTGGTGTACCAACAGGAACTGAAAAAGTAGTGGAGGCTTAATTATGGCAAAAGCAAATGAAATAAAATACCTGACGGCGATCAAGAGTGACAAGCGGGTTAAAAAATACTGTCGTTTTAAAAAATATCATATTCGATACATTGACTATAAAGATGTAGAGTTTTTGAAAAAATTTTTAAACGAGCAGGGTAAATTATTACCCCGCCGTCTTACCGGAAACAGCCTCAAGTACCAACGCAAGGTTTCTGACGCAGTAAAAAAAGCCCGTCAAATGGCATTGTTGCCATATGTAACTGATCTTTTAAAGTAACCTCACCTAACCCCGACGAAGCGCCGGGGGACAGTTTTTTAAAACTGGGGTGGTAAAACAGAAAATCATGGAAGTAATATTAATTCAAGACGTAGATAATTTGGGTGGTACGAATGAGGTTGTTAAAGTTCGCAATGGCTACGCCCGAAATTTTCTTCTTCCCCGTAAGCTGGCTGTTGAAGCAAATGCTGGTAACCTAAAGCAACTGGAAGAAAAGATGAAGCAACACAAGAAGAAAGAAGCATCGATGCTCGCGGAAATAAATAGTGTCGTCGCAAAGCTGAATGAGTCACCCATAAAAATAGGGGCTAAGACCGGAACAAGCGGAAAGATCTTCGGAAGCGTAACTAACCTGCAAATAAGCCGCGCGATACGCGACCAAAAAGGATATGAAATAGATCGCAAAAAGATTACGCTGCCTGAAGAGGTCAAAGAATTGGGTTCCTACAAAGCGCATATTGATTTTGGCAACGGAAAGGCAACCGACGTGGAGTTTGAGGTGGTTGCAGAATAAGAAAATTATTATCTTTTAGAACCGTCCTGATTTCCTGGGCGGTTTTTTGTCCCCTAAATTGAGGGTCCCTTCGGAAACACTCCGTTCAAATGGCCGAATTTTGCGAAGTAAGAAGCCGTCTGGAGCAGATAATTAGACGGGCTGCTTATAAAAAGGCGGCCTTTTTTTATTATGTTACTTAATTATCCTTATTTTCGTAGTGTCTTGGTGTTCTTTTCAGTCGTACAAAGTCCTTGAACGTTTCCTTTTTCCGTGAATGTTCAGTTCATTGTTTCACTGTTGGCACTTATTGTTTTTTTTAAATTATCTCACAAAATGAACATTTACGTAGGAAACCTTAGTTGGGGTCTTAAAGATCAGGACCTGGCCAACTTGTTTGCACCATTTGGTGAAGTATCTTCCGCCAAAATTGTAACCGACAAATTCACTCAACGCAGCAAAGGATTCGGATTCGTTGAAATGGCTAACGATGAAGAAGCCCAGGCGGCAATTGCCCAGCTCAACGGAACTGAAGTTGAAGGTCGCAGTTTGGTAGTCAACGAAAGCCGTCCTAAACAAGAAGGTGGCGGCGGCGGTGGCGGCGGCTATAAAAAACGCAACTTCGGTGGAGGTGGTGGCGGCGGCTACAACAAAGGTGGCGGCGGCTACAATAAAGGTGGCGGCGGTTATAATCGCGGTGGTGGCGGTGGCTACAACAGGGATTATTAATTACTATCCAAATACATCTTTGTTATCAAATCCTCTCAAGGTTGAGAGGATTTTTTATTTGTCAAAAGGGGCGCCTTCAAACAATAGCCTGATCTTTTTATAATTGTCCCCGCAGACTAAAATGAGTTGCGAGAGAAAAAAAATATGCAGCCATCTTATTACCAATCCTTTCTCCTGAACACTCTTGTCACAATCAAATCGCCCTCACACTGATAAAATTTATTACCAACTTCAATCGATAAATAAACACGACAAAGCTGTCGCGCAAACAATTTATTTGGGTTCAATACCCATGCAGGAAAAAGAAAAATACCAGAAACTTAGCGGAGAATAGCTATTGTTTAAGACTGAAATAGAAAGAATTTTATGCAACAAAGTTATTGACTAGCCGAAATCACTTGCATACTAAATCCTTACCATCCTAAACTCTATAAGATTTTTTTTCCTAAAGAAAAATGCTTTTTTAATGATAACTCGACGTAAAATCTCTTAGACCGGGGCAAGGTTTTCCGGAAAGTATCAAATAACCATAAAAATCTAAAGTAGAATGATTGACCGTAAATCGGATCGATGGGCTATCCCGTTGAATAGCTATCAAACATACTCTTCAAAAACTTGTCCCGGAGACATTTCGGTAAGTCCTCTTTATGCCACCGCTAATAAACGATCATGAAAAGAACACTACTATTTATCTGCAGCGCGCTAGTCTTCACATCTTACTCAATTGCTCAACCCTGCGGTCCTGTTAATACCTGGCTTGGGATCACCGTCGATTGGTTCACCCCGTCCAACTGGTGTAGTGGAGGTGTGCCTGTTTCTACAACAGATGTCAACATTCCATCCGGTACACCGAACCAACCTGCTATTAGTGCTGCGGGAGCAGTATGTCATAGCATCACTATTTCAACTGGTGCATCATTAACTATAAATGGGAACAACGTTCTATCAGTTTCCGGCGACTGGACAAATAATGGAACATTAAATGCAAATAGCAGTACGGTATCATTTACTGCAAATACTGCAATCACCCAAACGCTTACAGGGAATACAACCTTTTTCAATATTTCAAAACCCAACGCAAGCTCAACATTATCATTTGGAACGAGTACGACAACAATAGGAAATAATTTGAGCGTGAGCGCAGGCTCAATGAGCGGAGGAACTTCAACAATAATTTTTATCGGAACTACAGCGAGCCTCCAGGGTAATAGCACAAAAGATTTTTATAACCTGGAAATAGGCAATAGCGCCGCTCTTACGCAAACCGCGGGAGCGAACATCAACATCAATAATTCCTATAAAAACAATGGAACATTCACTCAAAACAATACACGCACGATCACATTTCAAACTGCTTCGCAGACTCTTTCCGGATCAGGTGTTTCAACATTTGGAAACATAACCGTTGCGGGCACGATCACGCTAAATGCCGGCACACACGATTTTTCAGTCCTTGGTACATTTAATATTCCCGGTGCGTCCGGAATCTTCAATGGAGGTAGCGCCAAAACAACCTTTGCAGGTTCCACCTCAGCTTTAGGAGCAGGACCTGGGACAATTAATTTTAATAACATCACCATCAACGGCACGCTTTCTAATGCAAACAACAAAAGCTTCGGTATAACAGGCAACTGGTTAAACAATGGTTCTTACAATGCGGGAAACGAAACAATAACGTTCAACGGTAGTTCGCAGATAATAGGAGGAAGTACCTCAACTGAATTTAACAATCTCAACATTGCTGGGAGTGCGGACAAAACGCTTGAGAGTGACATTACAGTGAACAACACTCTTGCATTGACAAACCGGAATATTGATGCCGATGCAAATTCAAGGACAGTCTATGCAAAAGGAACTGTAACAAGAAATACAACAGGCCACATAATTGGCAACCTAAAAAAGGACATATCTGCAGGTTTAAATATCACGAAATTTTTTGAAGTTGGTTCGTTAGCCTATACGCCGGTAATAATTAATCTTTCAACAGTTACAACTGGTGGCTCACTAACGGTAAGAACTGATAACGGTGATGATCCGAATATTGGAACTTCTAATTTGGATGCAAACAAATCAGTAAACCGTTACTGGACACTTGCCAACAATGGAATTGATGCCGGCATGTACGATGCTACGTTTGAGTTTGTCGAAGCTGATGTGGATGTCGGCGCCACTACCAATAATTTTAAGATTGGTCAATTCAGCAGTGGCGCCTGGACATATCCGACCACAATACCTGTGGATGAGACACACATGAAGGCGGCAAGTGTAAATGGATTTAGTGATTTTGCCATCGCCGAAGCAGCCTGCACGCCGCCCTCCATTTCAGGTCAGCCCCTGGCATCACAGATCATTTGTCAAAACGAGGTATCAACAGACCTGGTACTGGTAGCAAGCGGTGATGATTTGCTTTATCAATGGTATGTTGATAATGATAATACCGGTTTTGATGGTGAATCTGTTGGTTCAAACAATAATTCATTCACTCCACCCACAACAATTACTGGCACATTCCATTACTATTGCACAGTAACGGGATCCTGCGGGGCAAGTAGCTCACAATATGCTGCTGTTTTCGTAAATGCGCCATTGACATGGTATCGCGATGGAGATAGCGATGGATTCGGTGACGCAACAAATTCAACACAGGCTTGCTCAGCGCCCTTCGGTTATGTAAGTAACAACAGCGACTGCAATGATGATGACAATACAGTACACCCGGGTGCTTCGGAGATCTGTGATGGAACAGACAATGATTGCAATGGAGCAATCGATGAAAATGTGAAAATTACTTTCTACCGAGATGCAGATGGCGATGGATTTGGTGACGGAGCCAATTTAGCACAATCTTGCTCAGCACCTTTGGGTTATGTAAGTAACTATACAGATTGCAATGATAATGACAATTCAGTCTATCCAGGTGCAACAGAGATCTGTGATGGAAAAGACAATGATTGCAATGGAACCATTGATGAAAATGTGAAAAGTACTTTTTACCGCGATGCAGATGGCGATGGATTCGGTGATGGAGCAAATTCAACACAATCTTGCTCCACACCTTTGGGTTATGTCAGTGACAACACCGATTGCAATGATGATGACGATACAGTGCATCCCGGTGCAGCGGAGATCTGTGATGGAAAAGACAATGATTGCAACGGAATGATGGATGAAAATGTGAAGATCACCTTCTATCGGGATGCAGATGGCGACGGCTTCGGCGATGCAACAAATTCAACACAGGCCTGTGGCTTACCACCTGGTTACGTAAGCAACAATACTGATTGCAATGATGATGACCCGACTGTGTATCCGGCTGCGCCAGAAATTTGCGATGCTAAGGATAACGATTGCAACGGATCGATCGATGACAATACAGAAATAGTTACGTTCTATCATGACGCAGACGGTGATGGCTATGGCAATTCGGTCGGCCAGCCATTGCAATCATGTTCAATCCCTGCAGGTTATGCAAGTAATAATGATGACTGCAATGATGCAGACTCAGCGATCCATCCCGGTGCTATCGAAGTATGTGATGGAATAGACAATAACTGTGATGGTCAGGCCGATGAAGGATTCGATGCTGATGGCGATGCATATACTGTATGCGAAGGCGATTGTAATGACAACGATGCAAGTGTTTACCCAGGCGCTCCTGAAGTTTGTGATGGCAAGGATAATAATTGTAATGGCCAAATTGATGAAGGAGCAAAAAGCACTTTTTACCTCGATGCCGATGGCGATGGTTATGGTGATGGATCGATCGCGGTACAGGCTTGCTCTCCTCCGGATGGTTACGTTAACACCGATGGGGACTGTAATGATGCAGACGCGGTTACACATCCAAATGCGACTGAGATCTGTGATGGAAAAGACAACGACTGTGATGGCCTCGTTGACAATAATGTAATAACGATGACATGGTATAAGGATAGCGATGGAGACGGTTATGGAAGTTCTGACAACCCCATTCGATCCTGCTCCCAGCCACAAGACTATGTAAATACAAACGGTGATTGTAATGACACAAAGGCCACTGTTTATCCCGGCGCTCCAGAATTATGTGATGGGCTGGATAATAATTGTGATGGACAAATAGATGAAAATACAACCAATACTTATTACAAAGATACAGATGGCGATGGTTATGGCAATCCTTCAGTCGGCGTAAGGGCATGCAGCAAACCACCCGGCTATGTAGCCAATAACACTGATTGCAATGACGCAAACAAAAAAGTGCATCCGGGTGCATCTGAAATTTGTGGGAACGGGGTTGATGAAAACTGCAACGGTCAAGCAGACGAAGGATGTATTACAACAGCAAAAGTTTGCATCTATAGTCAATCTTCCTATGATAACAATAACGTTACCTGCGTACCAAACGGCCTCTCGCCGACTGGACAGATTATGGTAAATGCTGTAGATTCTCAACCCGGAGATTCAGTGACGTTTGGATTAAAAGCATCCGGAAGATTTTTCACCCTAAAGAAGTCGGACATCCAAAATGGATACATCTACAAATTGATCCCGGGGGGTGGACCATCCAAAGCCTTAAAAGGTTATTCGACCTATACAAGACCTTCAACATGGAGCAATGTGCCATTGACCTTGGCCGGTACCATCCAAAATGAGTTACTGGCACAGACAATGACCTTATTCTTCAATCTCCAGCTTTCGCCACAATTAAGCTCATTGCCATTAACAACCAATTTGAGCATTCGCAAACTCGCTTTTTGCGTAATCCAGGGAAATACTATCCAGGTAAAATTTATGGCAAAAGCCGCAGTGGTGAATTGCTTGCAAACAAAATACGGGAATCCTGGAATAACAATCGGTAACCTTTATAAACTTGCAAATGAACTATTGGGTAACACTAACACTTGCAACCTGAATTTCGCGGATGTAAACGAGGCAATAAAGAACGTCAATGGATTATTTAACGGTTGCGTTTTGGTCAGCATGCCAAATTCTGTTAACAACAATACCCAAACCCTAAATGTCACACTGCCTGACATTGATCTAAAAGAACCTGGTGGAATGAATGACGCACGCGAGCTAAGAGTGACGACTTTTCCCAATCCTTTCCGTAACAATGTTCGCTTTAATATTGTTTCACCGGAAACAGGTAAACTTAAAATCCTGATCTATGATATAAATGGAATAAAACAAACCGAACTTGAACATGATGTCATCAAAAACATACCGGCAACAATCTGGTTTAGGAATGGGCAGTTGAGACAAGAAGTGTTGTTCTACCGAATATTAATTAACAACAAAACCGCCACAGGAAAAATAATGCAGGTGATTTAGAAGGTTTATTGCAGGGTTTCAAAAAGACAGGCGTAAAGCCTGTCTTTTTCTTTTTTTGTTTGTATGGGATTGTTCCTTTCCTAGGAGACAATCAGGCCGATTATTACTGTGTCACTCTCACTACTCCGGCCCCATTGTAGGAATGATATTCTCCGTTATACATAGCATCGGCGCTCACCGGTCCCATTTTGTAAATGCCGGGTGATACTGCACGAACAGCATAATAATACGTTTGGGGCCGGTAAAACCTCAGGTCTACAAAGAAATGAATCCGGTCATCGCGGACATCCAATGCAGTTGGCTCATCCATGTTCTTTATCCAATCCATTCCCGGAATTTCCTTGGTTCTTGGGTTTTCAATCTCAAAGCCAGCAGGTAACAGGTCAGTGATCACAATATTGTCCACTGCAGTTGTATATGCATTTTCTAAACTAATGCCTACAATGATCAGCTCATTTTGTTTGAAAGTATTCCCTGTAATTGGATTTCCAAAGCGATCATAGAAACGTTTCCTTACTCGTATATAGTTGTCTTCTTCCTTATATTTTCCGCTCGCACTGATTCCCTCCGATTGCCAGTAATAGTACAATCTTCCGTTGCCGTTGGTTTGGATTTGAATATTATTAGCCTTCAACACGGAAGCATTGCCATTCCATTGGCCATTTGAAATCTTAGCAATCGTCTTGCCATTCACTTTTACTTCCGCCGTTACATCCGATTTGTTGGCAGTCCTCGCCAGTTTGCCCAGCGCTAAAAATGCGAACGCCCTCTCTTGTGTGCTGAGCCAATAACGATTTTTTAATTTATCGCTGACATGCTTCGCCATGGTGCCAATTTGTGAATTAGCCGGATCAACATCGATCAATGCGTTCAACGCGATCGCTTCATCACGAATGTCAGAATAGTAACTTCCCCCTGTTTGCGCTATTGATTCTTCACCGCTGAATGACGTTGGCAACATAGCATTGAAGGATTTTTTATCCCCCGCTATGGCGTAGGCCGAAGCCAATAAATATTTACTGTCCAACGCAAGAATACCCTGTGTTGATTTGTAATAATTCATGGCAGAAATGTTGGATCGCCCCGCCAACGCCAATACGTACAAACCATACGCGACCTCCTTGGGAGCGATCTTCCTGTTTTGATTTCGGTTGTAATAATAAATGATGAGTTCCCTGTTTTTTAACCGTGTCGCAATATATGAGAGCATTGTTTCGATCAGGCTGTTATCAACATCGAACCCTGCCTTTCGTGCTTCCAATAAAAAATGTGCTGCATAAATTGTGACCCACCAATCTTCCCGATCCACATTATCCCACAGTGTAACAGCACCATTGTACAATTGGCGCATCTTTATTTTTCTTATGGCCTCAATAATATTTGTATTTGCATTCAGTTTATTTTGTCCCCTTAGTGACCGGGATTGATTCAATCCTGCCAGGTCGGCCAGGTCGCCATAATATAGCTGAGGAAACGCAGCAGATACAGTTTGTTCCGTACAGCCATAGGGATACTCCACGAGGTAGCGTAAATGATCCGTTAGCTCCAAAGCAGGTGAGCGACTAACTACTAATTGGTAATTGATACTTCCGGGAATGAAATCACTTGTATTGATAGTCAGCTGTTGTGTACTGCCACCGGCAATTGATCCGCTACCAGAAATTTTTTGTAAAGTGGACGGTGGTCGAACAGATATTTCCGTTTCATCAGTGAATTTTTCTCCAAGCCCACTCACTGCTACTGAAATTTTTCCAACTGCAATAGCGGGATCAGCCACAACCTGGAATATTGCCCTGCCTTCACTATTTGCATTCAGTGAAAGAGATTGAGCAGTGCCTCCAATTATTTTCAAAGGACCACTTACTTTCAAATTGGCGGATACATTTGTTGCTTTTGAAGTTGTATTGCTCAATGTTACAGGGACAGTCACTGTATCCCCAGGGCTTAAAAATCTTGGCAAGGCTGTGCTGATTACAATGGGATCAGCGACTGTCATCGTATTTTCAGAAGAACCAAAACTCTGATCCTTGTAGGCAACTGCCATCAATCTTACTTCACCGCTGAACTGTGGGACATCAAATTCAAAATTTGCTTCGCCACTTCCATTTGCTTTAGCAATCCCGCTCCAATAACTAAGTATCTTGATTCGCTTCGCCGGCATTGGGTTCACTCTTTTCTTCATTTCAAGATCGGCGTCACCACCTGTGCTGCTCAGTTTTGCTCTAACCTCCGGAAACAACAACGGATACAGGTCATAGGCATCCACCTGCAAAGCTTTCTTCTGGTAGAAATAATCGTAAGGATCAGGTGTCTTAAAGTCACTGACCTGCAATACGCCGTTGTCAACTGCAGCCAGTGTTACAAAACTTCCCGGTGCGGCTTTTACTTTCAATTTTTGATGAGTACGTGATCGAACTGATTTTTGCGCACTGATCTCAACAGGCATATTTCTGCTTTTTTCCTCAACCTTTACATTCATAAAACCGTGCGCTACAGTTAAAGGAATATCTGACATATCGTGAGGCTTTATAAGCGTCGCAGTGATGTAAACATTAGGAACTTCCTCACCAGACATTTTAAGTTCGACACTTGCTGTTCGCTTATCAACATTTACATATTGGTACGAAAGCACATGATCGGTTTCGGTTGTTACAAGCAGGCGGCCGCTAAATGGAGTTTTAAACAACGCCTTTACCGTTTCACCACTGTAGTATGATTTTTTATCAAGTTCAATATCCACGTGACCTTCATTGTTTACTTCGAATGTGCTATTGTCGCCCCAGCTCCAGCTGCCATAGCTGTAGAAACTTCTTTTGACATAAGAATTGGATCCGGGATGATAAACTCTCAATTCGTAATCGCCCGGCGAACGTGGTATGTACGAGTAACTCGCATTGTTTCCTATACTTATCTGGTTTTCGATCATCAGCTTGTCTTCTTTTTGCGATTCGTACCTGAAGTAACTTCCGCTTTTTGCCAGTACGGTTTTGTATTCATGCTTTATCACCTGCACCTTCGCTGTTGAATTCACTTCGTTTCCATATTTATTCACCGCTGCCAGCTGAAATTTCACCGGTTGGTTTAATGCATAGTAATAGAACCAATCTTCTTTAATTCCAAAAAATACATCTTGCGTCACCAAATCAACTGAGGAGGCACGACTAACCGGTCTTCCGGTCTCATCGAAAACTGTTGTGTAAAAATTGGCCTGCAGCAATCCATTGTTTGCATACATTTTATCAAACACGAATGTTTCCGTCGCACGGCCATCCGCATCCGTCTTTCCTTCTTTCACTTGTTTTTCAATAGTAGTCTTTGGATTAGCAAGGCTAAAGTCATAGTCATAAAATTTCTCTGGCGAAAAATATTTCTGCTTTACCTGGATCTCGCATTCGTAGTTCCTGTTGGCGGCAGGAGGGCCGAAGAAATTAATTGCTGAAATATCCAATGATGTGGACTCACCCGGCTTGAGAAAACTCTTATCCAGTTTTGTATTTACTTTAATTCGATCGGGAACGAATTCCTCTATCATAAAATTTTTGGAACCAAGCAGTATATCATTTGAAGTATAGACTTCCAGGGAGTAGCTGCCTGTGATTGCCGAAATATCAATCGGGATGCTCCCTTCAAGAGAACCTTCTTCATTTAAGTTTTTACGGAATGATTTTAACTCTTTGCCGTTTGGCAAAAGAAATTTCAGCTTCACCGGGATATCGCCTGGGCTTTTCCATTGCCTGCCACGAATAATAACTGAAAAGTTTATTTTCTCACCGGGACGATATATGTCTCTCTCTTCATAAATAAAGGCATCGAGACCCGTTGTATTATTTCTCTTTCCACCCACATTGAAACGTGAAGTATTGACAGCAGTATTATTGAAAGGAAGATAGTTATAATCGTCAGCTGTTTTTGCAATGATCATTGCCGGCTTAAAACCACTAAAATCTCTTTTTGTATAACTGATCTCAGCAACTCCATCTGCATTGGTCGCGCCAGTGCCGATCAATTGGTTGTTGTTGGCATACAGAGAAATATTCACACCATCAACAGCATTTGTTGTTTTAATGGAATTAGCAAATACAAAAATTTTGTCATCGCCCTGCTTTGCGATCAAACCGATATCAGAAAGGGAAATAAATCTTGAATCCCGAACCCAGTAATCTTTGGTTGAGCGGATCATCACGTGATAGATACCTTTGAAATCAGGCAACCGGTCTTCAAATTGGGAGAAGTTAAGCAGTCGCCCCGCCCCGCTCTTTGGCAATGATCGTGTATCAACTTCTTTCTCATAGATGACATCACCCATTGTGGCTTCATCGACCCTGCTGGCATAATCATAGTTGTATGCATCGTCCCCTTCATCATCTCCCGATCCTTTTGATTCACGCGGATAATATCCATACCTGTTTGACACTAACAGGTTGCTTTCATAGATCTTCGAGATCACAATTTTCACTTTTGGAACGTTCGTGATCTTTACTTCAATATTCTTACCACCCTCTTTTGATAGATAAACCGCTTTATTATTTGTAAAAGCAATATTGGCCTCCAACTCTCCAAATGCAACGCTCCCATTATATTCCTCTTTTAACACACCACCGATTTTTCCACGGAGACCTTGTACAATAGTTAGTGCATAACTCTTTTCAACATCAAAGCCCGAGCTGCGGATCATAAACCCATTATCGGTTACCTCAGTTGTGTATTTTATCTGTGGTTCAAACTTTACAAAAGAGGAAAGGTTTTCGCCGGTAAGTTGTTGGCTTGTTGTAATGGTTACCACGCCGTCCGTTCCGTCATGTTCTGACTCCACATTTTGTATCGTAAGTACATATGGCGATGGTATCGATAACGAGGAACTAAGTGCATCAGTTGTCACATTCGTCCCATCTTCGGGTTTCAGGCCTTTATCAATCACGATCCTGGCCTCATGATTCTTATCTTCTGTTTTTGCCATGCCGTTGAGCCGAAGCGATATTTTATTATCCGCCGAAAGTGTTTGCAGGCTATATTGTGCCGGCTTTCCATCCACTTCAACTTTTAATTTATCCTTTAAGTCATTCGGATCGATGCGATAGTTGAAATAAAGATCAACCTGTGGGACCGGTATTCGACTCTGTTCATCTTGCAAAACCCACGTCACCTGGGCGTTGTCCAACGTAAGCGCAGGCGTATGAAAATTGATACCTTCCGCATTTTTTATAGCTCCATATTTGCTATGTCTCAACACTTCACTGCCGATCTTTGCTTTATATGAGGTAGCCCCCATTAGTTGTGTAGAGGGAGAAAAAACCAATTGATCGGGACTCTCCCAGCGGAAACGCCCTTTTATAGATGGCTCGAATGAAATGTATTCAGTAGAATCCCATTGATTGAGCATGGAATCTTTCACCAGCGAATTACTAAACCGGAACACAAGATTTCCCAATTGGGGAACTTCGCCTTTGGCATTTGTATAGTCAAGTTTTACAGAATTGCGATTACAGGCAGAAAAAAAAACGGCAACCATCCCGATTACGATCGGATTAGTTACCGAAAGAGTTTTGATACGCATATAGATTATAAGTTATGCCCGCCCATACCGAGCATGTTGCATCGGGTTTGGTTTATACACAGTACGTTCGGGCGGGGTAAGCTTTGAAAAATTAAGTTAAACAAATTCAGTCAGGCAAAAAATTTCGCTTATCATTCTTTTTTCACAAAGAGAAAAACAGAA
>Ga0070664_100001132_pt1 | contig 21072 bp, 12 predicted proteins | sample KBSC73metaG_FD_65863 | JGI IMG/M metagenome (GOLD analysis project Ga0070664, IMG submission 65863) | Corn rhizosphere microbial communities from Kellogg Biological Station, Michigan, USA - KBS C7-3 metaG | ecosystem: Host-associated > Plants > Roots > Rhizosphere > Soil ... | reverse complement strand
GCGGAGACGACGTACCCGGACCTCTCGAGCTCGCGGTAGACCGCGCGGACCGTGTTCGAGTTGATGCCGAGCGAGCCGGCGAGGTGCTGCGCGGCGGGAAGCTGAGCCCCGGGTCCCCACGTGCGCTCCTCGATGTGGTGCTTGAGCTGCTCGAGCAGCTGGACGTGCAGAGACAGGGCCGCGTCGCGGCGGATCGAGAACGTCCGCGCGACTCCTTTCGAGGCACCGGCGCCGCCTGGGCGAGGCATGAATAGTTAATCAGTCTGCTAGTGAACTAGCAGATTGGCAGATTCAACCGCACGGCAGGCGTCAGGTCAATGGGTCAATGGGGTCCGTTCTGATTTCTAATTTCGGCCGCGGCCGACCACGCCCCTCGGGGCAGCGGAGTCACGCCTGATCACTGACCTCGGAGCCGCAGCGGGTCGAATGAGTCGCTTCTGATCTTGGCCCGAGGCGTGAATTCGCGCCGACGACCGGTTCCTTCAAGCGCGGATTGGTGGGGGGGCCGCCAGGCACGAAGTCTGGGCACGAAGTCAGTGGGCGGGCGCTGACCCCGAATCAGACATCAGGACTGACCCCGACAGAGCGCGGAGAGTTCGCGGCCGGAGTCGGTCTGGTCATGAAGTCACGTCGGCTCCCCAGGCCCAAATCAGAAATCAGGACTGACCCCGGGGCTCAGCGCAAATCAGCCAGGACTGACCCTGGGGCTCAGCGCACGGCCGCGGTCTCCCGGCCCGGTCCGTAGAGCACCCGTCCGGGGGTCGCGCCTGCCGACTTCCCGTCTCGCCAGACCTCCTGGCCGTTGACCCAGACCCGCGCGATGCCCGTCGAAAGCGTCCTCGGCTCCGCGAACGTGGACCGGTCGATCACGGTGTCCGGGTCGAACAGGACGAGGTCCGCGCGCGCGCCGGGCGCGATCCGGCCCCGGTCGGCGAGCTTCATCCGGGCCGCGGGCATCGAGGTCATCTTGCGGATGGCCTCCTGAAGCGGGAACAGCTTCTTCTCGCGGACGTAGCGGCCGAGCACGCGTGGATAGGTTCCCGCGCCGCGCGGATGGTCGTTGTCGATGCCGCCGTCGGAGCCGACCATGACCCAAGGCTGCCTGTAGAGGGCGAGGACGTCCTCCTCCTTCATCGAGTGCCCGATGATCGAGGCCCCGCCGTCGCGCACGATCTTCGAGTAGAGCGCGACCGGAGTGATTCCCTCCGACTTCGCGATCTGCTCCATCGTCTTCCCGGCGTACTCGGGGTGCGCCTTGCACTCGGTGATGGTGATCCGCTCCGGCCCGCCGACCACGCGCAGGGCCTCCGCGACGCTCGTCGGGTCGTCGTGCTGCTTGTTCGGGACGAGCACCGAGATCCCGGTGTGCCACGCCTCGTACGGGTAGCAGTCGGCGGTGACGTCGACACCCGCCGCCCGCGCCTTGTCGAAGAGCGCGATCGCCTCTTTGGTCCTGCCCCACACGCCGACCGTCGCGAGCTTGATGTGCGAGATCTGGAGCGGGAGCCCTCCCTCGCGGCAGATGCGCACCGCCTCCTCGAACGCCGGAAAGGTCTTCTCCGCCTCGTCGCGGACGTGCGTCATGTAGAAGCCGCCGTAGCGCGCCGCGGCCTTCGCGAGCGCGATCATCTCCTCCGTCGAGGCGTAGCTGCCGACGTCGTACTCGAGCCCCGAGGAGAGGCCGGCGCCGCCCTCGCGCATTCCCTGGTCGACGAGGGCCGCCATCTTCGCGATCTCGTCCGCGGTCGCGACGCGGCGATAGTCCTTGCCGAGGACCTGGCTGCGTACCGTCTCGTGGCCGACCATCGTCATCACGTTGACCGCGGCGGGCTTCTTCTCGCGCGCGGCGAGGTACTCGCCGATCGGCCACGGGGAATCGCCGTCGGGACCGATGACGACGGTCGTGATGCCCTGCGACACCTGCGTCTCGGCGAGCGGGTCCGTCTCGAGGCCTTCCGTCGAGTGGTTGTGCGGGTCGATGAAGCCCGGCGCGAGGACGAAGCGGTCCGCCCGGACCACGGTCTCGCCCGCCTTCGGCTCGAGCTTGCCGACCTCGGCGATCTTGTCGCCGGCGATCCGCACGTCCTTCTTCTCGATCGGCCCGCCCGTGCCGTCGGCGACGCGCGCTCCCGCGATGAGGAACGTCTTCGGCGCGTCGTCCGCCGCGGACACGAGTGTGAGCGCCGCCAGCACGACCGCTGCCGCCGCGAGTCGCGAGCCCTGAGCTCCAAGCCGTGAACCTCGAATCGACATATTAGTCACCTCTAATATATCGCCCCATGTCCCTGCCACCCGCCACCTTACCGTCCTCTCCGTCCCAGGTCTTGCAGCGCCGCGCGTACCTGCGCGATGTCGCGGCCGTAGCGCTTCGGCGGCGCCGTGGCGACGAACCTCTCGAGGGCCGTGCGCGCCGTCTTCCAGTCGCCCACCTGCCCCGCGACGCGGCCGATGTTGTAGAGCGCATCGTATTGCTCGGGGTTGATCTCCAGGCACTTCTGCCACGCGTCGATCGCCGCCTTGGCGTCGCCGAGGCGCAGGCATGCCACGCCGAGCGCGTTCCAGGCGCGCGCGTGGCGCTTCCCGAGCCGCAGCGCGGCCTCGAGGTTCTGCCGGGCCTCGGCGTTGCGCTCCATCATCAGCAGCGCGATGCCCGTGTTCTGATACGCGGCGGCGTTGGCCGGATCGAGCTCGGTCACCCGCGCGAAGACCGGGAGCGCGTCCGCCGGCCGCCCGGCGTCCGAGAGCGCGATGCCCAGGGCGTTCAGGGTCTCGGGCTCTTCGCTCTCACGGTACTTCGAGAGGACGGTCACCGCCTCGCCGGGCCGGCCGACTTCCGACAGCGCCAGGGCCTGAGCGCGCGCCACGCTCTCGCCGCCGGCGCCGTTGCGGTCCGCCTCCTCGTACGTCTTCAGGATCCCCGTCAGATCGCCGCGGCACCGCTGGATCATCGCCAGGTGCATGTACCCGAGACGCATCTTCGGGTTCTCGGCGACGACGCGGCGCGCGATCGGGAGCGCCTCGTCGCACTTGCCCTCCTCGTTCAGCTCCATGACGCGGTGCAGCGTCTGGTCGACGACGATCATGCTCTTCGGATCGTCCGCGGGGCCGTATGCCGCTTTCGCTTCGCCGGAGCCCGTCAGGTAGCCGAGGCTCCGTAGCTTCGCGGCCTCTTCCGTTCCGACCGTGCCGCGCTCCAGCGTCGGCGCCGGCAGCTCGAGCAGCCGCTTGCGGAGCCGGCGGAGGGAGTCGGGCGCCTGCGGGACGAGGTTCTTCGCCTCGGCCGCGTCCGAGGGCAGGTTGTAGAGCTCGGGGATCGGCAGGTCGATGTACTTGTCGCCACGTGAGGCCAGGCCGCGCAGCGGCGCCCATCCGCGGTTGAACGTGGCGGAGAGCGCCTCGAAGTAGCTCCCCTCCTCCGCCTCGCTGCGCTTCGCCGTCAGAAGCGAGCGGCCCGCGAGACCGCCCTCGACACCCACGCCGACCACATCGAGGATCGTCGGCAGGATGTCGACGTGTCGCGCCGGGACGTCGTCGCGCGCCGCGCGCACCACGCCTGGCGACCACGCGAACATCGGGACGTGGAGCGTCGCCTCGTAGCAGAAGAGGCCGTGCGTGAGCTCGCCGTGATCTCCGCGCGCCTCTCCGTGGTCCGCGGTGACGACGAGCAGCGGCGCGGGCTGCGTTGCGCGAACGGCCTCGAGCAGCGGCGCCAGCGAGGCGTCTGCGTAGGCGACCTCGCCGAGGTAGAGGTCGTCGTGGAAGCGCGTCCGGAACGGCTCCGGCGGATCGTACGGCGCGTGCGGGTCGTAGAGATGCACCCACAGGAAGCGTCGTTTTCCCTCCTGTCCCTTCCACCATTCCAGCGCCGCTTTCACGACGTCCTCGGCGCGCGCCTGCTGGATGTCGAACTCGAACTGCTCGTCGAGGTGACGGTAGGGCTCGTCGTAAACGTCGAAGTCATGGTTGAGCCCGTATCGCGAGTCCAGCACGAAGGCGCCGACGAATGCTCCAGCGGCGTAGCCCTTCGCCTTCAGCCGCGTGGCCGCGGTCGGAACCTTGCCCGAGAGGCGAAAGCCGGCGTTCTCGCGTACACCGTGCTGATACGGGAGCATGCCCGTGAGGATGTTCGCGTGGGACGGCAGGGTGATGACGTTGTGCGCGTGCGCCCGGGAGAAGACCGTGCCCTCGGACGCGAAGCGATCGAGGTTCGGCGTCGTGCCGCGAGAGTTGCCGTCGAAGCCGACGGCGTCGTATCTGAGCGTGTCGATCGTGACGAGGACGACGTCGCGCGGGACGCGTGCGGCCGGAGCGCCGGCGGCTGACGAAGGCGCGACGCCTGGCGACGCACCCTCGCGGCGGCACGCGACCAACGCCGCGCACAAAATCGCGGCGCCGAGGATGCCGGAGAGACGCTTCGCCACGTCCGGAGGATAAGCGAACGGGCCCGCCCGGAATTCCCCGAGCGGGCCCCCTGGAAGACGAAGAGGAGAGCCGGATCTAGAAGTTGACGCTGATACCCAGCCGCAGGATGCGCGGGCTCTGGACCTCCAGGATCTGGTTGAAGAAGTCGTTCTGGGTGAACTCGCCCGTCGACGCCCGGTAGTCGCCCACCCGCTGGTAGCGTTGAAGGATGGTCGCCGAGTTGGCGACGTTGAAGATCTCCGCCGACGGGATGAAGGTCACCTGGCCGATCTGGAAGTTCTTGGAGAGCCGCAGATCGAGCTGGTAGACGTTGTCGTAGCGGAAGTCGTCCACGTTCCCGATCTGGGTCAGGTAGCGATGGCTGATGCCCGCCGCATCCGTCGCGCGCGTGCGCACGTAGAAGGGATTCGGATAGCCCTGACGGCCGAAGACGTTCGCGCCGACGCTGATGCCATACGGCCCCTGGTAGAGGGCGTTCAGGTTGAACTGCCAGTTCGCGTTGATGAAGACCGACGTCTTGGACGACCAGCCGGTTGCGATGCACGACTCCTGAGCCGGCGCGCCGCAGTTCGTCCCTCCCCAGAGGTTGTTGGGATTGTCGAGGAGCGCCGGATCCAGGTGCTGGGTGAAGTTGTTCCAGCCGAAGTTCGCCCGCACCATCCAGTGGTGGGATAGTCGTTTTACGAACGACAAGTCGACGCCGTAATACTTCTGCTTCGCTCCCTGCTGGTTGTTGATCGTGACGCCGGTCGGTTCCTCTGGAAGCGTCAGACTGTAGAACGGCTCGTCGAACGACAGAGAGAATCCGTTGAACGCCGTGGCCGAGCACGGGCCGACGTTTCCGTTCGAGTCCGTGCACTGCGTTCGGCCCGCGAGCTCCCACGTCCCTCCGTTCGACCCGTTGGGGATGTTCTGGATCATGTTGTTCGTGCTGCGGTAGTTGAAGGTCGCCGAGATCGCCATGTCCTCGGCGAGCTGCTGGTCGATCCCCAGGGTGATCTCGTTCGTCTTGGGCACCTTGAGGTCCGGGTCGATGATGTTCGGCACGTTCGGCAGCGTCGCCGGGTCGATGTCGTTGTAGAAGCCGTACACGCCGTAGTCGAACAGGATCTCGTCCCGCTGGACGAGGTGGTCGCCGTTGTAGTCGGCCCAGTAGTAGTAGTAGCCGTTCGATATCGGCACGCCGCTGCCGTAGTACCCGATGAAGCCGAGCTGGTCGGCGAACTGGGCGTAGGACGCTCGCAGCAGCGTCGACTTCTTCTGTCCGAGGGCGTAGGTCGCCGAGACGCGCGGCTGGACGTTCGTGAAGTCGAACTGCCAGTCGTCCGCACCGTGGTAGTTGACCGTCGGGAGGAGGTCCGGGAACATCTCGTTGCCGAACGCGACGCCCGGCAGGTTCTTGGCCTGCTGGCGGTCGTACCGCGCGCCGAGCTGGACCGTCAGGTTGTTCATCGTGATCGTGTCGCCGAGCGTGCCGCTCCAGAACTGGTTCTTGTACACGGGACGCACGCCGCGGGCGATCAGAGCGGTGTTCGACGAGAGCGGGCCGCCGTAGTAGCTGCCGGTGTTCTGGTCGCCCGGCCAGCCCGTCGCGGAGTCCGCGATCTGCTGCCGGTAGTTGAAGCTGAACTTCAGCTCGTGGTTCACGTTCCCGGTGCTGAAGAACTTCGAGGCGTTGAGGTTGGCCGCCTTCTGCGGATCCTTCGCCCAGTAGTACCGGTAGTTGTTGTAGTAGGTGCCCTCGTTCCAGAACGCGTCCTTCGAGGTGTCTCCCTTGCACGCGATGTCGAACTTCGGGTTCACGCAATCCAGCGAGCCGTTCGCGATGTCGGTGTAGGTCGGGTTCTGGTAGTTCAGGAAGATCGACGCGAAGAGGTCCGAGGAAAAGACGTGCGAGTCTTCGGCCTTGTAGAAGTTGGTCGGGATGATGAGCTGCGTCGCGGCCTCGGGCGCGCGCGTCGGACCGAGGGTCGTGTTGAACTGCTCGCGGTAGCTGCGCTGGTAGAAGAGCTGGGCGGAGTTGTTGCTCGAGATCTGCGCGTTCAGCTTCGCGCTCCAAGGCTCGAGGTTGACGAGATACGGAGCCGTGAAGTTGCCGAAGTCCGTGCTGAAGCCGGTGTTGTTCGTGTTGATGGTGTGGTACGCGCCGGCGAACCACAGCCACAGCTTGTCCCGCACGATCGGCCCGCCGAAGTCCGCGCCGTACTCGCGCACGAAGTGCGTGTTCGTCGTCGGGATGCCCTGGTCGATCGCCTCCTGCGGCGTGTTGTCGGATTGCCAGTTCTGCGACGCGTACATGAATCGCGCGTCGCCGTGGTACTCGTTCGTGCCGCGCTTCGTGACGACGTTGATCGTGACTCCGGACGTCTGCTGCTCGACGAGCGAGCCGCCGGTCGCGACCTCGACGTCCTGAAACGTCGAGTAGTCGAAGAACGTGTTCGTGCCGCCGTTCTGGCGCGCGAACGGGTTCCCGTACGTGTTGTCGGTGGTCGTGGCGCCGTCCACCTGGTAGACGACGTTGCCCGAGCCCTTGGTGATGAAGTCCGGTCCGCCCGCGATGCCGCTCTGGTTGCCCGCGACGTTCACCGTGTCGATCTGAACGCCAGGGACCTGCTGGATGAGCGACCACACGTCGCGTGAGGTCGGTATCTCCTGCAGCTCTTCGCGGGAGAAATTCTGCCCGGTCTCGACCTTTCGCGTGTCGAGCAGCGGCGTCGCGCTCGTGACGGTCACGGTCTCCTGGATGTTGGAGAGCTTGAGCTGGATGTCGACGTTCGTGTTCTTGTTCACCGAGACCTGCACGTTCTCGCGCGTGACCGTGGTGAACCCCGGCATCACGACCGTGACCGTGTACTTGCCGGGCGGTACCTTGAGGAATCGGAAGAGGCCGTTCGCCTCGACGCTCGTCGTCATCGGCGCGGACTCGCCGGTCAACGTCGCGGTTCCGCCGGGGACGGTCATCCCCTGCTCGTCCGTGACCGTGCCGTAGACGTTACCCGTGTTGACCTGAGCCCGCAGCGGGAGGCCGAGCCCGGCGAGCGCGACGAACCAGACGAGCACGCGAGCCCAGCATGACCTCCACATACACGACCTCCTCACTTTTGAATGGAAGCGGTGCCCCTCACCTTCCGCGATGCCGACCTCCTGCGAACTATCCAAATCGCTCGAGCAAGGTCCTGCCCGGATGAAATTGAAAATATGCTATCGCGGTTTTTCGAACGGTTCAGAAAAACAAGATCTTTCGGAGGCCCGTTGCAACGCGTGGTGCACGACGTGAAAACCGGATTCAAAAAGACGGATCGGCCGGAGCGGCCCTCGACCGTTGACTGCCAGTCAATGCGCGCGGCGCGGTGGCGAACCGGCTCCGCTCGCGCGGCTGCGGTCGCGCTCGTCCTCGCGATCTCGGCCTGCGCTTCGACGCCGTCCCGCCCGGCGGCGGCTTCGGGTCCCGGGCCGAAGGGACGCCTCCTGATCGTGGGCGGCGGTCCGATTCCCGACGAGATCCTCGACCGGTTCGTCGCGCTCGCCGGCGGGCCCGGCCGCGCGCGGATCGTGATCTTCCCCATGGCGTCCTCCTCCGCGGACGCGGGCGTCGAGCTGGCGGGCGATTTCCGGAAGCGCGGCGCCGAGGCCGAGCGCCTCGTCCTGACGCACGAGCAGGCCGATTCGGAGGACGCGGCGCGGCGGCTCGAAGGCGTCACCGGCATCTGGTTCGGCGGAGGAGACCAGGTCCTTCTGACGAAGGCGCTCGGCCACACGCGCGTCGAAGCGGCCATTCACCGCCGGTACATGGACGGCGCGGTCGTGGGAGGAACGTCCGCGGGCGCGGCGGTCATGTCGACGCCCATGATCACGGGCGACGAGAAGCACGTGGGCGGCAGCCGCCCCCCCGCCAAGGACTCGAGCGACGCCTTCATGACGATCGCCCGCGACAACATCGTCACGGAGGACGGTTTCGCGATGCTCCCGGGCGCGATCGTCGACCAGCACTTCATCCGGCGCCGGCGGCACAACCGGCTGATCTCTCTCGTGCTGGAGAACCCGACCCTGGTCGGCGTCGGGATCGACGAGTCGACGGCGCTCGAGGTCGAGCCGGACGGCCGCTGGAAGGTCATCGGCGAGAGCGTGGCGTTCGTCGTCGACGCGCGGCAGGCCTCGGTGACGCCCGCGGGAAAGGGGGCTCTCGGCGCGGCCGGAGTGAAGCTCTCCGTCCTGCCCGCCGGGTCGACGTACGAGCCCGCGACGGGCCGCTCGACGCTGCCGGAGGTCGCCAGCCGTAAGCCGTGACCCTGGAGCCGTTACGCTCCCGGCTCCCGCCCCGCTCGCAGCGGGCTCGCTAAGGGCTTCCTAAACTCCGCCACCCTCGAGCCCGCTCGGCAATAGCCTCTCCCCCGAGGTGCTTTCCATGAGGCGATACCTGCTTCCTCTTCTTCTCGCCGCGGCGGCCGGTCCGGCCCTCGCCGAGGAGGTCACGCTTCCCGCCGTCGCGTCCATCGTCGGCGGGGCTCCGTTCTTCTCCGACGTTCGCGCCTTCAACACGTCGTACAGCGCCAGCCTGAACGTCACGGCGACCTACCGCTGCTTCCTCGCGGCGTCCGGCACTTCGTGCCCGGCGAGCGCTCCGACGACCACGTTCACGCTCGCGCCGCGGCAGTCCCGGTCGTTCAACGACATGGTCGCGACCACGTTCGCGGCCCCGAACACCGCCGGCGGCGTCGAGTTCGAGTTCTCCGGCCTGGACGAGCAGCTCGTCGTCACGAGCCGCCTCTACTCGACCGCTCCGACGCCGACCGTCGGCATGTTCATTCCGGGACTCTCAGACGGCGCCGCACACGAACGCACGATCCTCACGTCCATTCGCAACGGCGGCGCGGGCAACTTCCGCACGAACGTCGGCGTGTACAACCGCGAGGACTCGCCCGTCGACGTGACGTTCACCCTTCAGAACGAGACCGGCAACAGCTTCGGAACCGGCGTGACGCGAACGGTGCCGGGCCATTCGGGCGTCCAGGTCAACGGCATCTTCGGCGTCGCGAACGTGGGCGGAACCGCCACCTCGAACGCCACGATCGCGGTCGCCGCGACGGGCGAGGTCTTCACGTACGCCGCCGTGATCGACGGCAACACCACCGATCCGATCTTCGTCGTCGGCGCCGAGGACCAGACGCCGTCGGGCGGCGGATCCGCCCAGACTCGCACCGTGTCGGTGCCCTCGGGCGTCATCTCGTGGGTGGACGACTCGAGCCACACCTCCGAGACCACGATTCACGTCGGCGACACCGTGCAGTGGACGTGGAGCGGTTCGGCCCATGCCGTCGTTTCCGGGACGTGCACCTCGGGCGGAGGAGGAGGGGGCGGCTACGGGTACGGCGGCGGCGACTGCACGCCGGACGGGCGGTTCTCGTCAGGATCCCATTCGGGTCCGTTCACCTACTCCTACACGTTCACGCAGGCGGGGTCGTATCCGTACTACTGCGGCGTGCACCAGAGCATGATGAAGGGACGGGTCATCGTCCAGTAGGAGCCGAGCGCCCCGGAGCGGATCGGGAAGCGGGAAGCGGGAAGCGGAAAGCTAGCGGCGCTCGTCCGCGAGCAGGAGCCTCCGGCCGGCCTCGACCCGGCGACGCTCGCCCTTCCGGCGGTCTCCGTGGCGTCGCTCGCCGACCCGGCGGTCGTGGATGAAGTAGTCCGCCGGGTCCACGGGGCCCTGGGGCACCGGGTGGATGCGGATCGTCACCTCGCCGGTCGCCTCCGGCCGCGGAACCAGGATCTCGCGGATGAAGCCCGCCTCCAGCGCGGCCGTCGGGATCGCGAGGACGTCGTTGATGGCGGCGACGATCCGTCTCGCGTCCGCCTCGAAGATCGTCTTCGCGAGCGTCCAGCCGTTCGAATTGAGGATCGCGCGGCCTTCGTAGCTCCAGGGCTCGGGCTGGTGCTGGTCTCTGCTCCGGGACGGCATTCTCCTCGCCTCCTCGAACCAGATCCCTCGAAAAACCCCGGAGCAGAGGGTCAGGTTCGACGAATGTTAGCACCGCGACGCGGGAAATTTAAGAGTCACGTTCGGCCGCCGCGCGCTCGAGCGCTTCCGTCTCTCGGACGCGCGAGCCAGAACGCGGCGCCGAGCGCGGACCAGAGCGCGAACGCGATCCACTCCGCGCGCGAGAAGCTGCCCGGCACGATCGGCACCGTCTTCATCACCACGACCGCCGCGGACACCGCGGCGCCGAAGCCGGCGGCCGCGCGCCCGTCGCCCTCGCGGTGTCGCACGAGCCACGCCACGCACGTCGACAGCCAGCCGACGCCGACGGCGAGCGATCCCACCTCGGTCACCGGAACGAGCAGCGCGTCGCCGAGGAACGCGGACGCCGCCGTCAGCGCGGCCATCAGCGCGATCGCCCACGCGGGCGTGCCCGAGCGCGGGTGGACGCGCGCGAGCGCGGGATGGACGAGCCCGCGCCGCCCGATTCCGTAGAGCATCCGTGTCGCGGCGACGAAGTTGCCGTTGAAGATCTTCACGAGCGAGAGCAGCGCCGCGAACAGGATGAGGTTCGCGATCGCGCGGGACGAGAACGCGCGCTCGAAGGCGGCCTCGGTGCCGAGCTTGCGCGACACCAGCTCGCGCCACGGGAAGACGAGCGACACCGCGGCGATCACGAGGCAGTAGAAGGCCATGCCGGCGAGCGCCGCGGTGACGATCGCGCGGCCGAAGTTGCGCGGATCGAAGCCGGACCGCGCCTCCTCGGACTCCTTGCCGACCGACTCGAAGCCCGTCATGAAGTACGGCACGATCTGCGCGACGAGGAGGATCGACAGGAGCGCGCCGGACGCGCCGGGCCGCGCGAAGAGCGGGTCGAGGCGCGCCGTGTCGCCTCGCGCGAGGCCGAGCGCGGTGAACGCGGCGACGAGCGCGAGCATCGCGAACGTCAGCACGTTCTGGAAGAGGCCCGAAAGGCGGATGCCGGCGAGGTTGACGCCCGCGACGACCGCGGTGAGCGCCAGGCCGGCCGCGAGCTTCGGCGCGGTGATCGCCCGGCCCGCGACGGTATAGAGCTCCGCCTCGCGGAAGAACGGGAAGAGTCTGCCGAGCAGGTTCCCGAACGCGACGGCCTCCCAGGGACAGACGATCGCGTACGCAAGGACCATCGTCCACGCCGCGGCGAACCTCCAACCCGGCCGCAGCACGCCTTCGGTGTAGGCGATCTCGCCGCCGGCGTCCGGCACCTCGCGGACCATGCGCCCGTAAGTCACCGCGACCGGGACCAGGAGGAGCCCGCCGAGGAGGAAGCCGAGGAACGCGCCGCCGGGTCCGCCGCGGCCGAGCCAGTCGTCCATGAGGACGACCCAGCCGACTCCGACCATGCTGCCGAAGCCGAAGGTGAAGTACTCGGTGAGAGACAGACCTTTTCGGAGCGGCACTCAAGTTAGTTTAGAGGCACCCCGTCGCTTCGAGTCACCAGTTACTAGTTGCTAGTTTCTAGTTTCTAGTTGCAAGTTGCGGCCACGATCGCCTCCAACTAGAAACTCGTAACTAGAAACTCGAAACTTCGCATAATCCGCTACCGTGCGATTGAAGCCTCTCTCCTCCCGCACCCGCCCCTTCCAGGAATCCGTCATCCGCGAGATGACGCGCCTCTCCGAGAAGATCGGCGGCGTCAATCTCGCGCAGGGTCTGCCGGACTTCGCGCCGCCGGCCGCTCTCACGCGTGCGCTCGCGACCGCGCTGAAGGACCCCGCGAACCACCAGTACGCGTTCACCTGGGGCTCCGCTGAGCTGCGCGCGGCGGTCGCCCGCAAGACGGCGGAGGTCAACGGGATCCGTGCCGATCCCGCCGACGAGGTGACGGTGACGTGCGGCGTGTCCGAGGCGGTCGCGGCGGCGGTTTTGGCGCTCACCGAGCCCGGCGACGAGGCGCTCGTGCTCGAGCCCTGGTACGAGAACTACGTGCCCGCGTGCGTCCTCGCGTCGGTGACGCCGCGGTTCGTGCCGCTCACGGAGCCGGACTACCGCCTCGACGCGCGCGCGCTCGAGAGGGCGATCCGCAAGCGGACGCGCCTCGTCTTCGTGAACACGCCCGGCAATCCTCACGGCCGCGTCTTCACGCGCGAGGAGCTGACGGAGATCGCCCGGATCTGCGCGAAGCACGGGATCATCGCCGTCACGGACGAGATCTACGAGCGGATCTGGTTCGACGGTCACCGGCACGTCAGCCTCGGCTCCCTGCCCGGGATGGAGGACCGGACGGTGACGGCGTCCGGCCTCGGCAAGACGTACGCGGTGACCGGGTGGCGCGTCGGCTGGGCCGTCGCGCCGGCACCGCTCACGGCGCTCATCCGAAAGGTCCACGACTACCTGACGATCTGCGCGCCCGCGCCGTTCCAGGCGGCGGGCGTCGCCGCGCTCGCGCTGCCGGAGGCGTACTACGACCGGCTCCGCGCGGAGTACGCGCGCCGGCGCGCGATCCTGCTTCCGGCGCTCGAGGCGGCGGGCCTCGCATTCACGCCGCCCGAGGGGGCGTACTACGTCATGGTCGACGCGGGACGGCTGGGCTGGCGCGACGACTGGAAGTTCGTCGACTTCCTCGCGCGCGAGGTCGGCGTCATCGGCGTCCCCGGGTCGAGCTTCTACGCGGGCGGCGGAAAGACGCGCGTGCGTCTCAACTTCGCGAAGAAGGAAGAGACGCTGCGCGAGGCGGTGAGGCGGCTGAAGGGAGCGGATCTGCGGAGGAGGCGGTAGGGGCTCCCGGCAGCCCGCAAGTCCCGCGGCGCTTCGAGTCGCTTACAGAAAGCAACAGACCGCAAGTCAGGCCTGCGCCTTCGATGGGGTCAGGCCTGCATTTTTCGGAGCTCCTTCTCCAGCGTTGGCTCAGCCCCTGCGCGTCCTCGCTCCGAAGAAACGCACGCCTGACCCCGAGCACGGCATCCGTGAAGCGATTGCCGTACGAAGTGCGCCTAGAGCCCGAAGTTCTTCACCAGGAACACCGCCATCTGCCCGCGGGTGTTCGGCGCGTCGGGGCAGTAGAGCGGCGGCGCGACCGAACAGCCGCCCGTCACCCCGTCCGCGAACAGCTGCTCGATCCAGTCGGGAAAGCCGACGCCCGGCGTGCACGGCACGTCGTCGAACACGCCCGTGCAGTCCGGCGGGTCGAAGCTCGAGCCGTTCTTCGCCTTCAGGAGGAACACCGCCATCTGTTCGCGCGTGACGGCGGCGTCGGGACAGTACGCTCCGCCGCCGCAGCCGCCGGTGACGCCGAGCGCCGCGAGCTCCTCGATCCATGGGTCGAACGCTCCGCCGGTGCACGGCACGTCCGTGAACACGGTGCCGGTGCACGCGGGGGGGACGTGGTCCGACCCGAGCTTGCCCTTCAGGAGGAAGACCGCCATCTGCGCGCGCGTCACGGCGACGTCGCGGCAGTAGCTTCCGCCGCCGCAGCCCGCGGTCACGCCGGAGCGAATCATGGTCTCGACGAACGCGTGGAACGGATCGTCCTGCGCCACGTCGAGGAAGTCCGCGAAGAACGCGGCGGACAGCGTCCCGAGCTGCGTGTCCGGGTTCGTCACGACGACGTCGTTGAGAGTGCCCGGCGCCAGCGCGGGCGTCGTCGCGTCGATCGACGTGTCGCTGTTGACGGTGACGCCGGTCGCCGCGACTCCGCCGACCTCGACGCCGGCGCCCGCGACGAACCCGGTACCGGCGAGTGCGATCGCCGTCCCGCCCGCGGCCGGACCCGAAGCCGGAGCGACCGACGCGACGCTCGGCGGCGGAAGCACGACGCCGCACGAATACTGCTGGGCGTACGTCGCGAAGTACTGAAACCCGTCGAACGCCTGCCCGACCGCCCAGACGTCGTTCGGCGTGACCTTGCCGAGCGCGACGAGCTCCGAGATGTATCCCCCGTCGCCGTTCGGGCTCGGCACGATCGTCCAGTTCTCGCCGTCCCAGTGCTGGATCATCGTCTGGAGCTCGGTCAGCGTGTCCCAGAAGCCGACCGCCCAGACGTCCGTGCCGGAGAGCGCGACGACGTCCCAGAGATAGTTGTTCTCCTGGTTGTGATTCGGCGTCGCAGAGACGCTCCACTCCTGCCCGTCCCAGTGGATCATCGACGTCTGGTATCGCTCCGCGAACCCGAAGACGGCGAGGTGGTAGCCGACCGCCCAGATGTCCGTTTCGCTCGTCGCCCAGATGTTCAGGAACGTGTTGAGAAACGGCCCGACGTTCGCGCTCGGGACGACGGTCCAGTCCTGGCCGTCCCACTGCTGCACCACGCTCTGCTGCAGGCCGTCGAAGTAGCTGTTCCCGACCGCCCACACCTTGTCCGTCGCGAGGGCGGTCACGCCGTAGAGGACGCCGCCGAGGCCCGGATGCGGGTGGTCGATCTCGGTCCACTCCTGTCCGTCGTAGTGGAGGATCAGCGATTGGCCGCCCGTGAAGTCGTACGTCTGGCCGACGGCCCAGATGTCGTGGTCGTTGATCGCCGCGATGCCGAAGAGCTCGTTCGACCACTCGTAGGGGCCGGGCGGCTGCGGGTTGGGGCTCGGGAACACGGTCCAGTCCTGCCCGTTCCAGTGCTCGATGAGCGTCTCGCTGATGCCGCTGAAGCCGGGCGTGCGCGACCAGCCGACCGCCCACACGTCGCCGGTTGCGACCGCGGCGGCGCGCACCAGGAAGTTGACGGCGTTCGGCCCGTTCGGGCTCGGCACGGTGGACCACGTCAGGCCGTCCCAGTGCTGGATGAGCGTGTTGCGGTCGTCCAGGCCGATCGAGTCGGTGCCGACGGCCCAGATGTCGGTCGCCGTGACGACCGCGAGTCCTCCGAGCCCGGCGTTGCGGTTTTCGACCGTCGGCGTCGCGACGTTCTGCCACTCGGGAGTGCAGCCGCCGGGAGCGGCAAGGGGCGACCCGTGCGCCGAGGCGGGGTGAAGGAGAGAGACGGATAGCGCGGCGAGGAGACCCGACCCACGAGAGATGCGGCCCATGTCGTCCTCCCAACCAATGAGGAACGACGCGAGCGTACGCCGAGGAAAACCGGCTGGGCGGTTTTTAGGAGGGGTTAACCAAGGGACCGACCAGAGTCGCTACGGACACGTCGAGAACGCGTCCGTGTCCTGGATCGGCGCGAAGGGCGTGTTGAGCGGATTCGTGTACGCCTGCGGGCTGCCACCCGTCTGCGTGTCCGTGACGTTCAGGTGGACCTCGACGTTCGTCAGTCCGGCCGCGAAGACCCAGTAGCGCGGCGGATTCAGGCCGCAGGCGTTCAGGACCTTGACCACGACCTCGATGTTCGCGGGACTGAAGAACCAGAAGTATCCGGAGTCGGTCGTCAGCGCGACGCCCGTGCCGTTCCCGGACTGGCCGTTCGACGTGCGGTAGGTCGCCGTCACCGCGAACCGTCCCGCGTTCAGGCACAGCGTCGTCGGCGAGACGACACACGGCGCGGCTCCCGTGCCGGGCGCGACGACGACGTTCCTGCTCACCGTTCCGGTGCCGTTGACGCTGCCCGCGCTCAGTCTCACGGAGTACGTCCCGGGCGTCGAGAACGTGTGCGCGGGGTTGCGGTCCCGCGAGCCGTTCGCGGCGCCCGACGACGCGTCCCCGAAGTCCCACTGCCAGCCGGTCGGCGAGTTCGTCGACGTGTCGGTGAACGAGACGGCCGCGCCGGCGGCCGGCGCCGACGGCGAGAAGGTGAAACCCGCGGACGGCGACGCCGAGACCGCGGCGGTGCCGTACAGGAACTGCATCGCCTGGACGTCGTCCGCCTGCGGCGCCTCGGGCTTGGACGCGGGAACCGAGGACGTCATCACGGCGGCGCTCCAGTCCGACGCGGACGTCGTCGTGTGGATGCTCTGGTCCTGGTTGGGATGGCCCAGGCCGAGCACGTGCCCGATCTCGTGCATCACCGCGGTCTTGAACGTCCGCGCCGAGTAGCCGCTCGCGCAGCTCGACTTGCGCATCGACACGGTCCCGCTGATGATCCCGTAGTAGCTCGTGTCGCCGCGGTACGTTCGCGCCGCATTCACGACGTTGCCCGGCCCGCCGAGCCCGATCACGCCGCCCTGGCAGCCGAACGGAGTGCTCCATGTCGCGCCGTTGTCCTGGCTGGAGGCCGCGTCCAGGTTGACCGTGACCGTGCCGGTCGCAGCCGGTCCGGTGACATGCACGTCCGTCCCGGCGACTCCGTGCCAGCCGTCGACTCCGTTCTGCACGTCGCAGATGGAATCCGTGCCGCAGCCGGCCGCGTCGTCGGTGGAGAGCCCGGACTGCGTGCCCACGACCTTCACGGACGCGTCCGGGGCCCCCGATTCCCAGAACCAGCGGAAGAGACACTCCTCTCCGTCGCAGTCTCCGGGCTCGCGGCCGCCGATGTTGACCCACTTCGCCCGCACGCCGTGCGGGCGTCCGATCGCGCCGCGCGGCTCCGCGAGGACGACGTCCGGCATCGGCTCGCCGCGGCCGACCGCTCGCATGGCGGCGAGGAACGACTCGCCGTCGCGGGCGGGAACGGCGGAGGACTTGGCGCGCGCGGCGTTGGCGGCGTCGGCGCGCTTCGAGACGTCGAGGTCCTCGACCGCGCCGAACTCGGGCCGCACGGCGAACCGCCGTCCGGCCTCGTCGACTCCGAGCTCGAACTCCGAGAGCCCGAGCTCCGTCAGGTGCCACTCTCCCGGATGACCCGCCGCGGGACGCAGCATCAGCACCACGTCGCCGGCGATCGGCAGGCGCGGCACGCCGGGAAGAAACCACGTCGAGCCGCCGGCGCGTCCGCCCGGCAGCCGCACGGAGAAGGTCTCGCCGATCGCCCCGCGGAGCGCCTCGACCCGCTGCAGGGTGACGATCGTGAACGGCAGGTCGTCGCCGCCGACCCTCTCGACGCGGACCTCCTGCGACACGGGCGTGGCTCGCACGATGACGGGCGCGCCCGCCGCGAGGTCGGGGTCGGACATCGGCAGGTACGTGGCCGCGGCCAGCGGGAGGGCCATCGAGCCGGCCAGAGCGACGGCGGCGACCAGCGGCTTCCGGGTCATTCCGGCCGATTCTACGCGCCGGAAGCGTCCGGCGCGCCGCGGTTAGCGCACCCCTTCGACCAGGTAGAGCTCGGAAAAGACTTGCGCGCCGTAGAGCGCCCACGTGCCTCCGTCGGGCGTCACGCGGATCTGGTTGACGACCAGGGAATCCTCCACCGGGATCTCCTTCCACAGGCGCCGGCGCCCCGTGTCGACGTCGTGGAGCCAGACCTTTCCCCGCCGCTCCCACACGTACAGGGAGCGCGAGTCGGCGCTCCACTGTGCGACGCGATCGGCGCGCGAGAGGCCGGGCACGGGTCGGGCCGGCTCCCCGTCCGTGGGAACGAGAAGCACCTGGTTGCCGTGGAGGGCGGCCACGAGCTTCCCGTCCGGCGAGACCGGGCTGGCGGTCCCCGCAGGAAGGGGAAGCATGGTGCCCTCCGGTCCCAGGGGGACCGGCTTGCCGGACGGCACTTCCTGAACGAACAGATGCGGGACTCCGTCCTGCTTCGTGGCGGTGAAGACGATGCGCTTGCCATCCGGCAGCCAGGATCCCCATCCGATCTCCGTGAGCTCCCCTTTGTCGAGCGCCAGCGCCTGACCCGGACCCGTGGGCAAGACGGCGAGCCTGCCGGCCTTTCCGTAGGCGATCGCGGTGTTGGCGAGCACCCACTTGCCGTCGGGAGAAAGCGCCTGCCCGAGTCCTTCCCCGAGCTTGATCGCGGGAGAGCCGTCCGCGCTCCGCAGATAGATCATGCCGCCCGAGCCGCTTCCTTCGCCTTGCTCGGTGAGAAGGAGCGTCTTGCCGTCGGCGGAGAGGTCGTTGAGGACCGAAAGATCCAGCCACGAGAGGTCGCGCGGCTCGCGGGAATTCGCGGACGCGACCCGGACCGTGTGCAAGATCGTGTGGTGTGCGACCAGAAGTCGGCCCTCGCGCGAAACATCGTCGAGCTCGAGGGTTCCGGGAGTACGCACGAGCAACCGCGGCTTTCCGGACATGTCCACGGCCCACAGGGCCTCCGGCTCTCCCCGCTTCGCCGCCGTAATCCAGATCTCGCGGCCATCCGGGCTCCAGCACGGGGCCCCGGAAAAACGGCTCCAGCCTCCCGCAAGAGTGCGCTTTGCACCTCCGGCCCGAGGAATGATGGAGACCGCATAGGGGCTCTCCTCGCTCTCCCAGAATGCGATCGACTGGCCATCCCGGGACACGCGTGGTAACCCGACGCCCTCGGGGTAGACCACTTTCCCGATGGGGAACTCGAGGCGCGATCGTCCTTCGACCGCGTGATCGACCGCGAGATTGCCATCGGGGGAGTAGTCGGCTCCGCCGTACCCGACGTTTTCGAGCACCTGCCGCGGCGTGCCTCCGGACATCGGCACACGGGACAACGTTCCCGTCTGGGCCGCCTCGGCGATCTCGAGGATGGCGAGCTCGTTCGAAGGCGAGATCGCGAGGATGTCGCCGGGGAACTCGAATCGGGCCGACTCCGGACTCCCCACCTGCGTGCGGTAGAGCTGCGTCCCCGGAGCCTCCCCCGCCCACCGCGCTCCGTAGACGATCGTCCTGCCGTCCGGCGCGAAGCGGGCATTGCCGAGTTGTCCCCGCCGAAACGTCAGCCGCGTGAAGGACGGCGCCATCGCGTGCCTTTGGACCGAACGAGAGTGCGTGAGGGCCCAGCCGCCGACGACACCCGCCGCGAGAGCCGCGAGGAGCAGGGGCAGCGTGAGACGCCGGCGAGGCCGGCCCGTCGATGGAAGCAACGCCCCCGATCCGCTCGACGCCTCCGACACGTGGTCGCGCAGGCCGGCGAGGTCGCGCGCGAGGTCCTTCGTCGAGGCGTAGCGTTCCTCGCGGTCCTTCGCGAGGCAGCGCTCGAGAACCCAGCGAACGGGAAGCGGCAGATCCGGTCTCACCGTCCCCGCCGGCTCCGGGTCTTCGCGGATGATCGCCGACATGGTCTCCGCGGCCGTCTTCCTCTGGAACGCCTTCTTGCCCGTCGTCATCTCGTAGAGCATCGAGCCCAGCGAGAACTGGTCCGACCGATAGTCCACGGGCTCGCCGGACGCCTGCTCCGGCGACATGTACGCGACCGTCCCGAGCACGGTGCCCGCGGTCGTCTGCGGCGACGCCGCGGTCGGCATCGCCGACACCTGACTCGACTCCGGGTCCGCCAGCTTCGCCAGTCCGAAGTCCAGGACCTTCACGAAGCCGTCCTTCGACACCATCACGTTCTCGGGCTTGAGGTCCCGGTGCACGATCCCGGCGGAGTGCGCCTTGGAGAGTCCCTCCGAGATCTGCGCGGCGACGGCCAGCGCCTTGCGCACGGGCATCGAGCCCGAAGCGCTCGACTCGCGCAGCGTCTTGCCGTCGATCAGCTCCATCGCGACGAACGTCGTCTCGCCGTCGCGCCCGATCTCGTAAATCGTCACGATGTTCGGATGGTTGAGAGCCGACGCCGCGCGCGCCTCCTGCTCGAAGCGCGACAGCCGCCCCTTGTCCGAGGCGAGCGACTCCGGCAGGACCTTCAGCGCGACTTCGCGGCCCAGGCGCGTGTCGCGCGCGCGATAGACCTCGCCCATGCCGCCCGCGCCCAGAGGCGCGAGCACCTCGAAGCTGCCCAGACGTTGACCGGCCTGGAGGGGCATGGACGCGCTCGCGCGATTCTATGTCCCGGCGCTCGCCGCCGCCTTCTCCTGTGCGAAACTCGCCGCCCCATGTCGGAGATGGTCGTGGCGAAGGCGCGGGCTCGCGGCGGACGGACGGCGAAGCTGTCCGCGGGCTTCGTGTGGATCATCGTGTTCAAGTTCCTGAAGGCCGCCGCCTTCGTGCTGCTCGGCTTCGTCGCTCTGCGCTTCGCCCGTCTGCCCCGCGGATCGGAGGCGCTCCACCTGGCGCGGCTGCTCGGCGTCGACACACACAAGGAGATCGTGCAGCGCATGGCGGGGCTGATCTCGGCGCTGTCGCCGTTCCAGATCCACGCGATCGCGGTGGCGTCCTTCGTGATCGGACTCGTGTTCGCCGCGGAGGGAACGTGCCTGTGGATGAGGTTCCCGTGGGCGACCTACTTCACGATCACGCTGACCGCGCTGGGAATTCCGCCGGAGCTGATCGAGATCGTGCGCCGCCCGCAGAGCGTGCGGCGATATCTGCTGCTCGCCGTGAACGTGGCGATCCTGATCTACCTGTGGCGCCGGAGGAACGAGTTCCGGTCGAAGGCGAAACATATTAGCCGTAGCTAATATGTTTGCCGCGCGGCTTCCTCAGGCGCCGTACTTCCTCACGAGCCACTGCTCGACCTCTTCCGGGTGGTACCCGAACGGGCCGGGCTTGCCCTTGTAGACGATCGATCCGTTCTCGTCGATGACGTAGAGCCGCTCGGGCCAGCCGGCGTAAGCATGGTTGGCCGGGTTCTCGATCGGGTCGATGTAGAGCGGGATCTCGTACTTGAAGCGCTTCACGAAGTCGTTGGCGATCCGGACGCGGTCGTTCAGCGAGGTCGGCTGCGGGTAGCACACGCCCTCGTCGACGTTGGAGTCCATCTGCCACTCGTCGAGCGGGTGCGCCTCCTTGATGTAGAGCGTCACGAAGCGGACGCGGTCGCCGTACTTCTTCGACAGGGCCCGCACGCGCTCGACCGAGCGGCGGAACGG
>Ga0070664_100001126_pt1 | contig 21147 bp, 21 predicted proteins | sample KBSC73metaG_FD_65863 | JGI IMG/M metagenome (GOLD analysis project Ga0070664, IMG submission 65863) | Corn rhizosphere microbial communities from Kellogg Biological Station, Michigan, USA - KBS C7-3 metaG | ecosystem: Host-associated > Plants > Roots > Rhizosphere > Soil ... | reverse complement strand
GCAGCGCAGCGAGCTGTTGCAAATAATAGGTCATCCGGTGCGGTTCATGGCCAATCGCGGCCCCTTCGAGCACGGATGGATACGCCGCAAGCTTGCGGATCAATCCCAACTCGTCCGGATCGGTCAGCAGCGAGAGGTCCGTCCGGCTGGGCAGAGGACACGCGACGTTGCGCGATGCGGCCACCCGCCATAGGCTCGCGATGCGGGCATGGGCATATTGGACGTAGTACACGGGATTATCGGCCGAACGCTGTTTGGCCAGCTCCAGGTCAAATTCGAGATGGGTCTTGGAATCACGCATGAGGAAATAGAACTTAGCGGCATCGGCGCCGACTTCGTCGATCACTTCGCGCATGGTGATGAACTCGCCCGTCCGCTTCGACATTTTCACTTCTTCGCCGGCCCGCAGCAGTTTGACCAGCTGGACGAGCACGACCTGAAGCCGCTCCTTGGGGTGCCCATAGGCCTGCATGACCGCCTGCATGCGCGCGATATAGCCGTGATGGTCGGCGCCCCAGACGTCGATCAACTGGTCATACCCGCGCTGCAGTTTGTCGCGGTGATAGGCGATGTCGGACGCGAGGTAGGTATACTCCCCGTCCTGCTTCTTGACGACGCGGTCTTTCTCATCTCCAAAAGCCGAAGAGCGGAACCACCAGGCTCCTTCCTGTTCAAATAGCAGCTCACGGGACTTCAATTCCTCCAGCACATGCTCGACGGCATCCGAAGACAGGAGCGAGGCTTCGCTGAACCACGAGTCGAATTCGATCCCGAACGCGATGAGATCCTCACGGATGAGATTCAGCAATTCCTGATAGGCCAGCGTCCGGCATAGGACCTCAATCTGCTCCGATGGATGGCCGGCCACTGGATCGAGTTTTGACTTGAGATGCTTTGCCAGCTCCGTGATATAGGCGCCATGATAGCCATCCTCGGGAAAGTTCGGGGGCTGTCCCGAGAGTTCCCGATAGCGGGCATTCACGGAGGCTCCCAACAGCTTCATCTGGCGGCCGGCGTCGTTGATGTAATACTCGCTGACGACCTCGAAACCGACCGCATGCAGCAGACTGGCGACGGCTTGGCCGACGGCCGCCCCCCGTCCATGCCCGACATGCAACGGGCCGGTCGGATTGGCACTCACATACTCCACCAGCACCCGCTGTCCCTTGCCGTGGTTGGTTGTGCCGTACGAGGCGCCTTGAGCCTCGATTTCCTTGAGCGTTTCCTGCCAGAGGGCCGGCTTGACCGTGAGGTTCAGGAATCCCGGTCGAACGATTTCCACCCGGTCGAAGAGTTGGTCCCGGTGCGGGAGATTCTCGACAATGATCTGCGCAATATCATGGGGCGCTCGCTGTTCCGAGGACGCCAGGGACATGGCCACGGTGGAAGCGAGGTCTCCCCATTCCGGCCGTTTTGGCGCATCCAGGCTGAGCGTAGGCCAGTCCGCCGTTTTTAACTGCCCCTTTTCCCGGGCGCCGTTGAGGGCGCCGAGCAACGCGTTGGTTACCTTTTCCTGCACCACACCGTGCGACAAAATGACACCTAAGTCCTTAGCATTGAAAGAGAAAATTAACTTGGCACTGTAGCACAGCGCTGAAGGAGGAGACAAGGCACGGATCAGCAAATTCGAGGGTTTAGAGCGACGGCGCGTGTCCTCAGGCAGGCATCGATGATGACTGCAGGCGACAGGTCGAGGCAGGGCTTCTCTCCACAAGTTTTCACGGCGTCCCACGAGGCGCATTCGCAGGGCTTGCCCTGAAGCACGGTCACCGCCGACCCTCGCGGGGCCCAGCGCGCGGGATCCGTAGGACCGAACATCGCCACAGTCGGCGTTCCTACGAGCGCCGAAAGATGCGTGACGCCCGAGTCATGACCAACGAACAGCTCGACCTTCGAGAGCATTCCGGCCAGCACGCGCAGGGGAAGAGCTCTCAGGAGAATCGGGCGTCGCGGAAGTTGAACCAAAAGACGTTCCACCATTCCATAATCCGCCGGTCCCTCGAGGAGCAGCGGCTCCAGACCATGCGCCTGGAGTCCTTCGATCACTGACGCGATAATCTCCGGCTTCACACATTTGTGCGGGCTTCCGCTTCCTGGATGGATCATGGCGAGAGATCGTTCTCGCGGAAGGCCATACGCGGCGAGACACACCTCGGCCTCAGCACGAAACGCTTCAGACGTCGATAGCGTGGCCACCGAGACTTGGCCGTCCTGTCCGCCCACAATCTCGACAAAGCAGTCACTCTGATGGGCCCTCTCTAGCGTCGAGTCGAACGGCGATTGCGCGATAGCGGCCACGGCCCCGCTGGCTCTCAATGCGGCGGCAACCGTTCCGGCATCGTCACGGGTCCAGGCCACGGCGACATCACAGCGACGTAGCCAGTCACCGAGCCATGGATCGTCGGACGCGGCTCCTGCGAACAGCGCCGTGCAGGCGGTCGTCTGAACGGACAGCCAGCGATCCACCAGACCGCAGTCGCTCAGAAATTCCGCCGCATCGGCCTGTCCACAGAGCAACACCTGGCGGCCTGGGAAGGCCTTCCGGAGCCCGCGGATGGCAGGCACCGCCAGCAGGAGGTCGCCCAGACCACCGGGGTGCAGGATGACGATCGATCGCGCCATGACGTTCAGGAAGACGGCTTCAAGGGCTGATCATGGATGGACCGCGCGGCTGACAGATCATCCGGCGTGTTGACGTTGAAGAATGAGCGTCCTTCGGGATCGAGTGAGACCAGTTCTTCTGGCGTGATCAGACGTACGTGGAGCGAAGGATGCTCGGCCAGCCGGTGAACCTTCAAATCCTTGGCGTGAAGAAGACTCTCCATGATCGGAAGGCAATGACGGTGATAGAGCGCATGCATCGGATGTAACCCGTTTTGAAGCTTGGCCATCACCACGTCGGCCTCGCCCTTGAGTCCAGCGAAATGCCTGATCGTGGCCTGATCCAAAAACGGCATGTCGCACGCGACGGCAAACACCCACTCGGTCCCTGCCTGCTTCAATCCCGTATAGAGCCCTCCAAGACTTCCGCAGTCTGGAATCAGATCCCGCAGGACGGGCACCTCGGCTTCGATGGAAGGACTATCCAGGGCAACGACGACTACCACCTGCTCGAAGACCGCCCGCAGCACCGCCAAGCTTCGACCATAGAGCGTGCCGGGTCCAACTGAGAGAAAGCGCTTGTCCTGGCCCATTCTGCGGCTTTTTCCGCCTGCCAAGAGCACGCCGGTGACATCGGAAATCAGGGAGGTGTTCACGCTAGCTCCTTACAAAACAAAAGGGGGTGGGTTACCCCACCCCCTCCGTCTTGTCTCTCTCTGCAGACCGTCGCGAATTAGAGGGTCTTCCCCTTCCTCTTGTTCGCGCGGCGCGTCAGCACCCATCCTTCTAGCAGCACGACGCCAAAGGCGATCACGACCGGATAGATGTAGGTTTCTCTCGGGATTGGGGGATTCATGAACGTGTAGAAGAAGGCCGACACGGCCATCTTCCGTCCCGCGTCCCCATTGTGCCCATCCCAGGCGAAGAACACGGTCGGAATATACTGACCGACCTCAAAGAACGTGTCCTCGTCATAATCCTGGTCTTTCTTGTTGCCGACCGGACGTTGAATCATCACATACCAGCGGCCATTCTTCCACTCGGCTTTGAGCACCTTGAGGTTCTCCTCATAGGTGTCACGCTCTTCGAAGTCCTTGTCCCATCCCGTGCCCTTGAAGGCCCGGATAGAGCCATCCGCTTCCCACTTCACGATGTCCACGGGGAACTGATCGTTGGTTCCGAACAGATACCGCGGCTTAATCGGAGCAGGCAACTCCTTCCACTTCACCGGAGTTTCTATGGCGATGGCGTCGTTGTAGACCGCATACTTGTTTTGATTGGACGCGATGGAGCCTTCTTCCCCGGTCTTCGGTTCCTGCTCCTTTACATCGACGTTCACTTGCGTTGGGGCCCAGGGCAGCTTGCCCTCGGCGACGCTCTTGGTGCGGTCATCCCACTCCAAGAGGTACACGATGACCTTGTCGTTGTAGAGTGAACGAACCCAGATGTCGTCGATACGGTTGACGAAGTTCCTCGGCTTGTGCGTGATCTGACCGCCCATTGCCACATAGCGCTTCGCAGCCTTCTGCCAGGCTTCGTTTTCGAGATCGGTCGGAATTTCGCCTTCGACCGGATCCGACGGGATGACGAAGTTGATCTTCGGCTTGTCGGTCAACGGATCAATCGGAAGTGGATTGCCAGCGGTATCCCGTTCGCAAAGAAAATTGACCCAGTTTGCAATATGCCAACGTTCCTCGACCGTGGTGTTGTCTGCGAATGAGGGCATCGGGGTGCCGTTCACGCCTGTCGAGAAGGTCCGGAAGATGTTCCTCACGTTGTACGGATCCTGCCGGCTGCCACGGAAGTTCCAGCATTTGTGCCAATTCGCAGGCTGGATGGCAAAGCCCCAGTCATCCTTGAGGTTGAAGGCGTTGCCGTCGCCACGCCCTTCAAGGCCGTGGCATTCGATGCACTTCTTCTCGACGATCAACTCCGACCCCTTCTTCAGGCTCTCTTCCGTCGCAGCTATCGGCTTGATATCTCCAAGTTGGAGAATCGTCTGACTTTCTGATTGCTTGTCGGTAAACTTCCGATCCTTGACCAACTGGGTCGTGACAAAGGACAGGACTTGAAGCCGCTGCTCTTCCGTCAAGATACCCTCCCAGGAGGGCATGGCCGAGCCGGGCAACCCGTGGGTCACCGTCTCGAACAGGTCGTTCTGACCGGGAGTCGGCTTACGAGCGTCGAACAGCGGGAGCTCGCCGCTCGCCGTGTGACGGATCTTGAACGTGCCCTGGTTGAAGTTGCGCGGGCGAGGCCACAGGCGGTCGGCACCAGGTCCATCGCCGGCCCCATCAACCCCGTGACACCACACGCACTTGGTAAAGTAGACGCGTTTGCCCGCTTCGATCATCTCGGCGGAAGGTTCCGGGGCCAGGTCGCCCTTCTTGAACCCCTCGGGCATGTCTTCGGCTCCGATCAGAGGAACCCCGACGCTTCCCGATGCCAGGATCATTCCGAAGGCGGTTGCGGCAACCACTCCTGCCTTCCGACTTGAACTGTTTCTCATGTTTACCCTCATCTCAATATATCCAGGTTATGAAGCTCTTCAGACGATTAATCCCAGGTACGGGGATAGTATCCCGTGTGCCAGTACTCGAACAAAATCACCTTCCAGATTTCATCGACCGTCAGGTGCTGCTCCCAGGGCGGCATGACCGAAGCCCAGGGGAAGCCTTCGTTGGGCAATCCGATTCCACCCTTAGACACACGCCAGAAGATGAATGTTTCTTGGAGCTGGGCAATCGTTCCCGGATCCGTGAAGTTTGCAGGGATCGGGTTGAACGCGAACGCATGCAAGCCGCGGCCGTTCAAATTATCGCCGTGGCAAAAGTGGCAATTCTGGAAGAAGATCTCGCCGCCTTCACGCACATACTTCAAATAGCCCTGGCTCTTTTCATCCCAGGGATTGGCGTTGGGCTTCATCAACCGGCCCATGCCCTGTTCGACGATGTTGGCGTTGGTATATTCCTGATCATACTTGCCTTCCGGATTCACACGATACGGATTCTGTGAGGTCTGCAGCACGTAGGTCTTGCCGTGCACCTTGGTGCTGGCCGGCGGCGCCGGATGCACCGTGCGCAGCTCGATCGGCTCTTCCGACTTCGGCCTCATTGCGTTGTAGGAAAATCCGCCGATGAGGATCGGAAGGAGAATGAGATAGGCGTAGCGCAGCAGCTTGTTGCCGCCGCTCTGCGCATCAAGCACGTTCATAATCGGCTGCTTGAACTTCTTCCAGTCTTCCTCGTTCGACGACACCCACATGAAGACCGCAACGAGCGACACGGTCCCGTACATGGCGCGCACGCTGAACGGAATGGGAGGATAAACGCGGAACTTGAGATACAGGAGAATGAACGCCCAGAAACCAATCCCTTGCCAAAAACGCGGAATCGCCATGCCCATCGAGCTCAGCATATAGCTCAAGCCCGTAAACCCGGCGACGAAAATCGCCAGCTCGGAGAGCATTTGCATCGGCATATAGCCTTCGACCAAGCGCACGGTATTGGAGGGAACGACATCGAAGATCATCCCGACAAGCAGGAGAAGTCCGATGACTCCTACCAAGGCGCCCACTGACATCAATGCTTTCATGGGTAAACTCCCTTATGTCTACAGATAGACGGCCAAGATTACGAAATCTTCGGTGGTGGCGCACCCGCCTTCACCTGCGACAAATAATCGACGATCTTTTTCAATGCTCCGGCACTCAGTTTCTGTCCGAAAATTTTCGGCATCAGGTTGTCTGGGAATCCCTTCACGACATACGTACTGGGAGAAACCACCGACTCCATGATGTATTCAGGAGTGCTATGCGCCGTTCCCTTGTACGCCGGATCCTTGATTCGGCTGGGTGCATTGGTGCCCTCTTCCAACTTCGGCCCCTGGGTGCCGGTTGCGCCGGGGATGCCTGGAATCGTATGGCACACCACGCACTGGGCCTTGGCAAAGATCTGATCGACCGGCTCCGAGCCATCGGCCAACAGCGCACTGGCTGCCGCTGGCTTGTCCTCTTGCATCTTCGGACGTTCGGCCTCCGGAATGAACTTCTCATAGGACTTGGTGATTTCTTCAAATGACGGAGCCTCTCGCCCTTCACGCACATAGAGCCAGGTATCGACTGCCGCCAATTCCGGCAATGAAAGCGATATCGGTGGCTTGTGAATCTTGGGCATCGGACTTTCCTTGTCGTTCGTGCCCTTCACACCATATCCAGACACCACATAACAGCTTGGGCAGGCATGAGATTCGGCAATGTATTCCTGTCCGTTCTCAGCCGTTCCGCAACCAGGGCATGATTCCTTATCGGCATACTCACGCTTGGCAGGAGTGCCCTTCGAGTATTTTGGATCTTCGAGCCGCTCTTTCCCGGCTCGCTCAGGAAGACCGAGCAAATTGGGAGCCCGCTCACCGAGCATGCCGGCGTGGAACGCGTGGCAGAGAGGACATTGTCCCTTCCCGATTGCGCCCTGCACCTTATTTTGTCCGATCCCGCCGAAGATGATCTTCTCACCCTCGTCGGCCAACTGCTGAGGCGTCATCGAGCTGAAGTCGAGCTTTTCTTCTTTCGGAGGAAATCCACCCTCGACTTGAGGGAGCCAATTGCCATAGCCGGACAGAAACGCGGCCACGAAGAACATGAATCCGCCGATCTTCAGCAACGCGGCGAGATTCGTGAAATACAAGGCCATGACGAACGCCGTGGCGGTGATCATCACGAGAGAGACCGGCAGCAACCGGTTCTCGCCATAGAAATTGTTCTTGTAATTGGCGATCGCGACGAACAGCAAAAATGTCGCGACGATGCCGATGAAGGTTTTGAAAGTCGCCCGCTTCTTCGCGCCAGGATCGCTGATGGAGACTTGGAAGTAGATGAGTAAGCCCACCAGCAGGGCCAGGACCATCCAGCCCATTGAGAGGGCTTCGTTAATCAGATTACCCACGGTTTTAACCTCCTGCGGCTACCATGGTGGGAGACGTCACAACATCTCCCACCGGAGCCAATGCTCAATAAGGGATGATTAGTGGCTGCCAGCAGGTTGCGGCGCGCCGCCAGGGACTCCCGCTTTCTCGCCGACCGGCACTTTCTTGGCCGTCAAACTGCCGAGCCAGAATACGAAGAGGATACTGACCCAGAAGAACAGCACGTTGAACGAAATCATGTTCGCCGCAAATCCCACCGTGTGGGTATAGGCCCAGGGCGAGTTGTCGCGCATGATCTCGTTGACGTGCCAGAACAACCGGACCGAGGAGCGGATATACCCCATCAATCCCATCATCCAGGTAAAGGCCGTCGCGAGCATGATGAGCGCGTACTGTGAACGCGCGGAGATCTTGCCCCATTCGATCGGTCCCATCTGCTTGGCACCCTTCATCATGACGCTATTCAGTCCGAACATGAAGAAGAGACAGGACAGGGTGGTCGCAACTTGTGGAACGGAGAGTCCCACACGGACGTTAGCAGGAATGTAATAGCCGTAGATCGCCAGCCAGATGATATTGACGTAGGCGAAGAAGAAGAAACAGCCCATGAAGATGTTGCCGAACTTCGCCCACGAGACCGTGGAAACCTTGTTGCCCCGCATGTACCACACGAAGCTCAACACGGTAGTGGTGATAATGACGTTGATGCCGCCGTTCTTGGCCGACATGACGCCGTAGTTGCCCAGCACCGGATGCTGCTGGCCACCCATCGCCTTCAGTTCGGCAGGACTCATCACCATCGTGTGCGGCGTGATAAACACGAGGAACCCGCAGACCAGGAGAAACACCAAGTACTTGATGTAGCGTTGATATTTCTCTGCACCACGCATCCGACCCATTGCCTGCCACAGATAGTAATTGGTGCTCAAGAAGAGGATGCCAATCATGGTGGCTTGGATAATGAAGAGCCAGGCCAGCAAACCACCCATGAGCGTAATGCCCATCTGTTGGCGATACGCGTAGACTTCGCGCATCAACCAGTAGCCTGCGAAGGGCAGCGGGATCAAGAATGCCACACCGAGCGCCATCGCGATATAACCCATCCAATCATAATGAGCCCGATCCTCGTCAGTCTTTGCCGCGAGGAACTTATAGGCTGCATAGGCCGCGACGACACCGCCACCGAAGGCCATGTTGCCAAGGATGCGGTGCACGTTGAGCGGGTTCCAGAGAGCCGTATGAATGACGTGCCAGATATTGCCCAGGAAGCGCCCCTGCTCATCGACACCGGCCGGCGACATCATGAACCCGATCCAGGAATTCGCCAGGAACATCAGCAGGGTTCCGATGACATTCAGAACCACCGACATGCTCAGGTGGATCCACTTCAGGAATCCTTCCTTCATCTTGTCCCAACCGTAATAGTAAATGTACAGAGTCCCGCTCTCCGCCACAAACATCAACGCGTAGATGTGCATGACCGGTCGGAAAATGCTGGATAGATAGCCGAAGAAAGCGGGATAAAGAGTCAGGAAGGTGAAGATCAGGATACCGCCGAGGATAGCCGTGAGGGAGTAGGCTGTGAGGCTGATCTTCACGAAATCATAGGCCAATTGATCGTACCGTTTCGCGAGCGCCTTGTCTTTGCTCACGACTCCCATGAACTCGATGACCATACAGAAGATCGGCACGGCGAGCACGAAGCTGCCATAGTAGAGGTGCTGCTGGTTCGCAAACCAGAGCAGCACACGGCTCTCGAAGTTATACCGCGGATAGTCCCTCGGACCGTCCGTCGTCTTCGGTGCCGGGGCACCGACCACGATACCTTCGGTCTTGTAATAGACGTCCCGTCCCTTCTCGACCTTGTCTCCTTCCTTCTTTGCTGCGTCCACGGCCGGCTCCTCGCCTGTTGCCAGCGAGGGAATCGAGACGACCACGGGAAGCAAGAGAAGGCTGACCATGGCGCAGAGCGCCATGATGGAAAACACCTTCTTGCGGTTTATAAGGCCCATGGGATACCTCCTTGATGCATTTCGATAAAAATCCTCAAACATTCCTAGTACGTTTCAGGGTTCGACTCCGCGAGGGGTTACTTGCGGAACAGGTACCAATAATCCAAGCCCTGCATATCCATCAGGAAGTGATCGACCAGTGTGAAATAGGCCACGCAGATCACGGTCGAGATCAGGATATAGAAAATCGTCTGCCCCATGTTCAACTCCTCCTCAACTCAACGAAAGACGTAAAGGTGAATTCACGTTCGGTGGCCCTGCGCATCAGCAGGGGCACTGAATGCCGGCGAACCAATAGAAAAACCAGAGACCGATGGCACAGGTGATGTAGAAAATCATCTTTCCGATTTTGATCTTAATCTCACTATCTGGAGCTGTTGCCGTGGCCATCGTGTCTCCTTATTGGTGGGGAAAAAATGCGTGAATTTACTCGGTGCGTTCCTTGACACACACTGGTCCGTGTGTTATTCAAATTTTGTCGTTGAGCGCGTAAACGCAGGGAAAAACATGAATAAAAACTCAAAAGTGTTCGACATTATAGTTTTGGCTGGAATGGTTGTCAATATCATTTTGGCCGTCTTTCTGATCCTCTATTACTTTGATTTTCTCTAGAGTTAGCTCTGTTTTCCCCCTGCTCCTGACCCCGCAAAACTCCCCGATATTGCACAGCGAAATCCGATCGTTTCGTCGCGGAAATCGGGAACCATCTTGCTCCGGCTGGTGATACGTACATCGCCTCCGGTCGTGGTGTACCCTCCCCCCCGCATGACTCGGTACGTCCCGAATTCAGGACTAGGGGGATCCCTGTCTGGAGCCTCCTTGTAATACGCCTCCTGGTACCAATCGGCGACCCACTCCATCACATTGCCTGCTCCATCCATGACTCCATAGGGACTCTTGTCTGTTGGAAATGCTCCAACACGAGCACTCACCTCATGGCCGTCCTGCACGCGAGCCCAATTGGCTCCGTCCGGCTTTTCCTGATTTCCCCAGGGCCACAGCCGGCCATCGGTCCCTCGCATGGCCTTCTCCCATTCGGCTTCCGTCGGCAGGCGCTTCCCCTTCCAGCGGCAATACTCGCTCGCATCATCCCACGACACGTACACCGCCGGCTGATTCGGACCCCGCATCTTGCCGATGCTCTTCGCATAGCGCGACGGAGGCCCGGCCTTGCGGTGGCCGGTGGCGAGGACGAATTGCTGGTACTGATGGTTGGTGACTTCGTAGCGGTCGATCGAGAAGGAATCGAGATGGATGGTGCGCTGCGGCTGTTCGTCGAACCCTCCGCTCATCGTGCCTCGGACAAACGGCCCGGCGGGAATGGGTACCATCTCGTCTGGAACCGGTTGTTCGTTTGCGACGGACTCGGGTTCGGAAGCGTCCTCCGTCGCCGGAGGGGTCTCTTCGTACGGCGTCATGATCGTTCCGCGAAGGATGCCCATGATGGGGAGCGCTGCGAAGGCAAGGACTACGAGGAGGAAGGCAATCTTGAATTTGGTTTCCAGCATGGCGTCCCCTTAAGAAGCGGGAGCGTGACCTCCCGGCTCGAGATCGCTGGCGCAGCGGATGCCGATCGTAATGTCCGTGCGCCAGTGTTTTGCCGCGAATCGTTTGGACAACCGGGCATTGTGCTCGGTCTCTCGCCACGATCCTCCGCGCACGACCCGTAGATCGCTTCCCCCTTCCGGACCTTTGGGATCACGGTAGGGAGCCTTCTTGTAATAATTTTCGTCGTAGGTGTCGTTGACCCACTCGGCGACGTTGCCGGTCATGTCATACAGTCCGTACGGGCTGCGCCCGGCATCGAACGAGCCGGGCGGAGCGAGATACTTGTAGCCGTCCTCGCTGCCGTCCACGTTCGCGCCGTTCGCGATAAACTTGTCACCCCACGGATATTTTCGTTTGCCTTCGCCGCGTCCGGCCTTTTCCCATTCAGCCTCGGTCGGAAGACGCTTCCCCGCCCAGTGGCAATAGGCCAGGGCGTCATCCCACGAAACGCTCATGGCCGCGAATTCAGGCTTGAGCAACTTGGACTGGTCGTCCTCGAACACTTCAATTCTTGGCGCCTGGCGCTTCGTCATTTTGGCGAACCGCATGTAATCTTCCTGCGTCACTTCCTTGCGATCGAGGAAAAATCCTTTGAGAAACACCTGATGCTCGGGTGCCTCATCGGGGTCGCCGTCCTGGCTGCCCATCATGAAGGGCCCTTCGGGAATTTGGACCATTTCTCGCCCATCATCGCCCATTTTCGTTTTGTACATTGAATAGTCTTGCGCGGGAACATTGGTCGCAGTCGGCCGGCTCTCTGTTTTCACCGACTGCACCAGCTCTTTCATTTTATAGGCTTTGTTCGACTCATAGAGCATCATGACGATCATCAGGATGAACGAGCCGAATACGAAGATGATGGATCCGATCAGAACACCCTTATTTTCCATACGCGTTCATGCTCCTCGCTGACGGCTCACGATGAAGGGCCAGCCGGCTCCGACTCGGCCTTTCTCGCGGCCCGAACATCCAACAACATGGAAATCTGTACACCGAGAAATCCCCCCATCGCCGCTCCGGCTCCTGCGCCCACCGAAATGCGTTCGGCACCTGCCACGAGCCAGGCCAGCCCGCCGCCCAGGAGGCTGCCAATCAAAATGCTGACAAGAAAACGCCTCCCGCCGAGATAGCCGATCACCCCGCCCATGGCCAGGCCAAGTGCGATCGCCACCGGCATCAAACCGCCGCCCATGATGAGACCGATCAAGACGCCGACGGTGCCCATGACGGCCAGCCCGAATGCAATATCAAACCACTTGTGTAACGGCATGGCTTCGGCTGTCATAACATCCAGACTCACGAGCGCCTATTTTCCCGATGTCGCGACCATCGGACCGAAATCAATTTCCACACCGGGACCGGCAATGATCGAAATGCCCCACGCTTTTGCGGCCGGCTCATGCTGATGGATACGTTTGAAGTCTTCGTAGGCATTCACTTTTTCTTCCACCCATTGTCCGACCTGAGCCGTTCCGCTTTGGACGACGATTTCGGAGCCGCTGAACATGCCGCCCTCTATGACGGTGCCTTCGGCTTTGGTCGCGCTCCAAATATATTTTGTAAAGACCGGAATGAACATGAGGTCGGTATCCAGCGACGCATACACGGCGGCGAGCGGCTCCGTGCCTTCCGATGCCTTGTTTAACCGCCAGCGCCAGGTCAAGACAGGATAGGCCTTGGGATCCCAGTCGATCTTCTTCTTCTTGATCCGTTGTCCGGCATCCTTCGCCGACAAGAAATTCGCGCCGTCCTCGGCTTGAATTTTATACGCTTCCCGTCCCTTCGAATGGCTACGCTGGCTTTCATGGTCCCAGCTCGCCGGAAATCCGTCGGCCTCCTTGGTCTGAAAGTCTTCGAGCACCAACTGATGCCCCTGCGCCCAGACCGATCCGGACGGCAGACTCAGCACGGTACCCAACCCGACGAAGATGACTGCATTCAACAGGCTGCATCTGCTCATGTGACCAATGATCCTTTCCGATGATTCAGGCTTCCTGCGACGGAGCAGGTGCGAACGTTTCAGAGGGCTTGTCGAACACTTCTTCGCCCAGTTCCTGCGGTTGTCCCTTTTGGCACATCCAGAACAACGCGAGCACCGCACCCCAAAACACGACCATGTTGAGCGTCACCATCTTGGCGGCAAACCCAAGCTCGGGCGTAAATGCCCACGGCGACACATCGGCCATAATTTCATTGACGTGCCACGACAATCGCCCGGAGGAACGGATGTACCCCATGAGTCCCATCACCCATGTAAAGGCGGCGGCCAAGCCGAACAGCACCACCATGCCACGGACCGAGATCTTGCCCCACTGCACGGGCCCATGTACCAGAGCCCCCTTGAGCATGGCACGGTTGATCAAGAGGCCGGCGACGATGACGGTGAGCGTCGTAACGGCCTGCGGTGACGAAAGACCGACGCGTAGTTTGGCCGGCAAATAGAAACCGTAGACCGACAACCAAATGACATTCACGAGTCCGACGGCAAAGAGTGTCCCGATCAAGATATTGCCGGTCTTGATCCAGGACACGGTCATCGTACGATTGGCCCGGCGGTAGTAGAGGTAACTCAAGGCTGTCAGTAGAATCATCACGTTCACCGCGCCGTTCTTGGCGGACATGACGCCGTAATTTCCCACTACCGGATGCTGGGCGCCGCCCATGGCTTTGAGTTCACCCGGCGACATCAAGACCGTATGCGGGGTCAACCAGATGAACAGCGCCAGGCTCAACGCGCCAAGCAGATACTGATAGTAGGATTGATACCGCTCGCCTCCCTTGATCCGCGCCATGCTCTGCCAAATGTAGTAGTTGACGCCGAGCAGGAGCGCACCGATCAGCAACGCCTGCACCACAAAGAGCCAGGTCAAGAGTCCACCCATCATCGTCACACCCATGCTCTGGCTAAACGCATACACCGACCGCATCAGCCAATACCCGGCGATTGGCATGGGCAGGAGCGCGCACACGGTGACGAAGAGAAAGATGTAGCCGACCCAATCGAAGTAGGCCCGCTCTCCCTCCGTCTTGCTCGTGAAGAAGCGATAGCAGGCATAGGCCAGCACGACTGCGCCGCCAGACATGATGTCGGCCAGGAAGCGATGGACATTCAATGGATTCCAGAGAGCGGAATGCAGCAGGTGCCATCCGTTCCCCAGAAACCGTCCCTGCGCATCGACGCCGGCCGGCGACATCATGAAGGCCGACCAGCTATTCGCCAGCAGAAGGAGCGCGGTCCCGAAGATGTTCGTCAAGATGCCGATGGCTGCATGCACCCACTTCAGCCCGGGCTCAGCCATGCGATTCCAACTGTAGTAATAGAAAATGAGCAAGAGTGATTCGCCGACGAACACGATGGCATAGGCCGGCATGAATGCTTTGAACGTTCCACCCATGTATTGCATGAAACTTGGATAAAGCCCGATGAACATTCCCAGCATCAGGCTGCCTACCAGCGCCGTCACGGAAAGGGCGAGCAACGCCACCTTCGCCAGGTCTCTGGCCAATCCGTCGTAACGGAGCGACAACGCAGGTTTGTTCGTGAGCAACCCCAGAAATTCCAGCAGCGCACAGAACAGCGGCAACGCGAGCACGAAGCCGCCGAAGTAGGTGTGCTGCTGCGTGACGAACCAGACAAGGAGTCGGCTATCGAACGATCCGACTCGTGGATAAACGGTGTCCGTTGGAGAAGGTGCTGCTGGTCCTTGCGGTGTACCAGGGAGTTTGTAGTAGAGGTCCGCGGAATTTTCTGCGTAGACGGTGACTGGAAGCCCGACGCTTCCCACCAGTCCGCAAACCAGTACGGCAAAGACGAGAGCGGTGGTGACTCGAGACATCGACATCGTGTCCTACCCTTTCGAAGCGCCTGCAACGGCGGAACCGGATGATTTGCCCAGGATCCCCATCACGAAGGGACAGCGAAGCAGAGAAGGGCTCAGGCTCACCCCTTGCCCATCCTCGACGTGCCGCCGATGGCCCAGGTAGTAGCCATACAAGGCCATCAAGCCCGCGACGAGGGCCCCGCTGCAGACCGCATAGGCCGTGGGGATGCCGGGGTATTTTAGGAGAAAAATGATCGCCCCCGCGAGGACCAGATAGTAGGTTGAAGCGAACGCCAATCCGGGCCACCACCAATACTTGAGGAGCTCGGCAGCCTTGGTTTCCATCAATCCTTCCATCCAGGCGCCGGATGGTTTCAGGCCGCCGAAATAGGCGCACAGCGCCAGACCGCCCGCGAGAATCGTCACCGCCAATACCTGGACGAGCACTGCGGTCTGGTGATTGTCGAGAAAGGCCCCCAACGACGCAGCTGCAGCCCCGACGACCAGTCCCGACAGGATCCATGGACCCACGATCATCCCACGATTGGCCAACAGACTTCGCAATGCGCTGCCGTTCGGGAACGTAGGACAGGGCCGTCCCATGAGCGTCAATCTACGGACGTGACCGATCTCAAACGCGTCGCGGGCGATAGCCGTGCAAGAAATGATGATCGCCATCATGGCAGGCCCGTCCGGATGCTGGAGGTAGTCATAGCCAACGAGCCATAAGAGCGCAAGGACCAAGAGCGACAACTGGATCGCATAGACAAACCCAATCCACCCGGCCATCCATGTCAGCAGGAGTCGGCCGTCTTCACGGACGACCTCGGTCCAGGCGATCCCGCGTCCCGCGCGATAGGCGAGCAATGCGGTTAGCAGACCCACCAAGCCGCTCATCACCAGCAGCACAATAGGCTCTGTGAGCGGTACCAGATGTTTGGCGAGCCGGTAGATGCCGAAGGCGACCAAGCCGGGCACCAACATGACGAGGCGCTTCTGCTTCCGGACGGAGTCTTCCGTTACCGCAAGGCTCAGACTGGGAAGGACTCGCAATGCCATTCGATGCAACATGACTCTAACTCTTCGCCCCGAGGCCGAAATACTTTGCCTTTATTTCTTCCATGAGCGCGACGGTGATCCGACCGTCCCCGCGTTCCGCTGCCGTCCGTTCCAGCTCGATTTTTGCCATGGCCCTCACGGGGGCAGGCACGTTGTTCAATCGGCGTTCAGCCTCCGGTTCCCATTCAATTCGCTCGTTGGTCCGTGGACGCGCCAGGACGTCATAGGTGACGACGCGCTCTCCCCGTGCACGCAGATCCTGTTCGACCTCATCCCGGAACACCGGAGCCATATAGGGCGGCATCCGCTCCAACCGATGCAGGGCGTCATCGGTCCACATCAGGCGATCGACCAGTCCGTTCATCTGGCCGGCGGGAACATCGACACCGATCTGCAGGCCGCAGCCCCGGCATTCGGAGCGGATAAACCATTGTTGCGTGCCGTCTGCGCAACTCTGCTCTTCGATTCCCTCCGTATGCATCCAGCGTCCGCAACCGCAAGTGAGCATGGGCTTAGCCGATCTTGCCCGGGTAAAGGATGTACAACATCGTGTAGGTCGTCGTGCCGGTCACAAAGAGAATGCAGTAGATGATCATGGTAAACAGTCCGAGCGCCCGGTGCCGCTGTGCGCCGCTCGGCCACAACCGTTGGATCGAGGTTTCGATGCCCAACACGAAGGTCACCAAGATGATCAATCCTGCATACACTTCGAACTTTCGAATCGAAAATCCGGCGCTAGCGCCGCGCAGCGCGAACAACAGCAGAGCCAGGGCGGTCGTGCCTCCGATGATGGTGCCGATTCGCTTCCAGGTCGTCAACAACGGCCGCTCATTGAGTTGGCGACGATCGCCGACGAACATCTGCGCTCGAAATCCGAGAATGATCATGTAAATCGCCATGACGAGTCCGATGATGACGAGAATGATGTGCACAACAAGGATCGGCACAAAGACATGGTCATACAGGTCCTGGGAACCGCCGAATCCTTCTTTCCCTTCCACTGCCAGAACGCCCAACTGCCGGAACAGATAGTAGGCCGTGAAGAACCCCACCATGGCTAGCATCCCGCAAAACATCAGCCAATGATGGGCATTTGCTTGCCCTTTGCGAGCCTTGATCCAGCCGACCACGAACAACGTCGTAAAGACCGTCGCCATCAATTGGCTGAGATCAGCGCCCATGGTCGCGTGAGTACCGAAAAATCCTGGTTGCCGAAGCCAATCCATCCTTGTGTCCTTTATGCTGCCCGCCCCTGGAGAGCCTTGACGCCCTGGACCACGGCGGTTTTTTCTAATTCCTCGAGCGAACCAAATCCGGCCCGGGTCATCCATTGCATTGCGTCGGAGGTCCTGTAACAGCCTCCTTGCTGGGTATTCACGAGAATGTGCACGGCGAAGGCCGTCGTCCAGGCCGGGCCGGTGCCCGCTTCATCGAGGAACCGATCTTTGATCACCAGCCTCCCGCCCGGCACCAGATGCGCATAGACCTTCTTGACCAGGGCCTGATTGGTCTCGAACGTCTGATAGTGCAGAATGTCCGACATCAACACGAGGTCGTACGGTCCGCCCAGTTCGTCCTGATTGAAGTTTCCTCCTCGCAACGTGATCCGTGAGTCCAACCCGGCATCCTTCACGGTCTTTTCCGTCAGAGAAAGTGTGGCGGGAAGATCGAAGACCGTCGCGACGAGTTCCGGATAGACTTCGCAAAAGGCGATCGCGTTGGTGCCGGCTCCACCCCCCAAATCCAAAAGGTGCAACGGTCCCTGGAGCCGCAACCGTTTGGCCAGTTCAGGACCACTCTGACGCCCGATGCGATGGAGCACGGCGAGCACGTTTGCGCCCAGAGTGGGATCGGTCTCGAACACATGCCGGTCCACCGTCCGCTTGCCAGACCGGATCGTCTCCTCGAGATTCCCCCAATTGTTCCACTCGGCGTCGTGCAAGAGCAGGAGATGACCGATATACTGCGGCGAGTGGCGAACGAGATGCGTCCCGGCAGCCGAGGAGTTGCCGTAGAGATCGCCGGCCTTCGTCAACAGACGCATGGCGACGAGGGCATTTAACAATAGAATGAGCGTGGGCTCATGGGCGCCGATTCGAGCCGCCGCTTCCACCGCCGATTTTGGCTTTCCGTCCAGAGCCGAAAAGACGTCCAACCGCACCGCCGTCAGGAGGATTTTGGTTTCCCAGTAATAGCCCAGCTGGAAGATTTCGGCGAGACTGAGTTCCCGTGGCACACCCATCCCCCTCAGCAGGATGTTGAAAAATATAAATATCCTGCCAGTGTTAACACGTTGAAAGCCGGCATCTTACCCAGTTGAGAAAGTGAAAGGCAAGGCAGGTGCAGTATAGGAAAGGTTTGATAAAAACACGAAGGGCAGCGGAAGATCCGCTGCCCTTCGACGGCATGGCCGTTGTGGCTATCGAGTAACGCTTACTTGAGGTCAGCCTTCAGATTGGCCGTTGCACCGTCGGCCACTTCGACTTCAAACTCGGTCTTCTTGCCCTTTCCGACGAACGGATGCCAAGCCACGACCTTGTGCTTGCCAGGCGGCACGTCCTTGATCTCGAACGTCCCATCGTCCTTCACCACGGCGAAGTGAGGGCTCGAGACCGGGAGGAAGAACGACTGCATGAATTCATGCTGGTCGCACTGCAGACGATAAAAGCCGTCCTTTTCTGCACCGCCGCGGAAGGTCACGGGCTTGTCCAGCTTATCGCCCTTCTTGGCCAGACCGATGTTGAAACCGGTGGCCGACGTGGCACCCTTGACCGTGAAGCTATGAGGGTTGTGCAGCACACCCTGAACGGACTTGGGATCGTCAGGATCCGCATCATGGTTCTCGACCTTGAAAGGACGGGTGTTCACGACGACGCCTGAGTAGGGGAGGAACTCACAGAATTCCGCCACGACCTCGGTTCCCGCATATCCGTCCATCCATGCCTTGTCCTCGACATCCACGACCGCAACGACGGCGTTCTTCAACCCGCCGTCCTTGCCGACTTCGATCGTGGGCATGAACCGCTTGTCCCCGTCCATCAGTTCCTTGTGCGGATTCTTCGGACAGAACTTGGGATTGGGGAACTTCGCGAAGGAGAACTCCTTCTTTTCAGCCTTCCCCGCGTAGGTGACCTTGCCGGCGATTGTTCCGCCTGCAAAGGAGGTGGCAGGTGCCGCGACGAACGCGACGGCTGCCACGCCAAATACGATGGATAACGCACTCTTCATGTTACTGCCTCCTTGTGATTAAACGAAAACCCGACATTAATGATTATTAGCTCGCTGTCCCCCGTCTTCATTCCGGTTACGAGAGGAACAAGAGATCTCTGCCCTCTCTGGGTACTCGATTGACGACTTGGCTGGCGAGGCTGGTCCGAGACCGAGTACATATACTGAATGTTACCGTGTGATGTCAACAGGTTGCAACTTCGCGCCAGCGGCCTCTTTGACGCGTGGGAGCACGTGCAGCAATGCCCCTGCGGCAGTGGCGCGGGCAGCCTCGTTTTGGTCACGCAGGGCGGCTTTGAGATCGGGCACGACGCTCGGATCGCCGATATGGCCGAGAGAGCGGAGCGCCACAATTCTTGGGCCGGGAAGTGGGTCGACGGCCAGACCCGATAACAGGGCGACGGCCCCCTGGCGATTCGCTTTGGTCGCCTTTCCCAGCGCAAAGGCGGCTGACGAACGTGCCGCCGGATCATTATGTTGGCCGAGCGCCACCAACGTCGGCTCAACCGCATCGATCGGCTGGCTGAGCTGCAGCAATGCTGCCGATGCTGCGGCTCGGACGCTGAACACGCGATCTTGGAGCTTGCGCCTCAACGCGGCAACCGATTCTTTCGTCCCCAGATCGGCAAGCGCCGCAGCGACGGACTCACGAACGGGAGCCACCGGGTCGTCGAGCAACTTCTCGAGATCCTCTCGCGCCTCGTTTCTATGGAGACGGCCAAGCCCTCGAGCGGCGGCGGCGCGAACGGAAGGCTGTTTGTACGTCAATAGTCCAGCCATCAACGGGACGCCCCGCTGATCGTTCAGGTCGGTCATGGTGCGAAGGGCTTCTGCCCGATCCTCGGGATTGGCCGATTCGGCCGCTTTGCGCAAATCCTCCCACGCTTCCTTGCGTCCCAGCCTGATTAAGGCTCCATAGGCGACAATGCGGACGGTCGCCACCTCATCCTTGGCCGCTGATTCGATCAGTGGAATTACCGACCGGTCGCCGCTCTTTCCGAGCGCTTTCACCGCACGCGCCTTCACGAGTGCGGCTTGATCGTTCAATGCGTCCCGCAGCTTTTTTGACTTGCGGCCCGCCTCCGACCGGGACAAGCCTTCGACGGCCAGCACCCTCACCGGCCCCGAGCCATCGCTCATCCCGTCTTCGAAATACGGAATCGTTTCGTCAGAGTCGACTTCCTTGAGCGCGGTATAGGCGGCTCCACGCATCTGGTCCCGCATGTCCTTGAGCAGCACCAGGATAAAACTAAAAGCCACCTCGCGGAGTAAAGGGACATCGTCTCGAGTCAGATCCGCCTCCAGCTTGGCATACTCGGCCAACGCCTGTTGAGGATTTCCAAGTTTGACCAGCGTCCGCGTTTTCAGCCGGCGCACGTCCGGCATTGCCTGTGCGTCCGGATCGAGCTTGGAGAGGCCGTCGATGACCTTTTGGTATTCCTTTCGGTCGTACAATTTCTTGAGATCCTGAGGCACCGAGGAGGGTCCGGCCCCCAGGGTGAAGACCATGAGGACCGCAATTGCACTCCGCATCAGAGCGGACCCGTGATGTGTCATCTTGTCTCTCATCCCTGCTTGCCCGGGACGCTTGTCGTTTCCCGGAATCGGTATCCATAGGGCGGGTTGAAATACCCTTCAGGCTGGGGAGACCATCTGATCCGTTCATAGACAAACGACCAGTCGCGATCGCGGCTGACGAGCTTGAGCACAACGCCGGTTTCGGCATCGACCCATTCGTACCACCGTTCTGTCCGGCCGTTCCGTTCGGTTTGGACTTCAAATAGCTGTGCGGCACGATTGACGGCCGTTGACTCGCCGACCGGCGTTCGATGACGTTCTCCAGGAAGCGCCGGCTGAATCGGGAGCACATCGTCTGGATCAAGGGGCATGACAAGTAATTCTCGTTGCTGCGCCAACAGATACCAGACTTCTGCTCGATCGAGCCGGATAATTTC
>Ga0070664_100001116_pt1 | contig 21237 bp, 19 predicted proteins | sample KBSC73metaG_FD_65863 | JGI IMG/M metagenome (GOLD analysis project Ga0070664, IMG submission 65863) | Corn rhizosphere microbial communities from Kellogg Biological Station, Michigan, USA - KBS C7-3 metaG | ecosystem: Host-associated > Plants > Roots > Rhizosphere > Soil ... | reverse complement strand
ATGGGTGTCTTATTGACGGACTTTCTCCTGCCTTGCCGCGAGGGAATACGGCTTAGCCGTATTGATCACGGCTTCCACCCTTTTGCGCGCAACTCGTTGCGAACTTTCACGGCTAAAGAATAGTCGAAAATACGGTCGAGCCGCGGCGGCGTTTTCAGTCCAGCTCGCTCGACGACATGCTCGAGGGACTTGGCCTGAATCTCTTCGCTGACGATGCCGTCCTGAGTCAGGCTGGGTCGCATCAGCTCGTAGATCTTGGCGGTCGCGTCCTCGGGCGTTCGCAGAAATTTGCCGAGCAGTACGATCGATTGCGCGCGCAAATCGCGAAAATGAATAAATCCCTTGAGCGTCCCCCGGATGAATTTCTCCACCAGCGGACCTTCGGCGGTCAACACCTGATCGGTGACGTTGATAGTCCCCTGCAGCTCGATCCACTCCTGTTCGATAAAGGAAACAAGTTGGCGAAAGCCAGCCTCCTGCGCCATAAGATTCGCGGGAATCGACAACATTGCGGCGTCCACGGAACCCGCCTGCAACGCAAAGTAGCGCGCGGTCCCGCCGCCCACCGGCAAAACCACAACATCGCGAGTGCCATCCAAGCCGTGCTTTTTCAGGAGCTCTCGCAGGAGCGAGTCGGGACCGCTGCCAATGCTCGAGACCCCGACTTTGCGTCCCTTGAGGCTCTCGACAGAGCGTAACTCCGGCCGCGCGTAGAGCCAAAACATCGGCCGGCTGAACGTGGTAAACATAAAACGCATTGGCGCGCCGCGCAGAATCGGCAGCAATCCGGCGCCGCCGCCGGTGGAAAACTTTACGTTCCCTCCCAGCAGCGCTTGAGTGCCTACTGCAGAAGGCATCACAATGAGCTGGACATCGAGTCCTTCCTGGCGGTAATAGCCGCGATCGCGAGCGATCGCAAAAGCAGTTACGGCCGGAGTGATAGCGGGAATTTGCACCGGCACTTTGATCAAATCCTGCGCCCAACCGTTCGATCCGAGCAGATGGACGATCAGGATCGCGACGAACTGCAACCAAATAGTCATTTGGTTTCCTTTTGTGCTATTGGCGAGTAGAAATGTTTTTAAACGAGTAGCGCACGCTAGCGTTTCAAATTGCAGGTGTCAATAAATCCGCGGAGGATCATGTGACGAAGTTCGGTGTGTTTCTTCCCGTTTCGGGACGCGCGGCCAGTCGAAAGACTCTGATGCAAGCGGCGCAGAGGGCGGAAGCGCTCGGCTACGATTCAGTTTGGGCGGCGGATCGGCTGGTGATGCCTTGGAAGATCAATACCAGCTATCCATACAGTAAGGAAGCAACGTTCATCGTGCCGCCGGACCGACCGTTTTTAGATACTCTGACGTGCTTGGCATTTTTAGCGGGATGTACCGAGACAATTCAGCTCGGCATGAGTGTGATGGTGATGCCCTATCGGCATCCGCTCCATTGGGCCAAGATCGCGACGACCATCGATCAGCTATCGGCCGGAAGACTCATTCTGGGCGTCGGGGTCGGTTGGATGGAAGAAGAATTCGCTGCGATGAACGCGCCGTTCAAAGAGCGCGGCAAGGTTTCCGACGAGCAGCTCACGTTGTTAAACCAGCTCTGGACCGAAGAGCACATCAGCTTTCACGGCGAATATTACAAAGTCGACGATATCGCGTTCAACCCGAAACCGTTCCAAACACCGCGGCTGCCGATCTGGGTCGGCGGCGAGGGGAAATATGCGCAGCGCCGTGCGGGCCGGTATGGCGATGCATGGTTTCCCTATTTTGTCCGAATCACGCCGCGCGAATTGTTCGATGGTTTCGAGAATGTGCGGCGGGAAGCAAAAAAAGCCGGGCGCAATCCGGATGACGTAAAACTCGCCTGCTGTTTGCCGATCGAGCTGACCTCCACCGATGGGCCACCGATTGAAAACTACTTGAAAGGCAGCGCGAGCCAGGTCGCGGAGAGATTGCGCCAATTCATTGACGTCGGCGTCATCCATATCGGCCTACAGTTCATGATTCCCCATTATCCGGAGCGTCAGGAACAGATCGAGCGGTTTGCGGTGGAAGCGCTGCCCGCATTGAAAGCTTACAAGCGTGATTCTTCTTCGTGAACGACTGAACAGTTTGAACTATTCGAACTCTTTGCGGCTCCAAAATACTTGAACTTCGGTACCAGCACGGATAAATCTTACATCATCCATTTGAAAAGAACGGAGTTCCCATGGCCAATTTACCCAGAGTTGCACTGATTCTGACTGGCGGCACCATCGATTCGCTCGGCAAGGACCGCCTCGATCTCGCCTGGTATATCGAAGCCGGTAAACGTTTAGGGGATGGCGAATTGCTCCAGCAATTGCCGGAGCTGAAGGAGATCGCAGACGTGCAGGAACTGCCGTTTCGCCGCCTGCCGAGCCATGCCCTGGTCGACAAGGACTGGCTCGATCTCATCCGCACGATCCACAAAATTTTCGACGAAGACAAAGCGGATGGCATCGTGATCACGCACGGCACGAACACCATTGAAGAAACGGCTTACTTTCTCAATCTAACACTCAAGACCGATAAACCCGTCGTGGTCGTCGGCTCCATGCGTCCCGCGTCGGCGATCAGCGCCGATGGTTATTTGAACCTGGTGAACGCGATCAAAGTCGCCGCCGATCCCACTTCACGCGGACGGGGCTGCTTGCTGGTAATGAACGACACGATCTTCAACGGTCGGGATGTGACCAAAAATGCTACCTATCGGGTGGAAGCATTTCAGTCCCGCGATCTCGGGCCCCTCGGTTACGCCGACGGGGACGGCAAAATCGTCTACTACCATCAGCCCGTGCGCAAACATACCACGGCCAGCGAATTCGACGTGCGCAACTTGCAGTCATTGCCGCGCGTCGACATGGTGCTCTCCTATGTCGGTGCCGACGGCACGATGATCGAAGCCGCGGCAAATGCTGGCGCGAAGGGTATCGTCAGCGCCGGTACGGGTGCCGGACGGCCAACCCCCGCCGAAGACGCTGCATTCGACAAATGCTTCAAGGAAAAGGGCATGATCATGTGTCTGTGCAGCCGCGTCGCTTCCGGCCGCGTGGTTCGAAGTCCTGGACTGCAGAAACGCGGCTTCGTCGCCGGCGATAACCTCCAACCGTGGAAAGCACGGCTGCTACTCTCCTTGGCACTGACCAAGACGACCAACGCCGATGAGATCCAACGGATGTTCGACACCTACTAAATAATGTACGCAGACATCCGTCGCGTCGCCCTTTCCGACCTTGGGTTAAAGCTGCACCACAGCTTTAATGCGAATACCCGACACAGCAATCCCGGCATGGACTCACACATTATCTACGCCGGAATATCTTTTTTTAGTCGATAGAGCGCGGGCAATGCGCGAGATCCCAACGTCCCATCGTTGGCTGCAGTGAGGATTGGAACTGAACCGAGCTCAGGTCTGAAGAAAGTGGCGGCGTTAACCCGCTCCAATCAGCACAACCCCAAGCCCTGCGCACGAGAGCCCGGCGAGCTGGATCGCCCGGAGACGCTCGCCCAGAACAAACCGGGCCAGAATGATGGTGCTTGCCGGGTACAGCGAGGTCAATGTCGCCGCGATCGTCAGGATGCCGTGGCGTACGGCAAAAACGTAAAGCACGTTTGCCATGATATCGAGCGCTCCACCGAGTAGAATCAGCCAAACCGAGTCGCGCCCGACGCGTAGCGGTGTTCGGCGCGATAAAGCGACGACCGCGAGCACCAGCAGCGCAGTGAGGCGCGCCGAAGCAAGGGGCAACAGACCCGAAGCTGTGCTGGTCTGCTTGAGCGCTGAGAAAAAAACGCCAATAAAAAACCCGGCGGAAAGCGCAATGGGCAGAATACGCGCGGAGCACTTCCCGTCATCGGGATGAGCGTTTTTCGCCCCGCCGTCTTGACTGATCAGTACGATTGCGGCCAGCGCCAGCGCTATCCCGGCTAGTGCGACGAGTGACAAACGGTCGCCGCTCAACTGTCCCACGAGTCCGGAGAAAATGACGGCCAAAACAGCCGTCACGGGCGCCGCAAGACTCATTTTACCGAGCGCTAGAGCTTGATAAAGCTGCGTTAATCCGATGGCTAGGGCAATGCCCGCCACCGTGCCCCAAAGCCAATCAGCGCTAGTGGCGCTGGCGGTCGGCAGCCACGCCAACACCGCGACGAGCATACAAGAACCGGCGAGCTGAGAAAAAATCATCACCGGCATCACGGCAGAGCGCCGTGCAGCCAAGCCGCCGAGAAAGTCGGCGCTGCCGTAGAGCGCCGCCGCGCATAGCGCGAATACAATTGATGCCATCTGACAATTTAAATTAGCTGTCGCTTCGTGTAAGTAAACAACAATCGGCATTGTGTTGAGGGAAAAACCATCTGATTCATGACGGCGCCGCATGTCGTTCGATTTGGAGTCGCGAGTTCTCTATGAAAAAACTTTTTTCCGTCTCATTTAATTTGCTCATGATTTTTTTTGCGATAAATTCCTATGCCGATTTCACCGGAAAGGGACACGTCCACACTCTCGCAGAATCAACACAGACTTTTTTAAATCCGGGCTGCCGCACCAATGATTCTTGCGATCTCAAACGCTTCACCTTGACCACCTTGGCTCACGAAGTCTGGTTCAGCGACGATCCCAAAAATCCGACCCATGCAAACGGCGTTATTATGGAGTACGAGACGGACTCTGTCGATGCGATCGAAAAATATGCGATTGTCCAATTCGTCAAAGGCTGCGTTTTCTCCACGACGAAAAACCACGGCAAAATCGATAAGCAGATCAATTATGCAGTATCGAGCTTCGGAGAAAGTATTCCACTCTGCTTTCCACGCTGGGTCATCGACTCACAGGATGCGGATCCGGCATACAACAGCGATCCTGAATTCGGCAGATTCTACTTGTTACGCTGGAATGCACCAGGCTCATACGAAATCCGCACGCAAAAATACTACGGAGCGCAAAAGCCGCACCTTCCGGTGGTTTACATGACGGACTATCCCGCCGGCGCGTTCGTAACCGCCACCGGCGTCAAGAACACCTCGCTGCAATTCAACACCTGTATTTACAAGGCCCTCGAAGTGCCGGCACAAACAATAAGAGACAACGTGAACTTCGCAAATCCAATCCACTGTTTTCAATGGCAAAGTGTTTACATATTTGACTTCGATAAAGGACAGTTCGAAACCCAAGTGAGGGAGCAGGAAGCGCCCGCAGAGCCTACCCCAGAGCCCAACTTCTTCGTACTTGTCAGTTCAGTTTTGCTAGTGACGGGACTGGTTTCAGCGTTGTGGATTAGACGAAGGTTTTTCTCGCCGAACGCGGATTTGCTCTGAACGCTCCGTTCCGTTTCGCTCTTGAGCGCGCTCGAACGCTCAACAGCGAATGAGCGCCCAGCGAATTGCGTACCCGCAGTCAATACATAGCCCGAGGACAGGTCGGATATTCTCCCGTACCGCTTCGGTGATCACGATTCCCATCGTGCCTTTGCACTTCGGGCAGTGGCGAATGAGTTGTCGCTTCGAGCTTCGTTTCGCTCGGTCCATCGCGTCATCCGAGAAGCCAGGCACCGAAAGCGTCCGTTATACCGGCTCTCCATAGGCTCGCGGTTGAAACCCCTGCAAAGCCAGCCTTATTCAAAACAACTTTCGCCGGCGCCCTCACACGAGCCGGTTACTTAGCTATACGGCAGCGTCCGCGCTGAAAGTATCACACTGATTGATATCGCCCTGCGAGATCCCCCGGCGAAACCACTGCACGCGCTGCTTGGCGCTGCCGTGAGTAAAGCTGTCCGGGACAACATAGCCCTGAGTACGTTTCTGAATCCGGTCGTCGCCTATTTGTGCGGCGGCATTCAAGCCTTCCTCGATGTCGCCTTCCTCGAGAATTTTGCGTTGCTCGTTTGCCGAGTGGGCCCAGACCCCCGCGAAACAATCAGCCTGCAACTCCACCCGTACCGACAAGGCATTGGCTTGCGCCTGGCCTGAACGACGCTGACGCTGCTGCAGCGTTTTCATGACGCCAAGTTGATTTTGCACATGGTGGCCGACTTCATGAGCAATCACGTAAGCCTGGGCAAAATCACCGGGAGCTTGGAAGCGGTCGCGCAACTCACGATAAAACTCGAGATCGATATAGACCTTGTAATCTTCCGGACAATAGAACGGCCCGGCGGCAGTTTGCGCGAAGCCGCACGCGGATTGCACCCCGCCGCTAAAAAGCACCAATTTAGGAGGTTGGTATGTCCGACCGTTGCGCGCAAATATTTCGCTCCAGGTGCGCTCTGTGCTGCCGAGCACACGCGCTACGAAGTCTTTCATCGGATCATTGCTATCCGCGCCCCGTTCGGTAGAGGCCGGCGGTGCGTTGGTATCCACGCTGGTTCCCTGGAGCAAGACCGTTGGATCGATGCCAAAGAAAAGTCCTATTAACACAATGGCCAGTGTGCCGATGCCTCCAGTCGCGAGCCCGGGGGAAAATCTTGCACCGCGTCGGTCCTCGACATTTGAGCTTTGCTCTTCTTGATCCAGGCGCATGCTACCTCCTTTGCGAGCCGGCTTCTCTGCTGCTGGTTCGTTTATCGCGATTCGTAGGCGCGCGCAATTCCGGATTGTTCCTGGTCCTTCTCTCGGGCGGCGGGGTTTCTCTTTTCTGCGCCGAAATAGGCTCGGCATGCTCGGCCGGAGTCACCCCCGAACCGTACATAGATGCGAAAACCTGGGTGAACTCTGCGCCCAAAAAGAAGATCAACGAGGAATAATAGACCCATAGCAAAACCGTAATCAGCGATCCGGCCGCTCCGTACGTAGAGCTCACTCCGCTATGGCCCAAATATAATCCGATCAAAAATTTCCCGATCGTAAACAACACCGAAGTCAATGCCGCGCCAATCCATACATCGCGCCACTCGATCCGCACATCCGGAAGATATTTATAGATCATTGCGAAGAGCGCGGTGATCAGAACAAATGAAAATACGAGATCGAGCACATGGGCGATGATCTCGGCGCCACCGAACAGAGAGCCGACAAACTGCGTCAGCGTGGCAACCGTGGCGCTGACGACTAGCGATACCAGCAGAAGAAAGCCAATGCCTAGAATCATTGCATAAGAGATAAAACGCTGGCGCAGAAAGCCCCACACGCCTTGCCCTGCTTTCGGTGCCACGCCCCAGATCGTGTTCAACGAGGTCTGCAATTGGCCGACAACGCCACCCGCTCCGAGAATTAGGGTAACCAGCCCGACCACGGTCGCAATCATCCCGGTTTTCGGCTCGTTGCTCGCGTTTTGAATCATCCCCTGCACCGCTCCCGCGCTCTGTTGGCCGATCATTTCCTGGATGGTTCCGACGATTTGTTGTTGTGCGGCTTCCCGGCCAAACGCAAAGCCCGCGATCGCGATCACGATAATCAGCAATGGCGCCAGTGAAAAGAGCGTGTAATACGACAACGATGAGGCGAGCTGAAAGGGCTGGTCCTCCAGCCATTGCATAACTGTACGTTTGAGTAATCCCCAGATCGATTTTTTTTGTTCCATAAGGGCCGCCGCTTAAAATAAGTGAGGCGTATCTCGCAGCGGTAAACGCCTCCGCGCGATTGCCCAGCGCAAACAATGTGCCGTTTCGATACCTGTTGTTGTGTCGCGCGAGTAGGTTACAAAAGACTGCTCCTATATGATTTTTTCTACGAAAATTGTCTGCATTCACTTTCAGTATAGGGAGTGAAGATCCCGCCGTCCTGCAATCGGCTCCGAGCGTCCCAATCTTTGGAGCGGCAAAGTGAATCGCGCTCCGGCGCACCGGTCTCGATCAGCGTACTTTCGAGGTCTCGATCTCGCTGCGCTTGAGCAAGTAGTCGAGACCGCCGACTCGATACCAGCGGTAACCGTATGCTTCGAGCAATAGATGATGCTTTCCATTATCGGCCGCCCGGCTGTGGTCCTCGCTCAGCAGATTGACCAGCAATCGGCCTTGGTCGCCAGACAAACCCGTGCTAAACGCGATTTCTCGGGGAATACTATCCAGATTATGGACGAACAGAACGGAATTGTTGCGCCAGTCATAGCGAACGGCGAAAATTGCCGGGTCGCGAATCGGCAGGACTTGAAAATCGCCCCAGCCAATCTCGGGAACTTCTTTACGCATGCGGATGATTCGTTCGGTCCAGTTGAGGAGCGAATTAGGATCGCGCCGTTGTTCCGCGACGTTAACATGCTCGTAGCCGTAGGGCCCGTCGCTAATCACCGGTAATATCGGACGATCCGATTTCGTAAACCCCGAGTGCGGCTCTGTTGACCATTGCATCGGCGTGCGGGCGCAGTTGCGCTCCGGCAGATTGAGATCATCCCCCATGCCAATCTCGTCTCCATACCGAATCACCGGTGTGCCGGGGAGCGTGAACATCAAACTATAAGCAAGCTCAATGCGCCTTCGGTCGCCGTTGAGCATGGGAGCGAGCCGTCGGCGAATCCCACGGTTATAGAGCTGCATCTCTTTTTCGGGACCAAAACAATCGAACACGCGTTGTCGTTGCTCGTCAGTCAATCGGCCTAGATCAAGCTCGTCGTGATTACGGAGAAATAGCCCCCACTGCGCGGTCGCCGGACGGGCCTTTGTCGCTTGCAGGGCTTTGATCAGCGGCCGGCAATCCGCAGCCGCCATCGCATAAAATAAATTCTGATTAACCTGAAAGTTGAACATCATGTGCATGCGGTCGCCGTCTGCGCCGAAGTACTCCATATCGGTTTCCGGCAAAACGTTGGCTTCAGCGAGAATGATCGCATCGCCTTTACGCCACTGGAGAAATTCACGGAACGCCCGGAGCATGTCGTATTGCTCCACGGCTTTGGCTCGCGCGCCTTTTGTCGAGATGATAAAAGGCACTGCATCCATGCGGAATCCGACCACCCCGAGTTGAATCCAGAATCCCATAATCTTTAGGATTTCCGCCTGGACGTAGGGATTCGAGGTGTTGAGATCAGGTTGAAAATTATAAAACCGGTGAAAATACCAGGAACGCGCAATTTTATCGTAGGACCACGTCGATTTTTGCACTCCCGGAAAAACCATTCCCTTGTTGGCATTGGGCGGTTTCTTGTCCGACCAAACATACCAATCCCGGTATTCGGAATTTGGATTCTTGCGCGCCTCCTGAAACCAAGAATGACGGTCAGAAGTATGATTGACCACGAGATCTATGATCACGCGAATACCGCGTTGCGCCGCCGCATGCGTGAATTCGACGAAATCGCCGAGCATGCCGTGACGTGAAGCCACCCCGTAGTAATCGGCCACGTCATATCCGTCATCGCGATACGGAGACGGTTGGAACGGCATCAGCCATATGGCCGTGATTCCGAGTCCATGCAGATAATCGAGACGCCGCATGAGACCCTGGAAATCGCCGATGCCATCTCCATTGGCATCCATATACGTCGCCACCGATAGACAATAAATGACCGCATTCTTGTACCAAAGGTCGTTAATCACGAGCTGAATTCCCCCCCATTATTTCAGAATAATAAAAATTCGTTCGAATGGAACGTACTTCGATGCGTTTTATCGAGAAGTAATGGAAAATTTCCTCGTCATAATCTTGTGACCACCGTTTTAAGCACTTATGGTGTTTAGATGGACAGCCGCGCGGGAACTTTCTCTCCTGAAACGACTGGAAATTTTTCTTCTGGAAATACACCAGCGTTAATCCGGCGCCTGCCCATCGGCGCGGAACGTCAGCCGTCGGGCGGTGTCCACTTTCGGGTCTGGGCGCCAAGGCGAAAAAAAGTGGAGGTAATGCTGGGCGAAGGCGATGGTATGCCTTATGAGCTCGATCGCGAAGGCAATGGCTATTTCTCAGGACTCATACTCAATGCAGCTCCGGACATGCTCTATCAATACCGGTTGGATGGTAAAAATTCCTATCCTGATCCCGTCTCCCGTTTTCAACCTGACGGTCCGCACGGTCCCTCGCAGATCATCGATTCGGACGGGTTTGGCTGGACGGACGAAAATTGGCGCGGCATTGGGCTCGCAGGTCAGATTGTTTATGAAATGCATATCGGGACTTTTACCCGCGAAGGAACCTGGAATGCGGCCACTGTAGAGTTGGAAAGCCTGGCCCAATTGGGGGTCACCGTGCTGGAGATCATGCCGGTGGCCGATTTCAGCGGTGCCTTCGGTTGGGGATACGACGGCGTCGATCTTTATGCGCCGACTCGATTATATGGGACGCCGGACGATTTTCGCCGTTTTGTCAATCGCGCTCATGGGATCGGCCTCGCCGTAGTGCTCGATGTCGTCTATAACCATTTTGGTCCGGAGGGCGCCTACTTCAAAGAGTTTGCCCCTGACTACTTCACCGACCGTTATGAAAACGAATGGGGGATGGCGATCAATTTCGACGGCCAGAACGCCCCGTCGGTGCGCGAGTTCATCACGGCCAACGCCGCCTACTGGATCTCCGAGTTTCATATCGACGGGCTTCGCCTTGACGCAACCCAGCAGATTTGCGATTCGACCTCACCCCATGTCCTGGCCGAGATTACCCGTTGCGCGCGCGAGGCAGCGCGCGGACGAGCCATTGTCGTCATCGCGGAGAATGAGCCGCAGCATGTAAAGCTCGTCCGTCCCGTCGAGCAAGGCGGCTACGGAATGGATGGTTTATGGAACGACGACTTCCACCATAGCGCCATGGTTGCGGCGACCGGACGAAGCGAGGCCTACTACACGGATTACCGCGGCACTCCTCAGGAGCTCGTTTCGGCGCTCAAATGGGGCTACCTCTATCAGGGCCAGCACTATAGCTGGCAAAAACAGCGACGCGGCACACCTGCCTTTGGCGTTTCACCAGCAACGTTCATCACCTATATTCAGAACCATGATCAGGTCGCAAACTCCGGTAGCGGACTTCGCCTCGATCGGCTGACCAGTCCCGGGCGCTATCGCGCGCTCACGGCATTGCTGCTGCTCGGTCCGGCAACGCCGATGCTGTTCCAAGGACAGGAATTCGCGGCCTCGAGTCCTTTCCTCTTCTTCGCCGATCACACGGCGAAGCTTGCTCAGGCAGTGCGTAAAGGACGCGCCGAGTTCTTATCACAGTTTCGCAGCCTGGCAACCCCGGAAATGCAGCGCCTCGTTCCCGATCCGGCAGATCGCGCCACATTCGAAAGATGCAAGCTTGATCTCAATGAGCGCGAAGCTCATTGCGAAGCCTACGCGCTGCATTGCGATCTGCTGCGCCTGCGCAGGACCGATCCGGTGTTCAGTCAACCGCGCGCTGGATCATTCGACGGCGCGATTCTAGGCTCTGAAGCATTCCTGATTCGCTGGTTCGATGACCAAAAAGGCGACCGGCTTCTGGTTGTGAATTTAGGAGTCGATTTGCATCTGGCCATAGCTCCCGAGCCTCTCCTCGCGCCACCAGAAGGAGAACGCTGGGAAATTCTTTGGTCCAGCGAGAATCCTAAATATGGAGGTGCTGGAACCGCCGCCCTGGAGACAGAAGAAGGCTGGCGCATCCCCGCACACGCCGCGGTGGTGCTTTTCCCAGAGCGCGAAAAGTCCAATCCGGATCACTGACAATGACGGCTGAAGCCATTCCAGTGTCCGCTGACGGCCCCAAGAGAGCCGCGACGTATCTCTGGTGGCAGCGCGGCATTATTTACCAGGTTTATCCACGCTCCTTCATGGACAGCAATGGCGATGGCGTGGGTGATCTACGGGGCCTGATCTCACGGCTGGATTATCTACGCGGGCTCGGTGTCGACGCTGTTTGGCTATCCCCGATCTTTCCCTCGCCGATGAAGGACTTTGGCTATGACGTGTCGGATTATACTGGGATCCATCCGCTATTCGGCACCCTGGAAGATTTCGATCTGTTAATTCGAGAGGCGCATGCGCAGAAAATCAAGCTAGTTCTGGATTTCGTTCCGAATCACACTTCCGACCAACATCCGTGGTTCATCGAATCGCGCTCATCGCGCGATAATCCCAAACGCGATTGGTACATCTGGCGCGACCCCGCGCTCGGCGGCGGGCCGCCGAACAACTGGCTGTCAAACTTTGGCGGCAGCGCCTGGGAGTACGATCCGAAGACAGAGCAATATTACTATCATGCGTTCCTGCGCGAACAGCCCGACCTGAACTGGCGCAACCCGCAAGTCATCGAGGCGATGCTCAATGTGCTGCGCCTTTGGCTGGAGCGCGGCGTCGACGGTTTTCGCGTCGATGTTCTGTGGCATCTGATCAAAGACGAGCAATTCCGTGATAACCCTGTCAACCCCGATTGGCGCGAGGGCGCCGATCCCTACCAAAGGCTATTGGAGCTGCAGACCACGGATCAAGCCGAAGTGCACGCCGTGGTCACACGCATGCGCCGCCTAGTGGATCAGTATCAAGATCGAGTGCTAATTGGCGAAATCTATCTGCCGGTAGAGCGGCTGGTGAAGTACTACGGCGTCAATCTCAGCGGCGTGCACGTCCCTTTTAATTTTCAACTGCTGTTGGCGAAATGGCATGCGCGCGATATTGCCCGGATCATCTCCCAGTATGAAGCGGCGCTGCCGAAGGGCGGGTGGCCAAATTGGGTGCTCGGCAATCATGATCGACCGCGCATCGTCTCTCGTGTCGGATCGAAACAGGCGCGCGTCGCGGCGATGCTGCTTCTCACCCTGCGCGGCACTCCGACTCTTTATTATGGTGACGAGATCGGTATGCACGACGTCGAAATCCCGCCGGAGAAGGTCCAGGATCCGTTCGAAAAAAATGTTCCCGGCCGGGGTTTGGGCCGCGATCCCCAGCGCACGCCCATGCAGTGGAGCGCGGCGAAAAATGCCGGCTTTACCGCAGGCAAACCCTGGCTGCCTATCGCGGAAGATTATGCCCAGAATAACGTCGAAGCCGAGCGCGACGACTCGTTTTCGATTTTGTCGCTGTACATGCAACTGATCAACGTTCGGCGCGGCGAACCAGCGCTCGAGGTCGGCGAGCTCGAGCGAATCGACACAGCAGGCGATTTACTTACCTACATACGTCGCGATGGTGAGAGTGCATTTCTCGTGGCACTCAACTTCGGGTCAGAGCCGCAGGTCATAGATATTTCCGACAAGGCTGGCGGGGGTCGAATAACGCTGTCGACGGGGCTCGACCGTGCGGGAGAATCCGTGCGCGGCATTCTGCATATCCACCCCGACGAGGGTTTACTGCTCCGTGTAACGACGCCGCCACCAGTGCCACATAAGCCTTGAATGCCAATATCGTCGGCGGCTCTTCCCCTTAACCGAGCTCGAATTCGGAACTCTGAATATTGCCGCCCCAAACATCGACCGGGGTTCCGGCTGGATAGACAATCGGTTCGTGCGTATCGTCGAGCCGCCGATGTCCCCAGCCCAGTTCCACCGCGAATCCACCGGGAGTTTGCACGTAGACGTGCACGGTTTGGCAATTTGGGTGGCGGCCTGGCCCCATGCCGATCGGGGCGTTGTGAAGGCGCAAGAAATGATACGAGCGCATGACGTCGTCCAGCGATTCGACTTCGAACATGACATGCTGCAAGCGGGGAGATTTTCCGGGCATGCATGGAGCGAAAGCGAGGCTATGATGACGCTCGTTGCAGCGTAGAAAGCACAACCGGACGTGCTCGTCGATGTTCACCCAATCGCTTAAGCGAAATCCGAGCACGCCGGTGTAAAAATCATGCGCTCGCTGCGTGTCCGCTACGGTGAGCAGCACGTGACCCAAACCCACGACCCGAAGCTCGCGAGTATACTGCACCGGATCTTCTCGCGGCTTGAACTCGTACGTCAACGCGAGAGTGTGGCCGTCCGGATCCGTGAATTCGATGAATTCACCGATCTGCCGTTCAGCACATTCCGTTGCCATGCCGCGTCGCCACTGGATTCCTGCGGAACTGAGCTTGCTTTCCCACTCTGAGAGTTCCACTCGGCCGCCGACGTCGAAACCGATATACTGCAAAACAGGACTCGACGCCGTGTATGCCGCAATCCGATAGGGATAACGATCAGTTCTGAGGTAGGTTATTTTGCCGTCTAGCGATCGGCTCGCGGAAAAACCGAGCAGATCACGGACGAACTTTTCAAAATTTTCGCGCTCCGGCATACCGACACCAACTTGAATAATGTCTCGTATACTCGTCATGAGAAGACTCCCATCACTTAAATTGCGGTGGTTGACGCTAGCGTGAGTCTAACTCAGTGTCAATAATGCTGCGCCGCACACGATCGCCAGTTTCCAGCGGGCTTCTATCGCAATCCGAAATCTCACAAGTTGATGCCTCAGGTAGTGTAAGTGGAACGCTCACACGTGGGAGATTTTACTACCCGGACAGCGGGCTCGGGTTGACCTATCGGGCGTAAATTCATGGTGGACACGAATGGCATGCTAGTTGCGCTGCCCTTGCTCCAAAAAAGGAGGACCCATAGTCATGAAAACATTCGCATTAGGATTACTGGCGGCGTTACTCGTATTCGGTTGTTCAAAGGATCGCGGCGATAATAAGTCGAGCGACAACCAAGTATCGCAATCCACGCAAGTCCCGCCGGACAACACCGGCCGCAATGTCCGCGATCGTGACGATGCAACGAAAACGCCTGGCGATCAGGCTGAAAACCAAGCTGATCGCACGATCAGTCAAAACGTGCGCAAGGCGCTCATCGATGACGATTCGCTTTCGACAGACGGCAAGAACGTGAAGGTGATTACGAGCGACGGAAACGTAACGCTGCGCGGTCCGGTGAAGAGCGACAAAGAAAAGAGCGAGATAGAAAGCAAAGCCAAACAGGTTGCCGGCGTCAAACAAGTCGACAATCAGTTAGAAGTCGCGTCCAACTAGGTCCGAGTTCCTAAGTCCGAGTTCAGCCAAGCTCCACTGCCTGGACCGTACTCTTGGTCAAGAGTACGGTCTGGTCGTTCCTCGTCACGTGTTGTCCGCTAGACGGGGATCAATCGCAGGCAATGATCCTGGCGCGACGATCTAACATGTCATGCGCAGCGTCTGATCTTGATGGGTGGCGGAAGGTGTTTTAGATCGCTTACTCTTCCCGACCGTGTCGCGTTCCACTGCTGAAGCCCGTTGCGTAAATACTTCGGATCTATTCCGACCGCATCGCATATGTTGAGGAACGAAAAGGGCCATTTGTAATCGTCCTCAAAGATCCACTCTGCAGTCGCCGTGAACAGGCGATCGGGCTTTCGGCGATGCAATGGCGCGTATTTCTGGAAGCATTCGACGGCATCCAATAGGATCGCCAGCATCAATCTCTTTTCGGGCTGGTTCTGTAGCCCGGGATCCGTATCCCACTGGCTGCCGATAAACTCCGAACTGCCTGTGAACGGAGCCGATTCGAAAACACCGGTGGCGTAGCTGAGTGTTCGTTTTTGCATAACCGATTATGAACTCGCGATTTGAAGCCGTTCAAGAGGTCTGAAAAAAAAATTTTAGCTCGGCAGATTCGGAGCTAGAGCAAGAATGCAAATCCGCTCGGAAACCGAGAGGCTTGTCGCTTCACCCGCTGGGACGACGTCAGCGAACGGATACGAACTTCAGTCGAGCGCGACGACCGAAAGATCGCCGTTCGTGTTAACGGGCGGTCCCGTTGCTGCCCGTGCTGCCGCTGCTGCTTCCGCCCATTCCTGTGCTGCCGCTGCTGCTGCCACCCATGCCGCTCGATCCCGAACTACTGCTGCCACCCAAGCTACCACTGCTTCCACTTCCACTGCGACCGCTGCTTCCCGTGCCTGTCCCTGTGCTGCCCGCCGGAGGACAATCAATATTGGACTGTGCCAGAGAGCCGCTCCCGGCACTGCCACTACGGCCTGAACTGCTCGCGCTACCGGTGTTCCCACTGGAGCTTTTGCTGCTTGAACTGGAGCTGCCGCTGCCCGTCGAGCCTTTGCCCGAAGCAATGCTGCCGTCCGGGCAGTCAGCGCTCGAACGTGCACTGCTGCTGCCACTACGTTCTGATGTGCTGCCGGACTTCCCCATGGAACCCGAGGTTCCGGAGCCCGAACTACCAGTTCCCAATCCTTGCGAGCTGCTTCCGCTGGATGAACCGCCGCTGGTCTGCGACCAGCCGGGGTGCAAGCCAAACGCGAGCGTGCTCGATAAGGCAAATGCGGTAATCAGCATTTTTCGATTACTCATCAGGTCCTGCCTCCTTTAGTTCGTTATGAAATCTCCGATCGTCGCGCTCGAACTTCGCGAGAGGCGCAAGGCATGTGCCATCTGGCCACAGGTGTTCGGAATCGGCTTTTCTCCAATGCGTTCGCCGTCGATATAGCGTCGACTCTGTGCTCCTCTGTTTGACTGTCTCAGGTTTGATAAAGAGTGAGTGGCGATGCGTCATCCGAAGATGGTTCTATACGAACAAAATAAACTCTCGTACTTAAACATGATCTGCATTCCTTCGATGAAAGATTTGCGCTGCGAAGTCGTGAGCGAGATCGAGCTAGAGCCCTGCGTCCGCATTTTCCACTCGCGAGCGTGTCAGGGATTATCCGACAATGCGATGCTGATGGATACGGGTGAACTCGACGGTGTCTCCTCGGGTTGCGTCGATCGGAGTCCGTTAAACACGCACGCTGTAGGATCTCTCAAGCAGCCGTAATTGACTGGCTTTCGAAGCGTACCCACAAGAACATTTCGGCCATAAGAGCGCTTGAGTCGCTGTAGGTCATTCTCGGCCGATTTAATTGGCACTCTGGTTGCGTTGCGGCTTTACCACCTGACAGAAAGCTTCTGGGCTGAACAAGGAAGGAGCTGCATATTAAAGTTACTCTTATTCATAATCCGAAAGCCGGGGATCATTCCCGACCGTCAGACGACGAGATCGTTCGGATGATTCGCAAAGCCGGTCACAAGGTCAAATATCAATCCTGCAAAGAAAAGAAATGGAAGAAAGCATTGAAAAAACCGTGCGACATCGTCGCGGTAGCGGGCGGTGACGGAACGGTCGGCAAAGTTGCTCGAGAGCTCATCGAAAAACGCATACCTATCGCCGTCCTCCCGTTAGGCACGGCAAATAACATCGCTAACTCCCTTGGGATTGCTGATATTCGCCTGCAAGATCTCATCGCGAGCTGGAATACCGCACGCTCCATCAACTTCGACAGTGGCGTGGCCAAAGGCCCTTGGGGAACGGAAAGCTTTGTCGAAGGTTTCGGCGTCGGTTTGTTTGCCGAAACTATGGTGGAACTGGAATCGGGAGAAATGGAACTACCCTCAGAGAAGCCTGAGAGAGTAATTCCGGCAGTCATGAAAATATTGAACGAGCAAGTCGATCATTTTCCTGCCAAAAACATGGTGGTTCAGCTCGATGGGAAAGATGTCTCGGGAGAGTACGTCATGCTCGAAGCATTGAACATCCGTTACATTGGGCCCAACCTCAATCTCGTCTCAGCCGCGCAAATGAACGACGGATTTCTTGATGTCGTGTTCGTCACCAAGCGCGATCGGCGCAAATTGCGCAAACACATTTCCGATCGGCTCAACGGAAAAAAGACCCGTGGCACGCTCACGGTTCGCCGAGGCCAGCATTTGCAAATTGAGTGGGAGAATTCCCCGATTCATATTGACGACATGACTTGGCCCACCGAAAAGGATCGAACTCCGCTCAAGTCGAATGCCATTGACATTCGAATCGATCCGGCAGCACTTGTCTTTCTCGCGCCCGAGGAAGAAAAGGCAGCAACAGCAACGTCCAAGAAGAAAATTAAAAAGTCAAATCGCGGTTAGCATTCGCTCTCCGCGTCATTACCATTGCCGGCGGCTAGCCACATCGGTATCACATCAGCGCGCCTTTCCGAACATATGTGAGATTAGCTCACGGATCATACGAGCATCATGATGTCGACCGCTCGGACTCACTGAGCCGCAGCCTAGTATCAGCGAGAGTTCGACGATGGGCTCGCGGATCGGTTATCTCTCGATGCGTTGTTTGGACTGCCTGATTCGTTACTGTTTCGCGTCTGATCAGTGTCCGGACGGTGGCAGGCGAAGAAAATAAAACAGTTCGACAGTAGAATTGCCAGAACGAAGAGCTTTAGCCTCCGCATCGAAGACCTCCCTCTCGGTTGTAACTCGTCAGCCGAACCGCTCCGATTGGGAGTAAGGCGGATGCCATTTTTACGGTGTCCTTTATTCTAAATCAGGAGCGGCTCTCATTCATCGGGTTGAGCTCACACTCCCGACGTTTCGGTTGTAAGCTGATCGCGCACAAACCGAATGTGTTCCCGCAGCACATAAAACTGATCGGCAAATGCCAGCGGCATTTTCATGTTGTTAACGCCTCTCTCGATATCGTCGAGCCGCTTTAGCATCTCTCTTCGTCCATCTGGGCTGGAACTATTGAAAGCATCGCGTTCAAGTCCAATCAATGCCCCGTACCAACGATAGATGCGCGCTTTGACCCGCCATTGATAAAGCCATGGCACCAGCCGCAAGCCCGGCAAGAGGAGCACGACGATCGGTACCAATAACACGACCGCACGATCCGCGAGACTCGCCAACCAAAAGGGCAACAGACGGTAGACGAAGCTCTTTCCAGATTTGTAATAACGCACGGCGTCATTACTGATTCGAAATTCGTGCTCCAGCGGGGCTGGAAACTCGCCGGCATGTTGCAGTAGATTGGCACCGCCATGCACCTCCCGCGCCGCCTCGATCAACAGATCCGAAATCGCCGGGTGCAAATTGTCACGTGCGACGAGCTCGACGGTCGGAGCAATCAAATAGAGATTTTGTGCCGGAGAATTTTTCCCGAGATCCAACGCTCCCATCGGCAATTCCAAACGGGTCAAGTAACGAAATCGACGCGTGTAGGCTTCGGCCTGTACAAAGTTGAAAAGTCGAATTCCTGGCATCCGTAATAACTGGCGCATGAGTGCAGGCTTCGCTGAGTCGCCCATCAGAAACACCGCGTCTATTTTTTGCTCCCTCAGCGCGCGGGCTGCATCTTCTCCGCCGAGATCGAGTAGCGGCGTCTTGCCACCGAGTTTGATTCCATTCGCCTCAAGAAGCGTAGATGCTAATACCCGTGCACCCGTGCCCTCCTCGCCGATCGCCAAGCGCTTTCCGATGAACTGTGAGAGTCGAGTGAGTGGCTTCTCGCTGTGGTAAAAAATCGCCAGCGGCTCATAAAAAACACTGCCCAACGACATCACTCGGTCCGTTTGAACACCGCCCGAAATGCCACCTTGGACAAACCCGATATCCACCTTAGATGAACGATCGTTCAATCGCTGCAGGTTCTCGAGCGAACCTTGGGAGGGTAGAATTTTTAACATCACGCCATTGCGCGCGAGAATGCTCCGATATTTGTCTGCGGCAATGCGGAACATACTACCGTCCGGGCCGCTAGTCATTGTTACGGTATCGGGCGGAGCCGGCCGAACAAATCGCACGGCGAACCAAATCCCGGCGATGCTCAGCACGAGGACCGGTCCCAGTGTCGTTATCAAATCGCGCCAAGAAATCGCCACTAGCCGCGCCCGTAACTGAGCAACCATACAAAAAGTCTGTCGCGATCAGCAGCGGAAATAAAGATGTCAGCGCTACCCCGCGGTCGAAAACTCCAAACGATATCTGCATACACTGAAACACCGTTCGTCTTGTTTGCAGCTGCCGTCGGATTACAATTTCAATATTCATAGGCGTGCTTTAATGCCGGCGATAAGACGATACGCGGAAGAACTCAGAGCTATCGGCCAAGCGCTCGATGCCAAAGGCGTTGCTGGGTTTGAATTGTACAGCGTTCCAGCCGGTTACTTCGTCAAAGATCTGCGCGAGCAGAGACATTCTTCCACTTCAACAATGTGGGGTTGGTTTCGCCGAGAGCGTCATAGTAAGACCGAGTTTGTCACCTATGGATTCGAATTACATGATGTTGAGGAACTGTCCAAAACCGGACGCGCACGACGTTCCAATCCGGGCCGCGTTCCGCGGTTTCGCGACCCGTCGAACATTCTTCGCACCATAGGCGCGTATCTCGATGCTAAAGAGGCCCAGCTCTTGGAGCTGCATAAACGATCAATTTCCGTAACCGTGGTGTATCGCGATAAATCCGGTCGCGAGTACAGAGAAGATCGCCCTGTCTCCTCATTTCACAATATTTTTATCGAACTTTGTGGAAAACGCATTGGGAATACACGTTAGGAAAACTCTAGGTTCCCGCGATGGCTTTCGCGACTTGATGGGTTCACGATCGCGTGAGCGGGCGCGGGTATTCTGGGTGGAATAAAATTGGCGGAGACGGAGGGATTCGAACCCCCGGTACGGTTCCCCGTACACGTGATTTCGAGAAGGCAATGTCAGCGCAGCAGCTTGCCATCGTGGACCTTGCCGGCAAGCAAAAGATCCTGCTCGATAGCATTGACACTTGCCTATTCACCCAGCCGAGCCTTGTCAATTCCCGCAAACGATCGATCATTCCTATTGTGCTGCAGCGGCAAGCCTTAGCGGATAGCCTTGTACGCTATTTGGCCCAGCTTGGCCTTGAGCGCCGGCACAAGGTGAATAAGTGATACCTGCAAATACGATTATCACGCGCTGAAGCGAGTGAAGGCGCTGCTCAAGCGAGTCGGCTCTCAAGAGTTTCGGCGGCTCTTAGGTCAAACGTGACGTTTGAAGCCTACGCGATTCAGTATCACATTGACTCGCTGTAAGACGGCAGCATGGTTGACGTGGATCATGCTGTCTCCACGCATACTCTTTCCCTTCAGTGTCTTACATTGGTCGCAGACTTCAAATTTGTGCGGGAGTTTTTCTCTGTGGGCGATGCTAACTGAGTTGGTTGGCCATTTGGGACATTCGGAGGAAAAATGCCAGTTTCCGTTTCTGTCACATCGAAATTCCATGGCTGGACCTCCTGCCGCTTCTGCGGCCCCGGCATGTAAGCTCAAAGAATTTCTGTAGGTCGAGAGGTTGAGCGTCGAGAGAGTAGGCTTGGATGGGCAAAAAAAGCAAGCGGAAAATTTAAAGATAATTTCCTGAGGAAACGCCAATCTAAGCCGGCTATCAGCCTGAAACGCGTTGTAATCAGTAAGTTACTCAAGGCTTCGTCTGACGCGGAGATCTTGAAGTTTTTCGGAGTGGTAACGCCGAACATTAACGTGACGCATTCGGGGCAAAGCTTGATAAACGTCGGCGGCTTGTCGACCAAAGGACATCTGGCGGCGTGTCGGACCACTTGGGGTGCGTGGAGCAAAAATGCCAAACGTCGGCG
>Ga0070664_100001115_pt1 | contig 21251 bp, 17 predicted proteins | sample KBSC73metaG_FD_65863 | JGI IMG/M metagenome (GOLD analysis project Ga0070664, IMG submission 65863) | Corn rhizosphere microbial communities from Kellogg Biological Station, Michigan, USA - KBS C7-3 metaG | ecosystem: Host-associated > Plants > Roots > Rhizosphere > Soil ... | reverse complement strand
CGAGAGCCAGCAGTTCATCATGGGCCCGGAGGTGCCGGCCCTCGAGAAGGCGGTGGCCGACTACGTGGGGGCGCGGCACGGCATCGGGATGTCGTCCGGCACGGACGCGCTCCTCGCCGCCCTCATGGCGCTCGACGTCGGTCCCGGGGACCGGGTCATCACCCCGGCCTACTCCTTCTTCGCCACCGGGGGCGTCATCTCCCGCCTCCACGCCGTGCCGGTCTTCGTGGACATCGATCCGGCCAGCTACAACCTGAGCCCGGCGTCGCTCGAGCGCGTGTGGGAAGAGCTCGACCGCGGCGTCCAGCAGCGGGTGAAGGCCATCGTGCCGGTACACCTCTACGGTCAGTGCGCGGACATGGCGCGCATCGTCGAGCTCTCGGGCCACGTCAACGTCCCGGTCGTCGAGGATGCCGCCCAGGCCATCGGCACGGTCTACAAGGACGGCCGCTTCGCCGGCACCCTGGGGCCCATGGGCTGCTTTTCTTTCTTCCCCTCGAAAAATCTCGGCGGGATCGGCGACGGCGGGATGGTCGTCACCAGCGACGACGGCCTGGCGGAGCGGCTGCGGCTGCTGCGCAACCACGGCGCCAAGCCCAAGTACTATCACAAGATCGTCGGCGGCAACTTCCGGCTCGACACCATCCAGGCCGCGGCCCTGCTGGTCAAGCTGCGGCACCTGGATGCCTGGCACGAGGCCCGGCAGAAGCACGCCGATCTCTACCGGGAGCTCTTCCGCCAGGCCGGCCTCGCGGGTACGGTGGGGCTGCCCGCGGTGGTGGACGCCACCCCGGGCATTCGCTCCCACATCTACAACCAGTTCGTCATCCGCACCCCGAAGCGCGACGCGCTTCGGGAGTTCCTCACCGCGCAGGGGATCGGCACGGAGATCTACTACCCCGTGCCCTTCCACCTCCAGGAGTGCTTCCACGACCTGGGGTACAAGGCGGGGGACTTCCCCGAATCCGAGCGGGCCGCGCGCGAGACCGTGGCGCTGCCGGTGTACCCCGAGCTGACGCCGGAGCAGCAGGCGTACGTGGTGGAGCGCATCGCCGCGTTCCACCGGGGGCAGTGAGATGGACCTGCGCGGGCGGCGGGTCCTGGTGATCGGCGGAGCCGGCTTCATCGGCTCCCACGTGGTCGAGCAGCTCGTCCGGGAGGACGTGGGCGAGATCATCGTCTACGACGACTTCACCCGGGGCACCGTGAAGAACCTCGAGACGGCGCTGCGCGACCCGCGGGTGAAGATCTTCGAGCTGGGCGGGAACATCCTGCACACGGACTTGCTGGACACCGCGATGAAGGGCGTCGACTGCGTCTTCCATCTCGCGGCGCTCTGGCTGCTGCATTGCAACGACTTCCCGCGCTCGGCCTTCGAGGTCAACATCCGCGGCACCTTCAACGTGCTCGAGGCGTGCGTGGCGAACCGGGTCGGGCGCCTCATCTATTCTTCGTCGGCGTCGGTCTACGGGGATGCCGTCGAGATCCCGATGACCGAGGAGCACCCCTTCAACAATCGCACCTTCTACGGCGCCACGAAGGTGGCCGGCGAGCAGATGTGCCGCGCCTTCCACCAGCGCTATGGGCTTGACTACGTGGGCCTCCGGTACATGAACGTCTACGGGCCACGGCAGGACATGAAGAGCGTCTATACGACCGTGATCATGAAGGTGCTGGATCGGATCGACCAGGGGCTCCACCCGATCGTCTACGGAGACGGCTCGCAGACGTACGATTTTGTATACGTCGAGGATATCGCCCGGGCCAACGTGCTCGCGGCAAAGGGCGACGTGTCCGACCGTTGCTACAACGTGGGGCGCGGGGTGGGGACGACCGTGCGGGAACTGGTTGAGCGTCTGCTCCGGCTCACCGGGTCTGCCCTGACGATCCAGTACGAGGCGGCCGGCCAAACCTTCGTGACGCAGCGGATCGGGAGCATCGCCAGCGCCAAGCGCGATCTCGGCTTCGAGGCGACCACGGAGCTCACGGACGGGCTCGGCCGGCTAATGGCGTGGCGTCGGGCTCAGCAGCAAACGGAGGGCTGCCGGTCATGAATATCCCGGTCACGAGACCGCATTTCGATCAGACTGAAGAAGAAGCCGTCATCGAGGTCCTTCGCTCGGGTTGGGTGTCCCAGGGGCCGAAGGTCGCCCGCTTCGAGGCGGCGCTTGCTGAATATCACGAAGCGAAGTTTGCGGTCGCGACGACATCCTGCACCACCGCACTGCACCTGGTGCTGGCCGCGCTCGAAATCGGCCCCGGCGACGAGGTCGTGCTGCCTGCGTTCACCTTTGTCGCTACCGCAAACGCGGTCGAGTATCTGGGGGCGACGCCTGTATTCGCGGATATCGAGATCAATACCTTCAACGTCTCCCCGGAATCGATGAAGTCGAAGTTGACGCCCCGGACCCGCGCAATCATCCCGGTTCACCTGTTCGGGCTGAGCGCCGACATGGATCCGATCATGGCGCTGGCCCGTGAGAGGCGGCTAGCAGTGATCGAGGATGCGGCCTGCGCCGTGGGCACCCGGTATCGGGGACGGCGCGTCGGGGCGCTGGGCACCGCTGGCGCGTTCAGCTTCCACCCGCGGAAGGTGATCACCACTGGCGAGGGCGGGGCGGTCACAACGAATGACGAGACCCTTTACCGGCGCATGTGCATCCTCAGGAATCATGGGGCGAGGCTTTCCGATCTCGAGCGCCACCGCTCCGACGCCTTCACTCTCCCCAAATATGACAAGGTTGGCTTCAACTACCGGATGACTGATCTGCAGGCGGCGATCGGGCTCGTCCAGCTCGGAAAGGCCGACAAGCTCATCGCGCAGCGGCAATCGCTCGCGAGACGATACACCAACGCCTTCGCAAATCTTCCCGGCTTGCGGACGCCGACCGAGCCTGACGGCGACACGCACCCCTACCAGTCATACGTGCTGCTGGTCGAGGCGAGCGCGCCGCGATCCCGGGACGAGCTTGCCACGGCATTGAGCGCGGCGGGTATCTCGGTGCGTCAGGGGACCCATGCGGTTCATGCGCTCGGCTACTACCGGCGCAAGTACAACCTGAAGGAATCCGATTGTCCCGGCGCCTGGATGGCGGATCGTAACAGTCTGACTCTTCCCCTGTATCCGGACATGGACGAGGCCGCCCAGGATCGCGTGATTGCCGCGGTCAGGGATCTCTGGCGGTGACCTCGTCCGGCTTCGCGACGACCGCCTGACGTCATGTGCGGCATTGTCGGCGTCTGCCATCTGAACGGCGAGCCCGCATCGCCGGACATCCTCAGACGAATGACCGATGTAGTCCGGCATCGTGGCCCCGATGACGAGGGAATCCATTGCGACGGCCCGGTGGGGCTGGGAAGCCGACGGCTCGCGGTCATCGATCTGACGGTGGCCGGGCACCAGCCGATGGCCGCCGAGGCGGGCGCGGCAGTGCTCGTCTACAACGGCGAGCTCTACAACTTCAAGGAGCTGCGGGCAGAGCTCGAGGGAGTCGGACGTCGGTTCAAGTCCCGGTCGGATACCGAAGTCGTGCTGCGCGCCTACGAGGAATGGGGAGAGTCGTGCCTCGATCGGTTCAACGGTCACTTCGCGTTCGCGATCTGGGATCGGCCGAGGCAGCGGTTGTTCCTGGCCCGCGATCGATACGGAGTGAGGCCTCTTTACTACTACCACGGCGACACGCGATTTCTGTTCGCCTCGGAGGTCAAGGCGATCCTGGCGTATCCAGGATTAGCCCGGGCCGTGAGCCATCCGGCTCTGAGCGAGTATTTCACCTTCCAGAACATCCTCACCGACCTCACCCTGTTCGAAGGTGTGAAGCTGCTGCCGGCCGGTTGCTGGCTGAGAGTGGACCTGCGGTCAGGTGGGCGTGTGTCGCAAACGCGCTACTGGGACTTCAAGTTTCCGCAGGAGCCAGAGAGGCTGTCGGAGACGGACGCCGCAGATGAGCTCTTGCGGCTGTTCACGCAGGCGGTGAAGCGCCAGCTCGTGAGTGACGTGCCTCTGGCCTGCTACCTGAGCGGCGGGATGGATTCAGGTTCGATAACCGCGGTCGCTCGGCGGGAACTGGGCCGGCTCTCGACCTTCACCATGGGCTTCGACCTGTCCTCCGCGTCCGGTCTCGAGCTCGGCTTCGACGAGCGTGCGCGGTCGGAAGTACTGGCGAATCTTCTCAAGACCGAGCACTACGAGATGGTGTTGCACGCCGGCGACATGGAGCAGGTGATGCCCGAGCTGATCTGGCATCTGGAGGATCTACGTGTCGGGCAGTGCTATCCCAACTACTACGTCGCGAGGCTCGCCAGCAAGTTCGTGAAGGTCGTGCTCTCGGGCGCCGGGGGGGACGAGCTCTTCGGCGGCTATCCCTGGCGGTACTACCGCAGCGTCGGCAGCAGAGACGGGCAGGCTTTCTACAGGAACTACTACGATTTCTGGCAGCGACTGGTCCCTGACGACGAGAAGCCGGAGTTGTTCAACGGCGAGACCTGGCGCCACTTGAAGGACCATTCCGGCTTCGATGTGTTCCGGAGTGTTCTCGAGCCCGCTGACATGCCGCTGACCACGAACGAAGACTTCGTCAACGCGTCCCTCTATTTCGAGCTGAAGACGTTCCTGCACGGCATCCTCCTCGTCGAGGATAGAGTCAGCATGGCGCATTCGCTCGAGGCGCGGGTGCCCTTTCTTGACAACGACCTCGTCGAGTTCGCGCTGCACCTGCCGCCTCGTTTCAAACTGCGGCATCTCGACCGGATTCCGCAGCCGGTCGACGAGGACGAGCCGGGCAAGCGGCTCCGCTACTACCAGACGACAGGTGACGGCAAGTGGATCCTGAGGCAGGCGATGCGGCCGCTGATCCCTGCAGAAGTGGCCGAGCGCACCAAACAAGGGTTCAGTGCACCCGATGCGAGCTGGTTTCGGGGGGAGAGTATTGACTACGTCAACCGGCTGCTACGGGATCCCAAGGCGTGCATCTACGAGTACGTGAACCCCGGATACGTCGCCCGCCAGCTTGACGAGCACACCGGCGGCCGCCAAAATCGCCGACTCTTCATCTGGTCGCTCCTGAGTCTTGAATGGTGGCTCCGGACATTCCTCCGGTGAACCGCCGATGGGGAAGGAACTAGGAATGGATCTCGAATCGATTCGGGAGCACTGGTGCAAGGTGGGCGGAGAGTTATCTGCGACGGAGAAGATCACCGGAACGACTCGCGATCCGATCCTTGGTGTCCTCGAGGAGGAGCGACTCGCGAAGTACCTGCGCCTAGACGATACAGTCCTCGAGATTGGCTGTGGCGACGCTGCGCATACGGTGAGATATGCGAGGCAGGTGAAGTGGATCTTCGGGTTAGATGTTGCGGACACCCTCATTGCGCATGCTCGACAGAGAGCGGAAAGAGCCCGCATTGACAATGTTCAGTTCGTTGTCGGATCTGTGCTTGATCTTGAGCGAATCTTTCGTGGTAGTGATATCGACTGCGTACTTTCGCAGCGGTGTCTTATCAACCTGCCTACCTGGGAGCATCAGCAGGAGGCGCTGTTGAAGATCCACGGGGTTCTTCGTCGAGGGGGAGTATTCCTGATGACGGAGGGTTTTCAGGACGAGTTAGACAATCTGAACCAGGTGAGACAAGGGGTGGGACTATCGGCCATCAACGTCGTCAGCTATAACCGCAATCTTCGGCACGACGAATTCGACTCATTCATAGCCACGTATTTTGAGGTCGAAACTGTTCAGGATTACGGGCTGTATCTCTTGCTGTCGAGGGTTTTCCACCCGCTGGCAGTATCGCCGGGGGAACCGCGCCATGATTCGCGACTAAATGAAGTTGCAGGTCTCTTGGAGCGAGCAGTGGATTTGGAGGAGTGTCGGCGCTTTAGCTACAACCTGCTCTATGTCTTGAGACGGAGATGAAGGATGAGAGTTGGCTAGTTTAGCGTGCCTTTGGAAGTCCCGGCAGGACAGCGGGCTGGAGGTGGTCGTGTGAAGCAGGGCCGGCGAGGGTTGGAGGCCTGTTTGAGTCTTTTTGCATGCCCGGCCTGCGGTGACGGCCTGACTTTGGACGTCTTTGACAATGATGAGGATGGAGTCTGTCAGGAATGCTTGCTCGTGTGTCGACGAGCTGGACACTGGTATTCGGTCAGCGATGGGTCCCCCGTTTGCTACGACTGGGACCGTTGCGCCCCGATGACGAGCCGTACGGTTAGGGCGGAGTCGCCCGGCATCGAGAATCAGTTGCCTTGACGCGCGCCTATTCTCTGGAGACGTACAGGTCGATCATGCGGCTGGCGTTGTCGTCCGGGTACCGCATGGCTCCATTCTCGCTCCCGCCCTCGAAGACAGAGCGGCGGATCTACCTCCGTCACGATGTGGATTACTCGCTCGAGATGGCGCTGCGCTTGGCGGAGGTGAATGCGGAGCTGGGCATCCGTGGAACTTTCTGCGTGTTGCTACGGTCCCAGATTTACAACCTGCTGAGCGACAGATCGCTCTCGGCGTTGGAGCAGATAGCTGCGCTGGGTCAGAACCTTGGGTTGCACGCGTCTGTTGCTCCGACGCTGCCGGACAACGGTGCTGTCGAGTCGAGTATACGAGCAGATTTTGAATTTGTTCAGTACAACTGCTCGGTCGTGAGCGCGGTCTGTTCCTGGCACAACCCGACGCCGGTGGTATTGGACCGATACCTCGCAAGTCCGACGATAGGTGGCCTGGTGAATGCGTACTCCGCGTCCTTTGTTCGGGAGATCCCGTACTACTCGGACTCCAACATGCGCCACTCGGTCGAGGACTTCATGCGCCTCGTAGGGGAAGGCGGGTCGCCGTGCATGCAGCTGCTGTTGCATCCGCTGAACTGGGTCGCCGGTGGACAGAGCATGCGGGACGTCTTTTCGGGCACATGGCCCTACATCATCCGGGAACGTGAGCAGGACATTCGCACCAACCATTTCTACGCGGTCGCGTTGCCTGAGGGAATGCCGGACAGCGTCCTACGGGCATTTACAGAGGAATGGTGCCGGGCTGCCGAGGGGAGGGACGGATGACGGACGGAATCGCGGGTATGCGGGGCGAGCATGTGGCGTTGACGCCGCTGAGCGCTGGCGATCTGCCCGTCATGTTGGGCTGGATCAATGATCGGAGCGAAGTGCTCTGGAACGCCCCTTACCGTCCCGTCACAGAGGCTCAGCATGCCGAGTGGTTCGGGGCAATTCAGCGGCAGAAGGACACCGTGATCTTCGGTGTTCGCCTGCTCGACGCTCAGCGGCTCATCGGATCGTGTCAGCTGCACAGCATCAACGACATTCATCGAAGCGCAGAGCTTCAGATCAGACTGGGTGAGTCGGAGGGGCGAGGCCACGGGTATGGGACCGAAGCGGTGCAGCTCTTGCTGGACTTCGCCTTCAGAGACCTGAATCTGCACCGAGTCTACGTGCACGTGCTCGGCACGAATGGACGGGCATTGCGGCTCTACGAGAAGGTGGGGTTCGTTCGTGAAGGAACGCTTCGTGAAGCCGCCCACATCGACGGTCGATATGTGGATATCGCACTACTTGGAATCTTGCGTGATGAGCAGACTCGGAGCTAGAAAACTGGTTGCGATTCACCAGCCGAACTTTTTTCCGTGGCTGGGTTATTTCGACAAGATCGCCAGAGCGGACATTTTCATCGTCCTGGACAATGTGCAGTTCTCGAAAACCGGGGGAACGTGGTCGAACCGGGTTCGGATCCTGCTGGAGGGACGGCCTACCTGGGCAACTCTACCAGTGGAGCGCTCGTTCCACGGCGTGCGGCTCGTGCGTGAGATGCGGGTCGCGAACGGGCCGTGGCGGGTCCGACTTCTGCGGGCATTCCGGGGCGCGTATCGACGAGCGCCCTACTTCCATGAGGTATTTCCGCTCGTTGAAGAGTTGATCGAGACGCCGACCGATATGGTGGCTGAGTTCAATCTGACGGTCGTCCGAGCACTGACCACCCGCCTCGGTCTGGATCCAGGCAAGCTGATCGTGGGTTCTACGCTCGGCGTCGAGGGAGCCGGCACTGACCTGCTCGTGAATGCAGTGCAGGCGGTGGGCGGCAGCGGGTATCTGTGCGGTGGTGGTGCGCAAGGCTATCAGGATGACGAGAGGTTCGGACGGGCAGGAATTGGGCTTGTTCAGCAGGTGTTCCGGCATCCCGTGTACCCACAGCTCGGCGCGGGCGAGTTTGTGCCGGGGTTGTCCATCATCGACGCGATGATGAACTGCGGCTTTGTCGGGACGCGGGAGCTGATCGTTGGAGCAAACGCGGGGACCGAAGGGCGTTTGGGAGCCGCGTCGGGCAGGTGGTGCGGCTGATGGCCACGATGGGGCGCATACGTCGGGCTATCCGGAGAATGCTGCGGGAGCGGCCTCGGGCGAGAGGAGCGGCCGGCTCTCGCGTACGCAGTGTCCTGTTCCTTCGTAACAGCTACTACCATTTCTACTACTTGGCCGAGGCACTTCGTCGACGCGGCTGGGACGCTCTGACGGTGAGCACTGACGATCCCGAGGGACCGCATGCGAACTACTACCATGGCGAGGACGTGAATCTCTGGGATGCCGACCCTAAACGCTTTCGGAAGAACATCGAGGATTGCTACTGGGATGCGCTCGAGCGCTTTGCTTTGCTGCATTTTGCTGGTGACGGGCTGCTGACGTTCTTCCCCATCTCCCCAGAGGACTGGGAAGCAGAGGAACCGTGGGACATCGTGGAGTGGCGTCGCAGCGGTCGGAAGATTGCCTATACGATCAGCGGCTGCAATAGCGGCGTCGCACAGTCTACGGTGGCTCGGTGGTCAGCCCTGGGCGGTTCGGTTGTATGCGACAAGTGCCCCTGGCAGCTGACACCGACAGTCTGCAATGACGCAAAGAACCTCGCGTGGGGCCGCAAGGTTGATCGCTACTGCGATGTGATCTTCACGGAAGGGTCTCCGGCCCTGGACTATCAGGCCATCCACAAGGCAGTGAGGGAACCGACCACGATGTGCCTGGACCCGGAGTTCTGGAAGCCTGACCTCGCCGTCCCGGATCACCTGAAGATCAAGCGCAGTGACAACGAACTGCTCGTGTACCACTCCTTCGGGAACTATGACCTCCGAACGGCGCACGGCCGGAACATCAAGGGGACTGGAGCGATAGAAGCCGCGATTGCGCGCTTGCAGGCCGAGGGAAGGGCCGTCCGGCTCATCTTCGTGACCGATGTCAAGAACACGGAGGTTCGGTACCTCCAGGCCCAAGCCGACGTGATCGTCGATCAGCTGAACTACGGACGATACGGCGCGACGGCCCGGGAAGCGATGATGTTGGGCAAGCCCACGATTTGCTATATCAATCGTAGCGAACCGAAGCCCGCCGACAAGCTGCGGTCTACGCAGGAGCTGCCACTGGTGTCTGCGACAGAGGAGACGGTCTACGAAGTCCTCCGTGATCTTCTACTTGACCGGGAGCGGCGTCGCCGTCTCGGCGTGGCCGGGCGCGCATTCGCGATGAAGTGGCATAGTGCCGATGCCTGCGCGGAGCGGTACGAGGCCATCTATGACTCCGTGATGGGTGGGCAGTTCGGCGGCCAGGCCTCGAGGCCGGAAACCGAAGAGGCATGCAAATCCTAGGCTTCGACCGGGCAGATGCCCTACGGCTGCTGAACTTCCTCAAGATGGGCCTGCGGGACCGATTCCTCGGGTCGACGCTGGGACTCGTGTGGGCCATCGTCAACCCGCTCCTCATGATGGGCATCTTCACATTCGTGTTCGCGTTCGTATTTCGCTCGCGCTTGCCGGGAGCGGAGACGAGCCTGTCGTTCGTCATCTGGCTGATCAGCGGATACGGGCCATGGCTGGCGATCAGCGATAGCCTGGCGACGAGCACAGGCGCGGTGACCGGCAACAGCGGCCTGGTCAAGAACCTCGCCTTCAAGACCGAGCTGCTGCCCATCGCCGGTAGCCTGATGGGGCTGGTCCCGCTCGCGGTGAGCACCTGCTATCTGGTGGCGCTCCTCGTGTTGAGCGGAACGCGGCCATCGTTGAGCTGGCTCGCCATCCTCCCGGTGCTCGTCTTGCAGTTCGTGTTTATCACTGGCATCGGCCTCTGCCTCGCTGCGGTCAATGTGTTTGTCCGGGATACCGCCATGGTGTTACCGAACGTCCTGATGATCTTGCTGTTCAGCTCGCCGATCTTCTACCCGCTGAGCGAGTTCCCGAAGGTGCTGCAGGGAGTCTTGCAGTTCCATCCGTTCCAGGTAATTGCCGAGGGCTACCGGCAGCCGCTCTTGCATCGGGCGTGGCCGGCGCCTTGGAGCCTCGCCTACCTGGCCGTTCTCTCGGCGATGGCGTTCCTCGGGGGCCTGGTGTTCTTCCGCAAGCTGAAGGGATATTTCGATGCCCGGATCTAGTGGGGCGGGAGGGCTGCTCGCGACAGCGGTACCGGGCGCGGCGCGCGACGAGGAAACGATGAGCCGGTCGGTTGTCGAGTGTCGGGACCTGAGCAAGACCTTCGTGTTGCTCGACGGCCAGTCGATCTGGCCGGTGATCCTCGGTGGCCACTTCGTGAAGGGCTTTCCCGCGGTGCGCGATGTGACGCTCCAGGTCCGCCAGGGCGAGTTCCTGGGTGTGCTGGGCCGCAATGGCGCGGGCAAGAGCACGCTGCTGCGGACGCTCGGCGGTGTGTACGCCCCGACCTCGGGGACCGTGAGGGTCGCAGGACCGCTGTCGGCGATCTACGAGCTCGGGATGGCGGGCAACGAGCTGCTGACCGGACAGGACTTCGCGAGTCGGTGGCTGGCACTCCACGGGAGCGGACGGCGGCAAGTCGACCGACTTCTGAGTGAGATCGCCGAGTTCGCCGAGTTAGGAGAGTATTTCGACAACCCTATCTACACTTACTCCGCCGGAATGAAGGCCCGCCTGTTCTTCTCGGTAGCCACGTCTTTGCCCGGGCAGATCTACCTCATCGACGAGGTTCTTTCCGTGGGCGACGAGCACTTCCAGACGAAATGCTGGCGCCGCCTGCGGGAGCGACTGGCGGCGGGGGCCTCGGGAATTCTCGCCACCCACGACTGGACGTCGGTGCTCAAGTTGTGTCGTGAAGCCTGCGTTCTGGAGCGCGGCCGCATAGTGGATCGGGGTTCGAGTCCGGCGGTTGTTCAGCGCTACCTCGGTCTGCCTCAACCACGTGGGGACGCCGCAGCGTTTGCAGCCCATCTGCCATCGGCGTACTGCGCGTTGGCCGAGGAGGACACGACGCTGTCCATCCCGATCGACGTGAAGGTGACCTCGCCAGTCTGGTTCGCTTGCTCCGTCGAGAGCTTCCGGCAAGGCATCGGCTGGAGCCATCTGCTGCAGGTGGAGCCGCGCCCCGTCGCATCCACGCCTGGCCTGTATGAGGTCGCGGTGACTATTCCGACACTGCCCCTCAGCCCCGGGGAGTACTCGCTCAACCTCTTTCTGAGCGAGCGCGGTGCGGAGGGGACCTTTGTGCCTCTGGATGTCCGGAGCTGGACTTACGGGAACGATCTGGCGTTCGCGGTTGCCGGGAAGCCGCGGGAGAGCGTGAGCGTCCTACCGCTGCGCTGGCGGGGTGGGCGGACCCAGTCGTGAGCTACCGCATCCGGGTGGAGGGAGTGACCAAGCGGTACGAGCTGACGACCTCGCGCCCGCTCCCGCGTGCTGCTCGCCCGCTTCTTCGCCTGCTCGGAGTGCGACACGAGGCGGCGCGAGGTGTCGATCACAAGATGGCGCTCGACGGCGTCTCGTTTAGCGTCACGGAAGGGGAGCGAGTCGGGATCATAGGCGAGAACGGAGCCGGGAAGTCCACTCTCCTCCACCTTCTCGCGGGGGTCGCAGCGCCGACGGGGGGCTCGGTCGAAGTCGATGGTCGTGTGCATGCGGCGCTGACCCTCGGTCTCGCCCTGCGGGAGGACCTAACGGGCCGGGAGAATCTCTACCTCGACGCCGAAGTCCAGGGGCGGACCAGGGCCCAGACGAATACCGTCATCGACCGGATGATCACGTTCGCCGACCTCGGCGACTTCATCGACCAGCCGGTCCGCACATACTCTTCCGGAATGAAGGCGCGCCTGGCCTTCACCAGCCTGGTCTTCGTCGAGCCGGAGATCCTGCTCATCGACGAGATGCTATCGGTGGGTGACTACTGGTTTTCGCAGAAAGCGACCCACGCGGTGCGCGAGCTCTGCAGCAAGGGGCGAATCGTGATGCTCGTCTCCCACAATCTCGAGTCCATGGTCAGCATGTGCTCCCGCTGCCTGTGGCTGGATGGGGGACGACTGGTCGCGGACGGGGACCCCGCGCAGGTCACGACTGCCTATCGCGAACGGGTGCGTCAGCGCGACGAGGTCGAGACGGCGGCCAAGTTCTCGACGCAGGGGCAAGAGTGGGCGCTCGATAGCGCTGTGCGGATCAAGCGGGTGACGGTCGGTTCGAGTCGTCGGTCGGGCCCAGCCAGCGTCCTGAGCGTCGGCGAAGACGCGTGGATCAGTGTGGAGCTGAGGGTTGACCAGGCACGAGATGACCATGACCTTCGACTCTGGATCGAGCGGCTGGACGGCCTGCGGATCACCGAGAATCGCTGGTCGGAGTCTGGCGGCGTCCTGAGCTCGTTGGCTGGGCGGGTCGAGGTAGTGGCCGAGATGGCACCGATGATCCTCGGACCCGGCCTCTACCGCGTCCAGGCCGAGCTGGTGAGCGCTGAGACCACGGTGGCGACCGCGGGGGCGGTGTTCAAGGTCGTATCCGAGCGCAATCTCGTCGGAGGGCAACCCGCGCTCTGGGTGCCCATGGAGGTGTCGTGCCGGCCGAGGGCGGCGCCGGCCGAGCGATGAGAGCGGGCGGAGACGAGTCGTGAGAGACCGGATAAGAACTCTCTACCTCGACGCCAATGGATGTGGCCGCCAGGTGATCCGGGCCGATACCGTTCTCCGAGGGGTCTTCGGCTACCGGGACGGGGCGGCGCCGCCGTGGGTCCTCCGACGCTCGACGCGGGCGGCGGAGCTCTTCTCGTACCTGCGGCAGTTCCAGGCGCACGTGTCGTACACGATCGACTGGCGGGAGGCCTTCTGCGAGGCGCCAGAGCTGGACGTGGAGGTGTGCAACATCAACAACCTCGTCCACTACGGACGCTGTCTCCTGACCCTGCGTCGGTACGACCTCGTCGTGGTGTCACACGCGGCGGCGGGAGACGACATGACGGTGCTGCTCAGGTCCGCGCACTGGCTCCGCCGACGTCGTGGGAAGCTGGTGATGTTCATCGGCAACGAATACGACCTCCTCGACGAGAAGATCGGCTTCATCGAGGCGGTCGGAGCGGAGTTCATCTGCAGTCAGCTGCCGACCCCGGCCGCACGGTACCTGTATCGGGAGTGCGGCGGGAGCCGGATTCTCTCGATGCCACACGCGTTGAACCCGAAGGTCTATCAGCCCCGGTGCGGGACCGAGCGACCGGTGGACATCGGCTTCATCGGAGATGTGTATTGGCCCTTCGTTGGCGACCGGGAGCGGACAGATCTCATTGAGGCCTTCGAGCGAGATGGAGCCCGTTGGGGGCTCAAGTGCCAGATCCGGAAGCTGCGCATAGCCCGGGCCGAGTGGGCCGGGTTCCTGAACACGTGCAAGGGTACGATCGGGGCCGAGTCCGGTACCTACTACCTGAATGACCGGGGGCGCCTGCTTGCGGCGGCGCGCGAGTACAACCTGCTGCAGCACCGGGAGGCCTCGTTCGACGAGGTCTTCGAGAAGTTCTACCGCGGCCAGCCACGGGAGGTGTCGGGGAAGAGCATCTCGTCCCGGCACTTCGAGCCCATCGGGACCAAGACGTGCCAGATCCTGCTGGAGGGCGAGTACAACGGGGTGCTCGCGGCGGACGAGCACTACATCAGTGTGCGGAAGGACCGGTCTAACCTGGACGAGGCGGTGCGTCGATTCAGGGACGAGGGCTACCGACAGACGATCGCCGAGCGCGCGTACGAGCACGTCATGACCAATCACACCTACGCGCATCGTGTGCGCTCGGTACTCGCGGCGGTCGGGACGTGAAGCGGCCATAGCCCATGTGTGGGATCGCAGGCATCTACCACTTCGACCCTGACGCGCGCGCGGATGAGGCCCTGCTCCGCCGGATGGCGGATCTCCTCGCGCATCGAGGACCCGACGACGCGGGCCTGTACCGGTCCGGCCCGGTGGGCCTGGGCCATCGACGACTGTCGATCATCGACCTGTCGGCGGCCGGCCATCAACCGATGGGCAATGCCGACGGCAGCGTCTGGATCACCTACAACGGCGAGTGCTACAACCACCAGGGCTTCGTTGGGGACCTCGAGGGGCGCGGCCACCGGTTCCGGTCAAGCTCGGATACCGAGACGCTTCTCTGCCTGTACGAGGAATACGGCCCAGACTTCCTGACGAAGCTCGACGGCATGTTTGCGCTCGCCATCTGGGACGCCCAGCGCCGGCGGCTGCTCCTGGCCCGGGACCGGCTGGGCATCAAGCCGCTCTTCTATTACCACGATCGAGAGCACGTGGTGTTCGCATCGGAGCTCAAGGCCCTGCTCGCCGATCGCAGCGTCCCCTCCGAGCTCAGCGAGGTGGCTCTCGCGGATTTCCTCCATCTGATGAGCATCCCGGACCCGCAGGGGATCTTTCGAGGGGTGCGGAAGCTCCTCCCCGGACACTACCTGCTGGTCGAGGACGGACGGGTGCGGGAGCGGCCGTATTGGGAGGTCCCGATGGTGGAGCCGGCCCGCGAGATCGGCCTCGCCACCGCCTGCCAGGAGTTCGAGGCGGTGTTTGCGCGGGCGGTGACGTCACACCTGCTCGCGGACGTGCCGGTGGGCGCGTTCCTGAGCGGGGGCGTGGACTCGGGGGCGGTGGTGGCCATGGCCGCCCCCAACACCGCCAAGCCCATGATGACCTTCGCCAGCACCTTCCGGGGGCACGCGGAGTTCGACGAGAGCCCGTACGCCCGCCAGGTGGCTTCGCTCTACCGGACGGAGCACCACGAGTTCGATCTGACCCCGAATCTCGTCGAGGCGCTGCCGCGGATCGTCTGGCACGCGGACGAGCCCTTCGCGATCTCGTCCGCGCTGCCGCTGTACTTCCTCGCCCAGCTGGCCCGTCAGCACGTGAAGGTCGTCCTCACGGGTGACGGGGGCGACGAGGTCTTCGCGGGCTACACGTGGCGGCACGTGCACTTCCCGGAAGCCGGCGCGGGTCTGCTCCGACGGTGGCGCCGGCTCGCGCGGCGGCTGCTCAACGGGCTGACGGGTCGCGGCGGACCGATGGATGCCGTCGGGCCCAGGCCCTCCACAGGCCGCGACGACCGCTATGTGCGCTCCTTCTGCTGCTATCAGGACGAGGAGCTCGATGGGCTGTTGACGGACGAAGCGGCAGCGCGAGTCCGACGCGCCTGGGTCGGCAACATCACGCAGCGCTACTACGACCAGTTCGCGGACGCCGACCAGCTCCGGCGCAAGCTCTACACCGACGTGAAGTCGACCCTCGTCAGCGAGATGCTGACCAAAGTGGACCGGATGACCATGGCGTCGGGCCTCGAGGCACGGGTCCCTTTCCTGGACCATCATCTGCTGGAGTGGGCTTTCCAGATCCCCAGCGGCTACAAGATGAGAGGCCGGGAGGGCAAGCTGGTGGTCAAGAAGGCGATGGAGCGGTACTTGCCGTCCGAGCTGCTCTACCGGCCCAAGCACGGCTTCAATGTGCCGATGCCGGTGTGGATGCGGGGCGAGTTGCGGGAGTTCGTCCAGGACAGCCTCGCCGAGGAGACCGTCAAGCGGCGGGGACTCTTCCGGCCCGACCGGGTGACGCGGCTCGTGCAGGACCATCTCGCCGGCCGGACGGATGCGTCGAACAGGATCCTCGTCCTCCTGATGATGGAGCTCTGGTTCGAGCGGTTCGTGGATCGCCGGGCCGAGCTGTACCCGGCGGGAGCCTGAGATGGAGCGCCGGCCCCTGACGATCTGCGCGATCGGCTCGTCGAGCAGTACCCACGTGGTGTCCCGTGTCAAATGCTTCGCCGACCGGGGTCACCGCGTCTTCCTCATCTGCGATTCCCGGGCCGGGATCGAGGGCGTGACCGAGCTGGTGCCCTCGGGCCGTTCGATCCGCGGCTTGCGCTCACTGAGCCTGCTGCTGAGCGTGCCGGGACTCATACGGCGCTGCCGGCCCGACGTGATCCATGTCCACTTCGCCTATAGCCCGTTCGCCTGGATGGCCGCGGTTGCCGATCGTCACCCGCTGGTGGTGAGCGTGATGGGCGGGGATATCCTTTTCGACGAGCAGGGCAGTCCGACACCGAGCGGCCGCCGGCTGACGCTCCGGTTGCTGGAAAGCGCGGACCTGATCACCGCCAAGTCGGACTTTCTCATCGGGGCGCTCGATCGGCTTGGCGGGTTCGGCGCCAAGGCCATCAAGGTGGTATGGGGCGTGGATCTGAAGCATTTCCGCCGCGTCGCTGCCGGGGTTCTCCGGACCGCCCTCGGGCTCGAGCCGGAGGACCGGGTGATCCTGAGTCCGAGAATCCTCCAGCGCTTCTACAACGTGCACGTGGTCGTCGAGGCCATGCCCCGGATTCTCGCGTCGATCCCCGAAGCTCGGCTACTGATCACGGAGTACCAGGCCGATCCGACCTACCGGGGCGAGATCTCCCGCCGCGTGGAAGCGCTGGGGCTCGGGGAGCACGTGCGGTTCGTCGGCTCGGTCCCGCACCACGAGATGCCACAGCACTACAGCCTCGCCGACGTGACGGTCGCCGTGCCCCCGTCCGACGGCCTCCCGCAAACGCTCCTCGAGGGAATGGCCTGCGGAACTCCGAGCATCCTGTCGCACCTTCCGCGTTATGGGGAGCTGGTCAAGCACGGCGAAAGTGCCCTGTTCGTGGACATCTCGCCCGAGAGCATCGCGGAAGCCGTGATCCGCATGCTCGAGGACGCCGAGCTGCGGGAGCGGATCGCCCGTGCCGCGCGTGAGATCGTGGCGACCCACGCCGATTTCGTTCGCGACGTACACCGCGTGGAGACGAAGTATTACGAGCTGTCGACGCGGGCCCGGCGCCGCCGGCCGGGACACTTCCGACGGGCGCGGATCATCGGCGAGATGGTGCGCTATCTGGTGACGCGCGTGAGGCCGTTACCGGGACGCGCGTGCTCGAGGGCCGAACCTTGACGAGGCGGGGGATGGCTCTTGCGCAGCGGGTTATCGGGCTCGTCAGGCGATCCAGCCTACAGCCACAGACCTCGCAGGAGTTCTGGTCGGCCTTCAACGTGACGGGTCACCGCCGTTTCCGCGACCGGGAGGAATCCTTGCGGTACTTCTGGTGGCGGTCCGAGCAGTATTTCGACTACCTCGAGCACATGCCGGTCACGGGACAGGACGGCAAGGTCGTGCTCGACTATGGCTGTGGCCCCGGGCACGACCTGGTGGGCTTCGTCGAATATTCCAGGCCGTCTCGGCTGATTGGCATGGACGTGTCCGCGGCGTCGCTGCGCGAGGCCGAAGATCGTCTCGCGTTGCACGGGGCGAAGCCGGAGTTGGTTCGCATTAGCGAGAGCACGGTCCGGCTGCCCCTGCCGGATGCGTCGGTCGACTACGTCCACTGCTCGGGGGTGCTCCATCACGTTCCGGATCCGGTGGGTGTGCTACGCGAGCTCCGGCGGGTGCTGCGGCCCGATGGCCAGGGACGGCTCATGGTCTACAACTACGAGTCGGTCTGGCTTCATCTGTACGCGGCCTACATGCTTCGTTTCGGGCAGCCCGATGGGCTGCAGCCGTCGGTCCGGGATGCGTTCCGGCGGAGCACCGACGCGGAGGATTGCCCAATCAGCGAGGCGTGGAGGCCTGCCGACGTCTCCGAGATGTGTGCCCGAGCGGGCCTCGGCTGCCGGCACCTCGGAAACGCGGTCTCGACCCATGAGCTCGTTATTCTGCCCAAGCGCTTCGACGCAATCGTCAGCTTCGATCTCGAGGAGGAGCATCGCCGGTTTCTCCTCGGCCTCAGCTTCGACCGCAGAGGCCTGCCGTACTGGGGAGACAAGGCTGCGGGGATCGACGGGTGCTATCTCCTGGAGCCCCGGTGACGCGGAGAGGCGTGAGGACCCGGCAGCTCTACCGGCTCCTCCGGAGCCGTCTGCGCTCGTACCGGGACGCCGGCCTCTGGGGCGACCTGGGTCTTTTGGCACCGGCGGTTCGCCGGATGGCGGAGACCGGCAACGGTACCGACGAGTGCCTCGAGCAGGGCTGCCTGCCGATGCTCGTGCACTACTACTCGCCGGTGCCCGACATCGGGGACCTGCGCGCCCGGCGTGTCTGGGACCGGCGAAGCCCGATGGCAGGCATCGACATGCGGGAGGCGCACCAGCTCGCCCTGCTGGCCGAGCTGGGAGGCGAGTTCGGTGCCGAGTGCCGCTGGCCCCACGAGCCGAGCGGTGTCGAGAGCGAGTTCTACACCGACAATTCCAGCTTCAGCTACGGTTGCGCCGCCGCCACACACGCGCTGATCAGGAAGCTCAAGCCGCGACGGATCATCGAGGCTGGGTCCGGGTTCTCGTCGCGCGTGATCGCGGCGGCGCTGCGCATGAACGAGAAGGACTCGGGCAACCGGGCCGAGTATACCGTGGTGGATCCGTTCCCCGGGAAGCCCCTCGAGCGCCTGGCGGGGGTCGGTAGCATCCTCCGCCAGCGGGTCGAGCTGCTCGAGGCCGACGTGTTCCGGGCTCTCGGCGAGAACGATATCCTATTCGTGGACTCCGGCCACACCGTTCGCGCGGGCGGCGACGTGAACTTTCTCGTGCTGGACGTCCTGCCCGTCCTGGCGCCCGGCGTGGTGGTGCACTTCCACGACATCCCCCTGCCGTACGAGTACGCCGAGGTGTACTTCACCAACCCGCGGTTTCGCATGTTCTGGACCGAGGCGTACCTGCTGCAGGCCTTCCTGTGTCACAACGCCGCCTACGAGGTCCTGCTCGCGATGAACTTCCTGATGCGGGACCATGCGGCGGCGTTCCAGTCGGCCTGGCCTCACCACGATCCGCGCATCCACCGATTCCCGAGCCACAGCTTCTGGATCAGGCGTGCCCGATGAGCGCAAGCCTGGATGCCCGGCCCGGCCTGCTGGTGCTCGTGCCCCACGAGCCCACCCTCGATCCGCGGGTGCATTACACGGCGGAGTCGCTGGCAAAACGATATTCAGTGAGCGTCCTGGCGATCGTGCAAGAGACGGAGGAGAGGCCGGAAGAGAACCAGCCCGAGGCCAGCTACTCGACCGAGAGGATTCCGTACCGCAGGGATGCGGGCGCGCTGAGAATGGCCGTCTCGTTTCTCGCGCTCTGGCTCAGAGGCGGCCCTCGGCGGGGAGCCGGGTGTCCCATGTCAGAAGGGAGCGCTCTCCAGGGGCTCAGGTGGGCCCTCAGCGTGCTGCGCTTCACGTTCCAGGCCAGCGACCTGCTGTACCGCCGGGCCATCCGAGTGGACCGCGCGCCGGCGGTGATCTACTGCCACGATCTCTACTGCTTGCAGGCCGGCGTGATGCTGAAGCGGAGATGGGGAGCGCGGCTGATCTACGACTCCCACGAGTACTATCCATACCGGCATCTGTTGCGCGGCTTCACCGGGTTGATCGCTGCATACGAGGCCGTGCTGGTCGGCCGGGTGGACGCCTACATCACCGTGAGTCCGCAGCTGGCGTCGGAGCTCGAGCGCGTCTACGGCGCGGGGCCCGTGCACGCGATCCCGAACGTCGAGCCCGTGCCTGATCCCCGGCCTCCCACCCCGATGTCCGAGATGACGGGGGTCGCCCACGGGCGTCTGAAGGTCCTGTACCAGGGGACGTTTGCGGAGGGCCGGGGCCTCGAGGAGGTGTTGCGGGAGTGGACCGGAGTGGATGGGACCCGCGTCGCGCTTTTCCTCAGAGGCCCGCAGAATGAGTGGCGGGAAGCGCTCGAGCGCCTGGCGGAGGAGCTAGGCCTCCTCGGCAAGAGCGTGTATGTCCTGCCGCCCGTGCTGGAGAAGGACCTGATCGGCGGCGCCCAGGAGGCGGACATCGGCCTCATCCCCTACAAGGGCGATCTGCCGAGCTACCGCTTCGCCTGTCCGAACAAGCTCTCGCAGTACCTGCACGCGGGGCTCGCGATTCTCGCGAACCGGATCCCGTTCGTCGAGCAGACGGTGGCTCGCGGGCAGGCCGGGCTCTGCTACGACGTCGACGAGCCCGGCTCGTTCGCCCGTGCGGTGGAGGCGCTGACTGCCGATCGACCGGGCGTCGAGCGACTTCGGCGGAATGCCCTCGGGTTCGCGCAGAGCGAATACAGCTGGGAGCGGTACGAGGACGTGCTGCTCGCGCTCGTCGAGCCCCGATGACGACCCGACACTCCGGGAAGGAACGCCTCAAGATCCTGATCCTCTCGACGTACGAGGGAATGGACGCCAACGCGGTCCGGGACTACCTGCTGAGCTTCCGGCTTCACTCGCGGCACGACTACTACTACGTCCTCGACTGTCGACGGCTCGATGGCCGGCTCGACCTGCGCCCCTTCGACGTCATCGTGCTCTTCTGGGATGTGTTCCTTCTGGGCCCCGAGCTGTCGGATGCGGTGCGCGAGCAGATGGCGCACGCACCGGCCGTGAAGGTCGTGTTTCTCCAGGACGAGTACCGCGACGTGCGCCGGGTGAACCAGGCGATGGCCGAGCTGGGCGTCCGGCTCGCCTTCACGTGTGTGGCCGAGGCCGATCACCGCGTGTTCTACCCTCCCGAGGCCATCCCGACCCTCGAGGGCCTCTACACGGTGCTGCCCGGATACGTTCCCCGCTACCTGGAAGAGGCCCGGCTGGACGTCCACGGGCCCCGGGCCATCGACATCGGCTATCGCTCGCGCGCGATGCCCTTCTACCTGGGCGACCTCGGACAGGACAAGACGGTGATCGCGGAGCGCTTCCAGTCGCTGGCTCGGGCCCAACGGCTCGCGGACGACATCTCGGTTCTGGAGCGCGACCGTCTCTACGGGCGGCAGTGGGTGAAGTTCCTGCGTGACTGTCGCTGCGTGCTCGGGACGAGCAGCGGGGCGAGCGTGGTGGACTTCACGGGTGAGATCCGCCGGGCCTGCGAGCGGCACCTGGCGCTGCGCCCCGACGCGAGCTACCCCGACGTCAAGGCGCGCTTCTTCGCCGACGCCGACTGGAAGGTGGTGATCGACACGGTCTCGCCGCGCGTGTTCGAGGCGGCCGCG
>Ga0070664_100001108_pt1 | contig 21316 bp, 13 predicted proteins | sample KBSC73metaG_FD_65863 | JGI IMG/M metagenome (GOLD analysis project Ga0070664, IMG submission 65863) | Corn rhizosphere microbial communities from Kellogg Biological Station, Michigan, USA - KBS C7-3 metaG | ecosystem: Host-associated > Plants > Roots > Rhizosphere > Soil ... | reverse complement strand
GGAAGAACAGGTAGAGACCTACACCCGCCAGGAGAAGGCGGCGATGAAGGAGAAAGAGCTGCGCGAAGCGGAGGCGCGCGCCAAACAGCAGACGTTGATCACGGAGTCGGAGCTGTCAATCGACATCCAGACCAACCAGGGTAAGGCGGAGTACGAGCGTTCGCGGCAGGAAGCCTCCCGTATTCAAACGCTGGCAACCGCCGAGGCCGAGAAGATCCGCATCGTCGGCGAAGGCGAGGCCAAGCGTATCCAGGCGATCGCAGCGGCCGATGCCGAACGGACGGCGCGTGTCGGTGTGGCGCAGGCGATGGCCATCGAGGAGCAGGTGCGCGCGTACGGCGGCCCGCGTCTGCAGTTGACGCAGCAGGTCTTGAACCGCTTCGCCGAGGCGATTCAGTCGTCGCAGGTGGATGTGGTGCCGAAGATCCTCATCGCCGGACAGAACGGCAAGGAGGGGTCGCCGATGACGGGCAACGTGATGGAGGCGCTGCTGACGCTGATGATGTCCGAACGTCTCGGCGGCGACATCAATACGCCGCCGGCGCCTCGTAATGCATCCGCGGACGCGATCCGTAAACGGATTGAGGACGACATGAAGCGCTAAGCGTCGTTCACCACGGTGGCGGCGGGTCTCAAGACCCGCCGCTACGTCACGGCAAAACGGCCTTCACCTAATGACCGAAGTCGTGGTTACCCGTGTGCCAGCCGCGCGTCGCGAGCTGCTCTGCTCCACCTTGTCCGAAGAAGATTCGAAACGCCGGTGTCCCTTGGGGCGTGGTGCTCTGGAACCCGATCAGCTTCTTGTTGGGCATCGCTCGCTTGAGGGAGGAATGAATCGCCGCCCACCCTTGGGTGGTGGGTTTCCAGTCGAGCAGATTCGGGATCAGCGACACCGTATACGGACCGTGATTGTGCTGCGGCTTGCCGCCTTTTTCTCCCCACTCAGCCATGTGCAGCGTCGCAGAGCTGAAATTCCCGGTGATGTTCTGCGTGATCGCAATGTGGCGCCAGGGAATGCCTCGCTTGTCTGCGTCGCCGAAGGTGAGAATGGGATCCCCCATCTGGATGCCCCAGAGGTTCTGGGTCTCGTCGTTCCGCGGCGGAAGGGGCAGGAATGATTTGCAATCCCGTTCGCTGTAACTCGTCCCCATTTGCGTGCCGGTCCCGTACGACGCAATCGGCAGCATCGGGCTGAGGCCGAGGTAATTTCCCGCAAACCCATTGCAATCCTGGCCGAACCATTTCTCGGCGTACTCCTTCGGCGAGATCGTCGGCCTCCCTGCCAACACGGCGATTCGCAGCGCATCACTCATCTCGCCAGGAGACCCGCGGCTGGCGAAGGCGCGCCGAATCCCGGCACAACAGAACTGCTCGCTGGGATCCATCTTCGAGCTGTCTGAGATCTGGAACGTCGCCGGGACTTCGTTGAAGCTGCGCAGCTTCAGGAACTTCTTGGCCACCAGGTCGAGTACCGCAGAGGCCTCGTTCACATCCTCCTGGGCCCAGTCCGCCTTGTACTTGCTGATGTTGAGCGTCACGTTCAGACCGAGGAGCGAATCCTCTACCTGCAACTGGTGATACGTATCGGCGTACTCGAATGGCGTCATGGCACCTCCGTGGACTCGATCCGCTGTCACCAGCTACAACGAGAGCGTTCGATCGAACGAACACGTTCCAGGCTGCACACAATGAGGTCACTGGACGAGGTGGAATGCCTGAGTCGGCTATAAAATGACGACCTTCAGGGGGGCTTCATGGCGACACGCGATTTCCTGAAGGACTACCAGAACGTGCTGCTTCGGCACATTATCATGCCTGGCAGCCACGACGCGGGACTGGCCGACGAATCGTACGATGGCCTCGGCTTGTTTGGGACCGGCAAATCGAGAACCGTCACCCAGTCCGTTGGCGTCGGTGAGCAGGCCGTCCGTGGGTCGCGATTCTTCGACGTACGCATCATCAAGTCCGGCGGTCAGCTGAAGGCCTATCACAGCCCCAAAGACACACGAGTCGCCGGCGGTGTCGGACAGGGGTTCGAGGCGATCCTCGACGAGCTTCAGGGGTTCGTCCGGTCCAACCCGACAGAGTTCGTCATCATCCGGCTCGCGCACATCAAGGACTCGACCGAAGTGTTCCAGGAGCTCTTCGCGTGGATGGACAAGTCAGCGCTCTACGGCAAGAAGAATAGCGACTTCGTCTACACGGGCGTCGGCAATCTGGCCGCGAGGTTCGTCAGCGAGCTGGCCGGTAAGATGATCTTTCTGATTGACGGAAAAAAGCTCAAACCAGCCAAGTTCAAGGGCAGGGCGGAGGGAGTTCCGGGGCAGGCGGATGGCGTTCACAAGCTCTATCAGAATAAGGGGGGAAAGCCGCTGCCCGCGGTCACCGATGGGTTGTGCCTCTGCGGAGAGTTTGCCAGCTCTACGGATCTGGCCACGATCATCGAATCCCAGACTGCGACCTATACCAATCACGATCAGCACAGGACGCATGCCGATGACAGAGTCCACCTGTATTGCCTGTACTGGACCTCAACCGGCGGGGACATCAAGGCGAACACCAGGAATGTCGCGGCCAACTTTCAGCACGTCCGCAAGCTGGTAGCCAAACATAACGCGGGCACGGCGGCGCACTGCAAGAAACAAGGCATACCGCTCGTCAACACCAAGGCGTGGTCGAAAGCCATCGACCTCGAGGACCGCGCCCGCCGGCAGTACGCCGTCTACTCCTGCTCGCTGCCCAACGTCGTTCTTTATGACTTCGTGAATCAGGCCACGAGCCAGGAGATCATCGGGTTGAACGGTCTCGTGTTGTGTGCAACATAAGGGGAGCCATTCCGTAGGCTGATTCTGGTCGAGGCACGTGCCTGTGAGCGATGTTCATGCGGTCGTCATAGGCTCGGGCCCGAACGGGTTATCCGCTGCGATTGCCATCGCGCAGACCGGCCGCAAAGTCATCGTCTTCGAAGCCGCCGATTCGGTCGGCGGAGGTTGCCGCTCGGCGGAGCTGACGCTGCCGGGCTATCTGCACGACATCTGCTCCGCAGTACATCCATTTGCTGTCGTCTCGCCCTTCTTCAATTCGCTTCCGCTCTCTGCACACGGGCTCGAATGGATTACGCCACCGGTGATGCTCGCGCATCCTCTGGACGACGCGCCGGCGGCCTGCGTGTACCGGTCGGTGCAGCGCACGGCCGAAACGCTCGAACGTGACGGCTCCGCGTATCAGCGCTTGATGGATCCGCTGGTCGAATCGTGGGCTTCGATCGCGGATTCGATACTCGGCCCGCTGCGGTGGCCACGCCATCCGTTGGCACTTGCGCAATTCGGTGTACGGGCTCTGCAACCCGCCACGCTATTCGCGCGCCATACATTCGCAGGAGCGCGGGCGCGCGCGCTGTTGGCCGGCATCGCGGCCCACGGGATGATTCCGTTGGAGACCAGTCCTTCTGCCGGCATCGGACTCGCGCTCAACCTGACCGGCCACGTCGGCGGGTGGTGTCTGCCGCGTGGCGGTGCGCAAACGATCACAAACGCACTCGCGACACATCTCGTTTCACTCGGAGGCGAGATCGTCAGCGGAAAGCCCGTCAAGTCGATTGAAGAGCTACCGCCGGCCAAGGCAGTGCTCTGTGACTTGTCGCCGCGGCCATTCCTGCACATCGCCGAGCACCGGCTTCCGCCCCGGTTCCGGCAGGCGCTGCTGCGCTATCGCTACGGAATGGGCGCATACAAAGTGGACTGGGCGCTCGACGGACCGATTCCGTGGATTGACGACGCGTGCGCGCTGGCCGGAACCGTACACCTCGGTGGCACATTGGAGGAGATCGCCGCGTCCGAACGTCTCACTTGGGAGGGGCGGCTCGTAGAACGACCGTTCGTCCTGCTCTCACAACCGACTCTCTTCGACCCCTCTCGCGCTCCGAAAGGTCGGCACATCGTCTGGGGCTATTGCCATGTCCCGCACGGCTCCGGTGCCGACATGCTTTCGCGCATCGAACAGCAGATCGAGCGCTTTGCGCCGGGCTTCCGCGACCGCGTCATCGCCCGTGCAGTACGTCGTCCCGCGGATCTCGAACGCGACAACCCGAATTTTGTCGGCGGTGACATCGGGGCCGGCGCAACGACGCTCGGTCAACTGTTTACGCGGCCCACATGGCGCACGTATTCAACCCCCGTTCGCGGGCTCTACATGTGTTCGGCAGCCACGCCGCCCGGCGTGGGAGTTCATGGGATGTGCGGCTACCACGCCGCACAGCGCGCGCTTCGAGAGGTGCTTCGCGATTGATTGGTCAGGAGCCCTTCTTGAAGTAGTGCGCGATCTTCTGCCCCGCTTCGTCCGAATAGTAGACGATGACCGTGGATGCCTCTTCGCCGGTCCCGGCGATACCGGCCTCGGTCTCGGCGGCAGCCCGAGTCGTCATTTGAAGCGTCTCCGTTTTTCCGTTGTTGTATCTGATGGTGATTTCACCTTTTCGGTGATCGATGTTGGTCACCATTCCCTCGGTGATCTTCAATCCCTCGTCACCAAGAATATCGATTTCGTCGGCCGATGCTTGCGATTCCCTGGTCGACTCGTGAATGACGACCGTTGTTCCCTCTCGCAATCCTTCGAGGGCGTCGACACCCGGCTTCTTTCCTCCATGAACGACCAGGTCCTTCGTGAAGTGATAAACGTGTTCCAACCCGTCTATGGTGGTGACGACCACGACGTTGGCTGCCCGGTAAAACTGTTTCATCGTCCCCTCCAACGCGATCGGCTCCTGGAGGGGAGGACGGTCTTGCGGATGCGCGGGTGTGGACACGATGAGGACGGCTCCGAGCCCAAGCCCCAGCGTCCGCCCGAGCCCCGCTACGAGCGTTCGGTGCGCGTCGCCCTTTGATGGTTTCATGACGCATCTCCTCACAGACAATCAGCAAGCTTCGTGCCCCTGTGACACCATCGGGCGCATCACGTGGCCAGGCTCCCTGCAATTCGAGTGCGACGGAACGGGGGAATATTTCAGCGACGGCTATGGGAATTCCCCGGCGCGATTTCGCAGACGTGTCACAGTCCGTGGAAACACTCCAACGTGCCGCGGCATCGATTTCGCACTGGCGGCGGGTTGTCTCCATGAACCTCAGGTGGTAATCGTGGCGTATCTCCCGAAGGAGCATGGCGCGTACGGACAGGTCGCGTTTCCGCTCGCGACCGCATTCGGCGTGAGCGGCGTATCTACGGGCGGCCTGCTGGTTTCCGTAGCCGTGATCGCGGGTTTTCTCGCGCACGAACCTGCCGCGATCGTGCTCGGCCTGCGCGGGTCGCGCGCCAAACGAGAGCTCGGCGCTTCAGCAACTCAGTGGCTCTCCGGTTGTCTCGCCATCGCTGTCGCCGCCGGTATTGCGGCGGTCCTCGACCTTGATCCAGCCGCACGTCGATCGCTGGCAATCCCGGCAATCCCGACGGTCCTGCTGATCCTGGCGATGATCCAAGGGCACGAGAAATCCTGGTACGGTGAGGCAGCGGCCGCGCTCGCGTTCGCCAGCGTGGCAGTTCCGGTCACGATGGCCGCAGGTTCATCGATGAAGGTCGCGCTCGCCGTCGCGATACCGTTTGCATTGCTGTTCACCACGACAACACTCGCCGTACGTATTGTCATTCTGCGCGTCAGGGGCGGCGGTGATCCTCGTGCGACGATGGCCACCAGGCGTGCAACGCTCGCCATCTCGGCGGTGGCAACCGCCGTCATTGGCGCAATGACGGTCACTGGATGGCTTCCCTGGTCCGCGCTGTTTGCCTCTGTTCCCGGGTTGATCACGGCATCGATCGTCGCCGCACGACCGCCGGCGCCTGCTCGACTTCGTTCGCTTGGCTGGACTCTCGTCGCGATCTCCACGCTCACGGCTGTGATTGTCGTTGCGACGGTTTAGCCCCGGCCGAAGCTCGTCTTGACCCGGCGAGTGATGGCTCGCTGCCGACGAATGCCGCCAGGTGCTCACCGGTCAGCGTCAACCTCGCCGCTACCAGATCAGCGGGTGTGCCTTCGAAGACGATCCGTCCTCCGTCGTGGCCCGCGCCCGGTCCGAGGTCGATGATCCAGTCGGCGTGCGCCATCACCGACAGGTGGTGCTCGATCACGATGACCGACTTCCCGGAGTCGACCAGCCGGTCGAGCAACCCGAGCAGCTGCGCGAGGTCGGCGAGGTGTAACCCGCTGGTCGGCTCGTCGAGCACGTAGACGCCACCGTCGGCACCCATGTACGTCGCGAGCTTGAGCCGCTGCCGCTCGCCACCCGAGAGCGTGGTGAGCGGTTGGCCGAGGCGCAGGTACCCGAGCCCCACGTCGGCCATGCGCTGCAGGATCGCATGCGCGGCCGGCGTTCGCGCCTCGCCGTTATCGAAGAAGCGGACCGCGGCTTCGACCGGCAGGTCGAGCACGTCGGCGATGTTGAGCCCACCGAGGCGGTACTCCAGCACCGACGCTTGGAACCGCCGGCCCTCGCAGTCCTCGCAGAGCGTGCTGACACCCGCCATCATCGCGAGGTCGGTATAAATCACTCCAGCGCCGTTGCAAGTCGGACAGGCGCCCTCGGAGTTGGCGCTGAACAGCGCTGCCTTCACGCCGTTGGCCTTCGCGAACGCGTTGCGGATCGGATCGAGCAGGCCCGTGTATGTCGCCGGGTTGCTCCGGCGCGAGCCTCGGATCGCGGTCTGGTCGACGGACACCACGCCGTCGCGGCCGCTCACCGAGCCGTGGATCAAGGAGCTCTTGCCCGATCCAGCGACGCCGGTCACGACGACAAGCACGCCGAGCGGAATGTCCACGTTAACGTTCTTAAGGTTGTGAGTACGGGCACCGCGTAATTTCATTGCACCTGACGCCTTCCGCACCACTGACTTCAGCGAGGCACGGTCGCTCAGGTGACGTCCGGTGAGCGTGCCGCTCGCCCGCAGTCCATCGACGCTGCCCTCGAAGACCACCTCGCCGCCCGCAGTACCGGCTCCCGGGCCGAGGTCGACAACGTGGTCCGCAATCGCGATCACTTCCGGCTTGTGCTCGACGACGAGGACTGTGTTGCCCTTGTCGCGCAACCGCTCGAGCAGATCGTTCATCCGCTGGATATCGTGCGGGTGCAACCCGATTGTCGGCTCGTCGAAGACGTATGTCACGTCGGTCAGCGACGATCCCAGATGGCGAATCATCTTCGTGCGCTGCGCCTCACCACCCGACAGCGTGCCCGACGGCCGGTCGAGCGAAAGGTAGCCCAGTCCGATCTCTACAAACGAGTCGAGCGCGTGCCGCAGTGACGCCAGCAGCGGCGCGACCGAGGGTTCCTTCAGATCGCGCATCCACTCGGCCAGGTCGCTGATCTGCATCGCGCACGCCTCGGCAATGTTGATCTTCTTGATCCTCGACGATCGGGCTGCTTCGTTGAGCCGTGTGCCGCCGCACTCGGGGCAGGTGGTGAAGGTGACCGCGCGCTCCACGAACGAGCGGATATGCGGCTGCATCGCGTCGACGTCCTTGGACAGAAACGATTTCTGAATCCGCGGCACGAGTCCTTCGTATGTGAGGTTGATGTTCTGGAACTTCACCTTCCGCGGCTTGCTGTAGAGGAAGTCTTCGCGCTCCTTCTTCGTGTACTTGCGGATCGGCTTGTCCGGGTCGAGGCCCGCGGCCGCGAAGATGCGCACCTGCCAGCCGTCGGCGGTGTAGCCGGGGATCGTGAGCGCGCCCTCGTTGAGCGACTTGCTGTCGTCGTAAAGCTGCGACAGGTCGATGTCGCTGATCGATCCCATCCCCTCGCAACGCGGGCACATGCCGCCCAGATAGACAACGTCGCGTACCACGATCCGTTCACCCCTGCCCTTGTCGACGGTCATCGCGCCGCTCGCCTTCCTCGTTGGGATGTTGAATGAAAAGGCCGTAGCCGGTCCGATGTTGGGCTTGCCGAGGCGGCTCCACAGTACCCGCAGCATCGCGTTGGCATCGGTCGCCGTGCCGACCGTCGAGCGGGAATTCGCACCCATTCGCTCCTGGTCGACGATGATCGCCGTCGTCAGCCCATCCAGTACGTCGACGTCGGGTCGCGCCAGCGTCGGCATGAATCCCTGCAGGAATGCACTGTAGGTCTCGTTAATCAGCCGCTGCGATTCCGAGGCGATGGTGCCGAAAACCAGCGACGACTTGCCCGACCCCGAAACGCCCGTGAACACGGTGAGGCGGCGCTTGGGAAACTCGACACTGATGTCCTTCAGGTTGTTGACGCGGGCGCCCTGAACGCGGATCAAGTCGTGGCTGTCTGCGGGATGCCCGCCTCCGCCAAGGCGATGGCGCGCAGGCTGCCTGGATAAGGCCATGTCCTCGATCATGTCACCAGGCGATAGAATCCCGTCAATGCGAACACTCTCGATCGCCTGCCTCGCCCTCCTCGCAATCCTCACCGCCGCGGGCGCGGTCGCGCAGCAAGCCGCCGACACGATCGTGACGCACGGCAAGATCCTCACCGTCGATGCAGCCTTCCGCGCTGTCGAAGCGCTGGCCATCACCAACGGCCGCATCGTCGCAACCGGCACGAGCACAGAGATCGCGCGCTACGCAGGCACGAACACAAAGGTGATCGACGTCGCCGGCGCAACCGTCATCCCGGGCCTCATCGACAACCACTTCCACTTCACGCGCGGCGTCGACACCTGGCACCAGCAGGCCCGCTTCGAAGGCGTCGATTCGCGGCGCGAAGCGCTGCGGATCCTCGCTGCGAAGGCGGCAAGTCTCAAGCCAGGTGATTGGATCATGGTGCAAGGCGGCTGGACGCCGAGGCAGTTCGCCGACGCGCCAGGCGGTTTCACGCTCGAAGAACTCGATGGCGTGGCGCCGAAGAATCCACTCTTCGCCCAGGAGGGTTACAGCGTCGTCTACGCGAACAGCCTCGCGCTCAAAGCGGTGGGGCTGAATCCTGCGGATGGCGCACGCCGCAATGCGCAGGGGCTGGTGTCGTTCCAACCGCCGATGGCGTTATACGACGCGATGCCCCGAACCTCGCCCGGGCAGCGTGAGCAGAACCTCACAGACTTCATGCGCGAGCTCAACTCGACGGGCCTCACGGGTGTCTACAGCCTCGGTCAGTCCGAATTTCTCTCTGCGCGCGCCGCGAAAGGACAACTGCCGATCCGACTGTGGGAGACGCTGAATTTCAACGCGACCGATCCGGCATCTGCGTCCAGAGCCGCGGAGCTCATCGCGCGCTCACGCCCGAACCAGTTCGATGGCCAGCACGGAATCTTCGGACTCGGCGAGGTTCTCTACGGACCGTTCTTCGATCTCGCGCCTCGCAAAGACCCGTGGCCGGCCGCGATCATGAGCGAATACGGCAAGCTGGCACTGGCGGCGGCACGCGCCGGCTGGCATGTCCATCAGCACGTCATCAACAACAACGCCGTAACCGATCTGCTCGACACGCTGGAGCAGGTCAATCGGACGCAGCCCCTTACTGGCCTGCGCTGGACGCTCGGCCATGTCTACGACATCTCGCAGGCAAATATTGCCCGCGCGAAAGCAATGGGCATCACGCTCGGCGTGCATGGCGCCGCGATGCAGGCCGGTGCGCACATGCCGCTGCGCCGCATCGCCGACAGCGGCATCGTGTTCGGCCTGGGCACGGATGCGACCATCGTCTCGCACTACAGTCCGTTCGTCACGCTGGGATGGGTCGTCAGCGGTCTCGACGTCGGCGGCAACAAGGTGCTCGACGAAACCCTGACACGCGAGGAGGCGCTGATCGCGCACACACGCTCGAACGCGTACCTGTTCTTCCAGGAGAAGACGCTCGGTTCGCTCGAGGTCGGCAAACAGGCTGACCTGGTCGTGCTCGATCGCGACTACATGACCGTACCGGCGGCCGAGATCAAGCGCATCAAGCCGACGATGACGATGGTGGGCGGGCGGGTGGTGTTCGAGGCTGGGCGCTAAGTCGCAGCTGGTCCTTCGTGCTTAGTGCTTAGTCCCTTTGGTCCTTGGTCCATGGTCCTTGCTTGTCTCGTTCAGCCATCACAGTTCGTGAGCGAGCCATCGGACGGCGTTCAGTGCGAACTGACGGTTCTGCATACCAGGCACGGAGTAATTCACGAGGGCGCCCATTTCGCCAATGATGACGACGCGGCCGCGACCGAAGACGAAGGCGACGCCCTGACTGTGACCGGCGGCTGAAACCTGATCGCACGACGGGCACGGGTTGAAATCTTTCGGCTGCGCCTGAGACGTTGCGTTCGACGATTCGTGAGGTGTGCTGGACGGAATCCAGTCCACAGCAGTTGGACTCAGGCGCAGTATCGACACGCTTCCCGGCGGACCCTCCATCGATCCGCCAGTGATCGTGGCGACTCCTTCGATTTTCTCGTATTCGTCCTGGCCACGCGTGATCGGATGATCGGTAAGAAGACCGTTTTCAAGAGAGAAGACGAGATATCCGAATACCTGCCCGTACCCCGCCAGCGCCCACCGATTCGCGGGATCATCGGTCCAGCCACCTGACAGTTTCACGCCGAAGCGTTCCGCGAGCCGCCGCGCCGCCCGACCAGTGGGGTAATGGTCAACCGCCAGGAGCAATCCGCCGCCATCCTTGACCCATTGTTCGACCGCCTCGATTTCAGGATCAGAAAACGCCGATGACGCGCGATCTTCCAGCGGAGCGCGCTCGCCGGCGCCGTTCGGATTGGCGATGACCACAACGTCTGCGGTCGCCAGTCTCTCAGGGCCGAACGAGAGAGCATTCGGTGTCACCTCGAACCCGGCATCGCTCAACACACTCACGAGCGGTCGATATCCACCCGATGCGGTTGCCATGATGTTGTGGTGCGCCTCGTCGAGCATGACGCGCCGCGCGACCGGCGTTTGCGCCGAGAGGATTCCGACGACGACGCTGCTCGCGATCGCGACGCAGGACGCCGAGCAGATTTTCAGACTGAACCGCATCCCTGTTCCTGCCGGGTGACCACTGCTTCAACCGCGTCGATTCATTGAATCGGCTGCGGCTGGGTCCGATCAGATTGTTACTCGGATCTCAGGAAATCAACGATCGCGTCCCTTCAGACGATTGACCGCGGCACCCGCCACATCGGCTCCGTAGTTTTTTGGTCACGCAGTTGCTCAGCCCTTTCGCACCGGCACCGTCGAGTGCTCCAGTGCCAACTCTGCTTCGAGGCACTCTCGATCGCGTGAGATGGTCGCCACGGCTCTCGTCGTGCCGTCCCGAATGAAGCTGACGGTTGCATCACGACGATCCAGCGAACCATCGATCTTCACACTCTCCCAGCGTTCGGTGTGACCGACGTAATTGATCGTGACGTCGTAGTGCTGGCTCCAGAAGAACGGCACGGCGTCAAACGGCTCACGCCTGCCCAGCATGTTGCGCGCGGCCGCCTGACCCTGACGCTCGGCCACGACCCAGTGTTCAACGCGAATCCGCTCGCCGGTGTGAGGATCAGGCCAGCGGGCAACATCGCCCGCCGCAAAGATTCCGGGGATGTTGGTTTCGAGGAATTCGTTGACGGCAATGCCATCGTCGATCGTGATTCCGGCCTTCTCCGCCACCGCTAACGACGGTTTCACGCCCACACCCATGACGACAAAATCGGCGTCGAGTATCGAACCGCCGCTGAGCGAGACTTTTCGCCCGGCCAGGGACGTGACGGTCTGGCCGAAATGGAAGACAACGCCGTGGGTTTCGTGAATCGACTGGATGAAACGACCGACGTCGGGACCCATCACACGCTCGAGTGGCAGGTGGTCCGGCGACACCACGTCCACCGCGACACCGCGCGCACGGAGAGATGCCGCAACCTCGAGGCCGATGAAGCTTGCACCGACCACGACGGCGTGCCTGGCGCCGAGCGCGAGGTCCACGATGGCACGGCTGTCCGCAAATGATCGGAGATAGTGCACCTTCGCGGTGTCATGACCCGGAATGGGTAGACGCACGGGATCGGCACCGGTAGCAATCAGCAGACTGCCGAACTCGCGCCGAGTACCGTTCTCCAGATGCACAGCACGCGCGGCTGGATCGATCGACGACACCGGAGATCCGAGCTGCAACTCAATTCGTCGCTCCGCGTAAAGATCTGCCGGCCATAGCGGAATCCAGTCATCCTTGGCCTCACCTGCCAGGAAGTCCTTCGACAAGTTGGGACGATCCACTGGCGGATCCTGATCGGCACTAATCATCGTGATGGAACCGTCGTACGACTCGCGACGCAGCATGTCCGCCGCCGCCAGGCCCGCGGCCCCGCCGCCGAGAATCACGATCGACGAGGGATGCTGACGCGAATCTGCCGCAGCGGGTCGGCTGGATGAGGACGGCCGTGACAGCTTCTCTCGTACGAAGACCTGGTCGCCGGTGCGTTCCACGCGCCAGCACGCGACGGGGTCGAGCGCAGGCGCACGCAACGCCTCGCCGGTTTCGAGGCTGAAACAGGCGTGGTGCCAGGGACATCGGACCGTGTCACCGACGACGATGCCTTCGGCAAGCGGACCACGGTAGTGCGTGCAATGCGCGCCGACCGCGAAGAAACGATCGCCGGTGCGAGCGAGAAGAACCTGATCCTTTCCGACCTCTCCGAGGATCATGCCCCCGTCTGCAATGGAGTTGGCTTTCACACCACGCGTCAAATCCCTTGATGTGTTGGCAGCCGAGTCAGCCATGATCCACCTCCTGGTCGTACCCCGTTCACACCGGGTGCCAGTCAGAGATCACCTTCGAACAGCTGCGGCACCCTGCCTCATCGCTCGCAGAACGGATCAGACGCCGACCACGAACGCTCGCGCGGCTTTGACGTCGGCGGTGTCACCTCCCTCGGTGAACCATTCGACGAGGGGGCTGATTAGAGTCACCGCGTCGGCGGCTCTGTGTTGCCACTGGTACAGACGCGCCAGGCTCAAGACGGCTCTCAATTCCCATGATTTCGCGTGTTGTGTGCGAGCGAGCGAGAGTGCGCGGGTCAGACACGCTTCTACGTCCGTCGCAACGCGCTCCGGGATGCGCGGCCCGGCGCCCGGTGATCGCTTCAGCGCCGCTGCGCGCGCCAGCAGCAGGTCACCATGGATCCGGTGCAAGTCCGCAGCTGAGCCATCCTCGCCTGTCTCGAGAACGAGACCCAGGGCTTCGAGCACGGCCGCCGAGGCATCGTCAAATTGACCTGCTTTGGTCAGCGCCTGAGCGAGGAGACCGAGCGACTGTGCTCGCCATAATCGAGCCCCTGTCGCCGCATACGCAGCCAGCCCGCGGCGCAGTTCGTCGACGCCTTCGTCGAGCGCGCCCTGCTCCACACGCGCCCATCCCCGAATGATGCGGGCCAATGCCACCCACACGGACAAACCGTAGTCGTCGGCGAGCGCGAGCGCGCTCTCGGCGTGATCTTGAGCGAGGCGCGTCTCGCCGCGCAGCTGATGCAAGTGCGCCGTGAAGTACGACGCGATGACACGAGTCTCCGTCGGTGCGAGCGGGTGGGCCGTTGCACACGCACGCCCGATCCGGACCATCGCACGATCAGGGTAGCCCCGGGCCCACAGCGCTCGCGCCGCATAGCAGTCGCTCGTCACGGCGGGGTCCTGTCCGGCGAATGCCTTCGTCTGCCGTTCTCGCTGCAGTTCACAGAGCGTAGCCACCTTGCCAAACTGCTCGAGCGCCGAATCGAATCGGCCAAGGTCGACGAGCGTGACACCGAATGCGCAGGCGGATTCGCACGCAAAGAGGGGATCGGCCAGCCCACCGGCGCGGTCCACGAGTTGCTCTGCGATCGTGTGACAGCGTCGCAGCTCCGCTCGAAAGTAGTAGAACAAACCCAGGAGCCACTGCGCGCGAAACGCTTCGCCGGCGCTGTCATCCGATCGGCACAAGGCGATCGCACCCTCGTAGATGTCCTGAACTTCGTCAGCGGCGAACCCTTTGAGCGACATCGCGGACACGCCCAGGATCATTCGCAGGCCCAGTTCCTGCCGGTCCCGTTCGGGTGAGGGCGCCACGGCATTCAGCGCTGACAGCCCTCGCCGCGCCAGCGCGTCGGCTTCGTGATGGGCCGATCGATGAAGAGCGTTCTCGGCCGCCAGCAGCAGGTAGCGGACGGCGCGCGGCGGGTCCGCGCCCTGCTCGAAGTGCATGGCCAACTCGGCCGCGATCTCCCCGACGTGCGTGCCGTAGATGGCTTCCCCAACATGACCGATTCGGAGATGAATCTGCGCCCGGCGCATGGCGGGCAGCAGACGGTAGGGCACCTCGAGGTAGAGGACGTGGCTGAACTTGTAGCGGGGAGTGATCGTCCCGTCCGGTAGTAGTACCAACCGCGCCGGCGACAGGAACTGGTGGCGGCGCACCAGCGCTTCGCAATGTTCCTCCACCCACTGGGTCGGTTCCTCGAGCCCTGCGCCGATCGCGAGCGAGGAACACTCCATGCCCACGACGCTGGCGCCCTCCAATACCCGCCGTTCGTCGGGGCTCAACCGATCGATCTGGCGCTCGATCAGTTGCCGCACGTTTTCGGGAATGCCGGACTCGATGTCGACAAATGTACCCTCCAGCAGCCACTCGTCCCCGCGCTCGACGATGATGCGCTCGGCGAGCAGGTGCTCGAGCAGATTGACCATGAACAGCGGATTGCCCTCGGTGCGGCGATGAATGAGCCGCGTCAGCCACTTGGGCAGGCGATGGCCAGGGAGCTTGACGGCGAGATACTGGTCGACCGCGGCCTCGGTGAGGTACTCCAGCGGCAACTCGCGGCAAAGACCGTGCGCATGCAGCTCCCGTTTGACGGTCTTCACCGGATGCTCGCCCAGGATCACGTCCACTGGCCGGTAGGAGCCGACGACGATGAGCCGTGCCGGATCGCGACGGCGCGCCAGAAACGCGATCAGATCCAGTGTCGAGTAGTCGCTCCAGTGCAAATCCTCTAGCGCGATCAGCAGCGGCCTTTCGGCCGCGATCGCCTCGATCGCCTCGGCCATCTCACGCAGCATGCGCTCCCGCGTGGGAGCGACGACCTCTTGTCGCAGCGCCTCGCGCTCGGTGGCTGAAATCAGCGAGGAGAGTTCGAGAAGCCATGTCGGTGCGTGCTGCCGCAGCAGCATGATGAGACGCTCTCCACCCGCAGTCCTCCCGAGGCGGGATAGTCCTTCGAGGACGGGCAGGTACGCTTCCCCGGCGCCGTAGTGCTCGAGACACTGGCCCCACGCCATCCACATGCCTCGCTCCGCGGCCACCGTCCGGAGCGTATTGACGATCGTCGTCTTGCCAATCCCGGGTTCTCCGGTGACAAACACGAGTTGCCGCTCTCCGGCGAGCGCCTGCTCGAGCCACCCGTTCAGACTCGCCAGCTCTGATTCACGTCCGAGGACGGTCGTTGTCGATGGGTGTGGACGCTCACGACTCGCCGGCGGCGCCGTGTCGGGCGGGCGGCTGCCGGGCTCTTCCGAGATCCGGCCGACGAAGCGATAGCCACGTCGATGTGCCGTTTCGATGAACAGTGGCGCGTCCGCGTTGTCGCCGAGCGCTTCGCGCAGCTGACTGATGCTTTCCTTCAGGACGGCATCCGTCACGAACGTGCCTGACCATACCGCGTCGAGCAACTGCTGCTTCGTGACCAGCTGACCAGCGTGTTCGACCAGATGCGTGAGCACGGCGAAGGCCTTGGGCCGGAGCCCAATCTCCTGCGTACCCCGCCACAGTTGCGCGTTCCGGGTATCGAGACGAAACCCGCCAAACGTAAGCAGGTTGCCGTGATGCATTACCAAAAGATCACCGCATCATGACCGGCGCGTGATGACCTCCGGTCAGGGCGCTCGTTATTCTCGGCTGGCAATGAAGCCTTTGCAACCGATGCGTGGCTGCAGCACAGCACTAGCGACAGCTCCCGGCATTTTTGTAGGAACAACGATCCCGCCGGCGGAAGACCGCAGCGGAGGGCATCGCGTCACACGCCAGTTACATGCTCGAGCCACTGTCGCGAAGCGGTGTCTTTCAAGGCCCGTCAATCGGTGAAGAGACCACTGAGTAAGTACGTGGAGGTTGTATGACCAAGCGACAGCTCATGAGACAGATTGTGGCCGCGGCCATTCTCGGCATCCCATTTCTACTGGGCGCCGCGATATGGGCGGGCGGCGGGCTGGCACTGGCCGCTGGAAAGAAACAGCCGCCGCTGGCGACGCGATCGAGCCCCATCGCGATCACGCACGATGACGAGTTCGTGTGGAGCGTCAACCCTGACAACGATTCGGTTTCTGTATTCAACGTGACCAGCGACCAGAACGCGAAGGTCGCCGAGATCACCGTCGGCAAGGAGCCGTGGTGTGTGGCGGTCACACCGGACGACGAAAAAGTCTATGTGGCCAACATGGCCGGCGGTACCGTCTCGGTCATCAGCACCGTCGGCAAAGCCGTGGTCCGCACCATCAAGGTCGGCACTGAGCCGTTTGGATGCGCGCTGACACCAGACGGCCGGACGCTGTACGTCGCCAACCAGTCCTCCGATACGGTATCGGTGATCGACACGAAGCGCGACCGCGTGGTCGAGACGATCGATGGCGTCGGTGCGAAGCCGCACGGCATCGCGATCAGCGCTGACGGATCGAGAGTATTCGTCACTCAATTCCTGGCGCAGAAACCTGACGACGATCCGCGCCCGCTCACGCAGAGCGAGGGCGCCGACAATGGACGGGAGGGGCGGGTAACGGTCATCAACGGCCATAACAATCATGTCCTCGGCGTGGTTCGTCTGGCGCCGATTGCCGACGTGGGAGCCGCCTTCCGATCGGACGGAAACACCCTCCTGCGTGAACCGCTTACGACGGTGTTCGACAACGTGTCAGGGGCGTTTCCGAACCTGCTCGAATCGATCACCATCAACGGCGATCGCGCCTACGTTCCAGGTACGTGCTCGTCGCCGAACGGCCCGTTCCGGTTCAACGTCAACGTGCAGAGTTGCCTGTCCACGATCGACACCGAGCAGAATCTCGAGGCGTTCGCGACCCTGAACATGAACGTGGGCGTCAACTTCGAGCCCGTCGGCAAGAAGCTGTTCAACACCAATCCGTTTGCCGTCGCGTTCAAGCGCTCGTCGGCGGAAGGGTTCATCGCCTTGGCCGCTACCAATCGGCTGCTCCGGGTCACGTTGAACGATGATGGGTCTCCCACGATCAACCCACCACTGAATGCCGGCGATCCCGGAAACATCATTCGCATCGAGCTGAACAATCCCGGTGAGATCGGGCTGGCCGATGACGCCGATACGGTGGGCGGAAAAAATCCGCGCGGTCTGGTGTTGAACTCGACCGACACACGTGCGTACGTGATGGACTTCCTGTCACGCGACATCGCCGTCGTCGACGTCTCCGGCACCGACCCGACGCTCTATCGCACGCTCGCGCGCGTGCAATCAGCCGATCTTCCGGCGCCCGGCAGCGAGGCTGCCGTCGTGCAGCGTGGGAAATATCTGTTCAACACCGCGATCGGACCAGTCGGAGCGCAGCCCAATTCGGTGCGTCCAGCCGGCCGGATGTCTGACACCGGGTGGGGCACCTGCTACAGCTGTCACCCCAACGCACTCACCGACTCGGTCACCTGGATGTTTGCCGACGGCCCTCGGCAGGCCATCTCGATGGAAAGCACCTTCGAGTTCGGCGCAGCCAACATCGTGAACGCAGTGCCTCTGCTCCCGGACTCGCATCAGCGCGCCTTGAACTGGTCCGCGGTCCGCGATGAGGTTCAGGATTTCACGCGCAACGTGCGGGCGGTGTCGGGAGGCGGCGGGCTGGTCCGAATCGATGCCAACGGCGCCCCGGTACCAGAAGGCGCAGCAGGGCTCGCGCAACTACCCGATCTGCGTCCGACGGCGAACAGCGGTTTGAGCGCCGACCTCGATGCGATTGCGACATATCTCGCGGTCGGGGTCCGAGCGCCGATTTCTCCCGTTCCCAGCCACAGTCTGGGGACCCTGATCGGCCGTGTGGTGTTCACGGCACAAGGTTGCCAGAACTGCCACGGCGGCAAGAACTGGACGATCAGCACACTGGATTACACGCCGCCGCCGGCGGCGACCGAGGTCGTCGACGCGCAGCTGGTCCGCTTCTTGTGTCGTGTCGGGACGTTCGATCCGGCGCTCTTCACTGACGGCGTCAGTAACGAGATTCGCGCCAACAACGCCGCCAATGTACAGGCCCGCGGCGCGCTCGGATTCAACGTGCCGTCGCTCATCTCGGTCTTTGCCAGCGCGCCATACCTGCACAGCGGCGCCGCCGCGTCGCTCGACGATGTCCTCAGAAACGTAACGCACCGGACCGCGGGCCGAGCCGACCACGTGGATCTTCTGGGCTCGGCGCTGGCACGCGGGTTCCTGGTTCAGTTCCTCAGATCCATCGATCGGAACACAGAACCCATCCTGAACGTGACGCCGCCGGCAAATACCTGCGGACAGCAGTAACAGCGAAACCACAGGCGAGGACTCTTCGATGAATGATTACCACCACGCCGGCGCGTTCGTCGTCCAGTTTCGAACAGTGACCGACTTCGAAAGCGGGCGAGTCGAGGGTCGCGTCGAGCACGTGGCATCTGGCCGGACCGCGCACTTCGAGTCAGCGACTGAATTGCTGGAGGCGTTCACGCGGTTGTCGAAGTCCGCGCCTGTGGATCACCAGACCGTCACAGCCAGGGAAAAGTATGAACGCCGCTAAGGCTGGAGCATATCGCACGCCACATTAACGGACGCTTAAATAAGTTAAACGTTGTAAAGACAACATCTTCACGAGCGAGAGCCGTAAACATCACTGCGCCTGATTTAGTAGCCCAGTGCATGCAAAGGTCCTGGGTGTCGTGGTGTCTCATCTCTGTCATCGCTCTCGTCGGGCTGTCAGTTCTCACGATCAGTTGCACGCAGTCGGCGGCGCAGAGCGCGGACAGCGGCAGAGGCGGAGGCCGCGGTGGACGCGGCGGCCGTGGCGGATTGGGTGGCGGGGCGCAACCGGTGGTCGTCGCCAAGGCCTCACAGAAGGATGTGCCGGTCGATATCGATGCCGTCGGCAACGTCGAAGCCTCGGCGACGATCGCGGTGCGCACCCAGATCACGGGCACGTTGGAGTCGGTCGCCTTCCGTGAAGGCGATTTCGTGAAGAAGGGCTCGCTGCTCTTCACGATCGATCGCCGGCCGCTCGAGGCCGCAGTGCAACAGGCTGAAGCGAATCTGGTCCGCGATCAGGCGCTGATCAGTCAGGCTGAAGCGCAACTCGCACGCGACTCCTCCAATGCCGAGTTTCAGACGCTCAACGCCAAGCGACAGGCGGAACTGGTGCAGCGCGGCATCCTCGATCGCAACACCGGCGACCAGGCGCGTGCCCAGGCGGACGCGACGACGCTGGCGGTCAAGGCCGATAGCGCCGCCGTCGAGAGCGCCCGCGCCGAGCTCTCGGTGCAGCGGTCGGCCGTCGACGCTGCCAAAGTTCAGCTCGGGTACACGACCATCCGCTCGCCGATCGACGGGCGCACCAGCGACCTTGCCGTGAAGCCGGGCAACCTGATCACGGCGAATAACACGCAGCTGATGACGATCGCGCAGCTCGAGCCCGTCTTCGTAACCTTCGCGATCCCGGCGACCCATTTGCCCACCGTCAAGCGCGCCGCCACTGGCGTGCAGCTCCGCGTCGTCGCCACTCCGCAAGATGAAGATGCGCAGCCGGAGGAAGGCGAACTGACCTTCTGGGACAACATCGTCGATCCCGCTACTGACACCATCAAGCTCAAGGCCACGATGCTCAATTGGGATCGAAGGCTGTGGCCAGGACAGTTCGTACGCGTCAAGCTGCGGCTCGAGACGCTGCATGACGCTACCGTCGTGCCGCAGCAAGCGCTGCAGACTGGCCAGGACGGGCAGTTCGTCTTCGTCGTGCAGGACAACATGACCGTCGAGCAGCGACCCGTCATGGTCGCTCAGCGCGTTGGCGACGATGTCGTGATCAAGAGCGGGCTGCAGCCGGGCGAGACCGTTGTGACCGACGGGCAGCTGCGGCTCGAACAAGGGACGCGGGTGCAGTTGGCGGATGCCAACGGGCTCGTCCCGGCCGGACGCGAAGGGCGCGGTGGCCGTGGCGGGCGCCGTGGTGGCGGCAGCGGCCAGGGCGGTGACGGCCAGGGCGGCCAGGGCGGTGGCAGCCAAGGCGGTGGCAGCCAGGGCGGCGTTAGCCAAGGCGGTGCGAGCCAAGGCGGTGTCAGCCAGGCCGGTGTCAGCCAGCCGGGCGCACCGGCGGCGCAGTAGGTCCGCCGGCGCCCATGAACATCTCCGAAATCTTCATCAGGCGACCGATCGCAACGAGCCTGCTGATGGCCGGGATCGCGCTGATGGGCGTGATCTCCTATACGGGCTTGCCGGTCAGCGATCTGCCAGCCGTCGACTACCCCACCGTGCAGGTGCAGGCCAGCCTGCCCGGCGGCGATCCGGCGACCATGGCTTCCACGGTGGCCAGCCCTCTCGAGCGCCAGTTCACGACGATCGCCGGCGTCGACGAAATGACGTCGAGCAGCAACGCCGGGAGCACCAACATCACGCTGTCTTTCGACCTTGAACGCAACATCGACAGCGCCGTCGTCGACGTCCAGACGGCAATCGCGGCGGCCATGCCACTCCTGCCGTCGACGCTCACTTCGCCGCCGTCGTTCCGCAAACAGAACCCCGCCGACCAGCCGATCATGATGCTCAATCTCACGTCGAGCACGCTCTCGATGGCGGCGGTGGACGAGTTCGCCGAGAACGTGCTGGCGCCGCGTATCTCCACTGTCGAAGGCGTGTCGCAGGTGCAGGTGCAGGGTGCGCAGAAGTACGCCGTACGCGTCCAGCTCGATCCCGACCGCATGCGATCGCAGAAGGTCGGGATGAACGAGGTCGATCAGGCGCTGGTCAATTGGAACGCCAACGAGCCGACCGGGCAGTTGTTCGGACACGACTCCACGTACACGATCACTGCCAATGGCCTGCTCCAGCGGCCTGACGGCAACATTTTGGAGACCGCCGAGAAGTTCAAGCCGCTCGTCATCACCTACGTGAACGGCCGTCCAGTTCGCCTCGAGGAGGTCGCGAACGTTACCGACAGCGTCGAGACGGTCACACAGGCCGCGTGGGTCTACACCAAGCAGGGGCGCCAGCGTGCGATCACGCTGCAGGTGCAGAAGCAACCAGGGACGAACGTGATTCAAGTCACCGACGCCGTGCGCAAGGTGCTCCCGAGCCTCCAGGAGCAGCTGCCACCATCGGTGCACCTGAGCATCCGTCAGGACCGGTCGCGAACGATTCGCCAGGCGTTCAGCGACGT
>Ga0070664_100001102_pt1 | contig 21372 bp, 20 predicted proteins | sample KBSC73metaG_FD_65863 | JGI IMG/M metagenome (GOLD analysis project Ga0070664, IMG submission 65863) | Corn rhizosphere microbial communities from Kellogg Biological Station, Michigan, USA - KBS C7-3 metaG | ecosystem: Host-associated > Plants > Roots > Rhizosphere > Soil ... | reverse complement strand
GCCTTCATGATCTCGCAGATCTCGTCGAAGCGTTCGTAGAGGAAGCTCTCGCGGTGGTGGGCGAGGCACCATTTGGCCATGATCGAACCGCCGCGGCTGACAATGCCGGTAACGCGTTTGGCGGTCAGCGGGACGTAGGGCAGGCGGACACCGGCGTGGATGGTGAAATAGTCGACGCCCTGCTCGGCCTGCTCGATGAGCGTATCGCGGTAGATCTCCCACGTCAGGTCCTCGGCGATTCCGCCGACTTTCTCCAGCGCCTGGTAGATGGGGACGGTGCCGATCGGTACCGGCGAGTTGCGGACGATCCATTCGCGCGTGTCGTGGATGTTGCGGCCGGTCGACAGGTCCATGACCGTATCGGCGCCCCAGCGGATCGCCCAAACCATCTTGTCGACCTCGGCGGCGACGTCGGAGGCGACGGCGCTGTTGCCGATGTTGGCGTTGATCTTGACCAGAAAGTTGCGGCCGATCGCCATCGGCTCGCTTTCGGGGTGATTGATGTTGCTGGGGATGATGGCGCGACCTCGGGCTACCTCGTCTCGGACGAATTCCGGCGTGACGTAGTCGGGGATTGCTGCGCCGAAGGACTCTCCGTCCCGGGCGCCGTCGAGCAGGGCTTCGCGGCCGAGGTTCTCGCGGATGGCGACATATTCCATCTCGGGCGTCACGATGCCGCGCCGGGCGTAGTGCAACTGGGTGACGTTGGCTCCGGGGCGGGCGCGGAGAACCGCCTTGCGCACGTTCGGGAAGGGCTGGACGCCGCCGCTGCGGTCGGGACCCAGCTGGCCGTTGTCTTCGGGTCGGACTTCGCGCTGGGCGACTTCGCCGACGTCGCCTCGGGCCCGGATCCACTCGCGGCGAAGCTCAGGCAGTCCCGCCATGATGTCGATGCGCTTCGACGGATCGCTATAGGGTCCGCTGGTATCATAGAGGACCACCGGAGGCTCTCCGGAGGACGGCTCCAGATCGACGGCGCGCATGGCGACCTTGCGATGGCCGACAAAGATCTTGCGGCTGCCGCGGATCGGGCCGGTAGTGACTTTCAATTCGGTGCGAGCGGGAATGTCCGCCATGGCTTGCCTCCCTACGCCGGTGTGAGCCGGATCAGGTTCTACGGGTCTCCGCCGCCGGGTTCATTCCCGACCGCCGACTCTCAGCCCGCTTGGGCTCCCCGGGAGCCTCGTCCTTAGGCCCGCTGCGACGCGGAGGCAAAGCGCCTATTTCTTGCCCGTGATGGCCTGGACTTCGGCTGGACTCACCGTGCCGTCGCGGTTCGCGTCGATCTTGTTGAACTTGGCGATTTCCGGCGCGCGGAATTCCTCCTGACTCACGACGCCGTCGCGATTTCCGTCGAACCGCTGGAGCAGCTGTTGTGGCGTCTCGCCGGTCCGGACTGCAGGCATGGCGGCCAGGAATTCCTGCTGGCCGAGCTGGCCATCCTTGTTCGTGTCCAGCTGCTTGAACTTGGTAATGAGCTGCTCCTGCAGCTTGCCCTTCGCCGCTTGGATCTCGCGCTGCTGTTGGGCGGTCATCTCCGGGAGCGTGATCTTTCCGTCGTGATTGGTGTCCATCGCCGTGAATCGGTTGTCGAGGTTCTTGATATACTCGCTTCGCGGAACGGGCTTCAGCGCCGTCTGGGCGAATGCTGGGACGGTGGAGGCAGTTGCAATGATGGCGAGGACAAGGCGCTTCTTCACGGTTCGGTCTCCCGACGATTGCGTGTAGCCTACGCCTTGGGAGGCTCGCCGCAAGTGACAAGTCGATGCGCCGCTGGCAAACCGTCCCGTCAATGACCAGCGCCCTCACGCACCTCGACAGGCTCGAGGCGGAAAGCATCTTCATTCTGCGCGAGACGGTCGCCGAGGCGGCGCGGCCGGTCATGCTCTATTCGATGGGCAAGGATTCAGCGGTGATGCTGCACCTTGCGCGCAAGGCCTTTTTCCCGGGACCGCTGCCGTTTCCGCTGCTGCACGTCGATACGACGTGGAAATTCCGGGACATGTACGCCATGCGGGACAAGGTCGCGGCACAGCCGGGAGTGGACCTCATCGTCTACCGGAACCCTGAGGCGTTGGACAAAGGCATCAACCCCTTGGACCACGGGCCGCTGCACACCGACATGTGGAAGACCGAAGGGCTGAGGCAAGCGCTCGACAAGCACGGCTTTGATGTGGCCTTCGGCGGCGCAAGGCGCGACGAGGAGAAGAGCCGCGCGAAGGAGCGCGTGTTCAGCTTCCGCGACAAGAGCCACCGCTGGGACCCGAAGCGGCAGCGGCCCGAACTTTGGTCGCTCTACAATGTGCGCAAGCGAAATGGGGAGAGCATGCGCGTCTTCCCTTTGTCCAACTGGACCGAGCTCGACGTGTGGCAATATGTCATGCGCGAGGAGATCGAGGTGGTCCCACTCTATTTCGCCGCTGACAGGCCGACGGTCGAGCGCGACGGCCTCATCCTGATGGTCGACGACGAGCGCATGCGGATGGAGGACGGCGAGCCGGTAGTCACCCGCCGCATCAGGTTTCGGACGCTCGGCTGCTATCCGCTGTCCGGCGCCGTCCAGAGCGATGCAGAGAGCGTCGAGGATATTATCGCGGAGATGCTCGCAAGCTCGACCAGCGAGCGCGAAGGGCGCGTCATCGACAAGGACGGCGGCAGCGCTTCGATGGAGAAGAAGAAGCAGGAGGGTTATTTTTGAACCGCCCTGCCGATGTCAAAAGCTGGCTGGCAGAGCAGGAGCGCAAGGAGCTTCTGCGCTTCATCACCTGCGGCAGCGTCGACGACGGCAAGTCGACCCTGATCGGGCGGCTGCTCTACGAGACCCGGCAGGTGTTCGACGACCAGCTCGCGGCGCTGGAGGCCGACAGCAAAAGGCATGGAACGCAGGGCGAGAAGATCGACTTCGCATTGCTGGTCGATGGCCTCTCCGCCGAGCGCGAGCAGGGGATCACGATCGACGTCGCCTACCGTTATTTCTCAAGCGAGAAGCGCAAATTCATCGTCGCCGACACGCCGGGGCATGAGCAGTACACGCGCAACATGGTCACGGGCGCGTCGACGGCTGACCTCGCAGTACTTCTGGTCGATGCGAGGAAGGGCGTTCTCACCCAGACGCGGAGGCATTCATACCTTGCGCATCTCGTCGGTATCCGCCGCTTCGTGCTCGCCGTGAACAAGATGGACTTGGTCGATTATGATCAAGGAGCGTTCGATGCAATTGCCGCGGACTATCGCGTCTTCGCTGAAAGGATCGGCATAGAGAATTGGGTCGCCATTCCGGTTTCCGGGCTCAACGGTGACAATATCGTGAGCGCAAGCGGCGGGACCGGGTGGTACGATGGGCCGAGCCTCCTCGATCATCTCGATAGTGTGCCGGTCGATGCGCAGTCCGATGCGGCAAAGGCGTTCCGGATGCCGGTGCAATGGGTCAATCGGCCCAACCAGAATTTCCGCGGCTTCGCCGGGCAGCTCGCATCGGGGGCGGTAAAAGCGGGCGATGAGGTTCGAATCCTTCCATCCGGCCGGGTCACCCGAATCGACCGGATCGTTGCGGCGGAGGGCGATCTTGTGGAGGCGGTCGCCGGTCAGTCGGTGACGGTCACCTTCGGCGATGAGGTTGATTGCTCGCGGGGGGACGTGATCACGGCCGCGACTGACCCGCCGGAGGCGGCTGACCAGTTCGAGGCGACGATCGTCTGGATGGCCGACGAGCCCTTGCTCCCCGGCCGCGGGTACTGGCTGAAAATCGGGACTGCGACGGTCACGGCGACCATCCAGGAACCGAAATATGAGATCAACGTCAACACGCTCGACCACCTCGCGGCGAAGACGCTCGAACTGAACGGGATCGGCGTAGCCGAACTCGCTACCGACCGGGAGATTGTGTTTGAGCCTTACTCGGTCGACGGGACGAGCCCGAACCGGGTCCTGGGCGGCTTCATCCTCATCGACAAGCTCAGCAATGCGACAGTCGCCTGCGGAATGCTTCATTTCGCGCTCCGCCGGGCGCTCAACATCCATCGCCAGCACCTCGACGTCAGCCGCGAGATTCATGCGGCGCTGAAGGGGCAAAGGCCGGCGGTGCTTTGGTTCACCGGCCTGTCGGGAGCGGGGAAGTCGACGATCGCCAACCTCGTCGAGCAGAAGCTCGTGGCGCGCGGGCGCCACACCTTCCTCCTCGACGGTGACAATGTCCGCCACGGCCTCAATCGCGACCTCGGCTTCACCGAGGCCGACCGGATCGAGAATATCCGCCGCGTCGGCGAGGTCGCCCGGCTGATGGCCGACGCGGGCCTGATTGTGCTGACGGCCTTCATCTCGCCGTTCCGCGCCGAGCGTGAAATCGTGCGCAAGATGATGTCGGAGGGCGAGTTCATCGAGGTCTTCATCGATACGCCGCTCGCCGAGGCCGAGGAGCGCGACACGAAAGGGCTCTATGCGAAGGCGCGTGCGGGGGAGCTCAAGAATTTCACCGGCATAGATAGTCCCTACGAGCCGCCCGAGGCGGCGGAAATCCACATCGACACGACGAAGATGAACGCGGCCGACGCGGCCGACCTCATCGTCCAGGAACTGGAGAAGAGGCGATGAGCAGGCCCGACCTCTCGGATGCGGAGCAGCGGCGCGCCTATCGCGCGGAGCTTCGCAAGGTCTACCGGCCCTGGCGCTTCTCCGCCCTCGCCGTGCTGGTGGTGGCCCTGATTGGAAGCCTCTGGGATCCCGCTCACGAGCGGGTTTGGGAAATCCTGCTTATCGGAGGCGCGGTGATGACCTTGGGCGTTATCATTGCGCGCATCCGCTACCACCAGCGGCGCATGCGCGAGGGCGATCACCAAGTGTAGGCAACGCCCAAGGCGCCCAGCCACTGGCTTGCGCTGCCGCGCTGGGAGACGATCGGCGAATCTTTGAAATCACCGACCAGCCGCGAATATTGGGCCAGGCCGAAGATAGAAAAGCCGTGCAGCAGGTCGCCGCTCACCGACTGGTTGAGCAGCAGGCCGAGCTTCCAGTTCTTCAACCCCCCATCCGCATCGAAGACTGCGAGCTGGTTGCCGGTCGCCAGCCGGTCCGCCGGAGTGATCGTGTAATAATAATCGGCGAACTTGTTGCTGACGAACTCCATGCCCGCGCTGGCGCTGGCGTAGGTCGTGCGCGACAGCGGCGTCGAAAATTCGATATTTGGGCTGATGATTGTCGATTTGTGCGCGCCGCCGATATCGTGCGTGACGTCGACCCGGAATCCAAGCCTGTCGTAGGGATTGGTAACGCCGTGGGCGCTCACCCCGACGAAACCGCCGATCTCAATCGCCCGGTCCAGGCGCGGAAGCAGTTCAACCACATCGTCCTTGATGTGGCGGCGGTTACCGAGCCGCACCCCGGCGATCGGGCCCGCAACTAAGTCCACCTTGTTGCCGTTGAGGGAGATGACGTCCACGTAGAGGTAAGTGCCGCGCGTCGAGAAGGCGATGCCGCTGACTCTGCCCCTGATCGCCGCGGCGGGGATGAAACGATAATCGTCAGATCCTTCGTAATCGGGCGTGATGCCCGCGCCGACACCGACCGTAACCGTGTCGCGCTTGTTGACCTCCTCGGGGCTCGGCAGCTGTCCGGCTGCCGGCTGGTCCTGGGCTGCGGCCGGAGCGCTCAGGCAGCAGCCCGCGAGCGCGATGCAAGCCAAATGACGCATGACTTTCCCCTGTTTATTGTCTTCCGTCATGATGCCAGCGGACGGGCCGGGGGAAAAGTTCCCGTGCAAGCGGCGAAAGCGGAGAGCTAGTCGCCGGCGCCGGGTTCCGCCGTGAAATATTTGTCGTACTTGCCTTCTTCACCCTTATGTTCGTCGGCGTCAGCGGGACTGTCTTTCTTGCGCGTGATGTTCGGCCATTCGGCGGAGAGGTTGGAGTTGAGCTCCAGCCACTTCTCAAGACCGCTTTCCGTATCGGGAAGGATCGCCTCGGCAGGGCATTCCGGCTCGCACACGCCGCAATCGATGCACTCGTTGGGATTGATGACGAGCATCGTCTCGCCTTCGTAAAAGCAGTCCACGGGACAGACCTCGACGCAATCCATATATTTGCAGCGGATGCAGGCGTCGGTGACGACGTAGGTCATGAAGAAACGCTCCCTTTGGCAGCCTCGCTATGTCGCGGGCTTCGGCTCGTCAATTCCCAGTTCTTCGTAACAAGCGCGCGCTTCGTCCGCCGGGCCTCGGCGGGCAGGCAGGGTCAGCACCCGAAGCACTCGAACGCGACCGTGCAGCGGAAGGGCGACGATGCTGCCCTGGCGCACCTCCTCGCTCGATTTCTCGACCCTTTCACCGTCGATCCTGACATGCCCCTCCTCGATCACATGCTGGGCGAGGGTCCGGCTTTTGACCAGGCGGATGAAGAAGAGGAAGCGGTCGATCCTCACTTGGACTTGAGCTTGGCGAGTTCCGCGAAGGCATGGGACGGGCCCCGCGCGTCGGGACGCGGCCCGCGCCTGCCGCGCCAGCGCCAGGCATCGCCGGCTCGCGTGAAGCCAATCTCGTTCATGAGCCGGTCGAGCGCGCCTTCGTCCAGGCCGACGGAAGTTGCGAGTTCGCGGTCGACAGGGTCGTCACCGCCGGCCGACCGGACCTTTCTCGCGTGGCTGGCGAGCCGGTCGGCGAGATCGATGCGGATCCAGCTTTGGCCAAGCCGGCGGTACGCAAGTGCGGCCCCGCGTGGGTCGGAGTCCGCCGAAAGCGTCGCCGCTCCTGGCGGAGGAAGCACCGGCATGGGCTGATTCTGTTTCACCGCGAGGAGCGCGGCGCGCCAGTGCTGCGCCGCCGGCTTGAGAAGAAGGGGCAGGAAGACGTCGAGCGGGCCGAGGCGGACCCGCAACCGATGAAGGGCCTGGCGATCGGCCTGTTCGAGGTGAGCGATGGCGCCGAGCGCCGCCTTGCGCGGGAGCGCGCCACCAGCATCCGTCAACATCGCGGCAAGCGCACGGACGCCCGCCGCCGTCGCCGGGTCGGTCGCTGCCGCTGCGAGCAATTCCAACGGTCGCAGATGCTTTCCGATCTGCGCATCGAGCCAGCGCTCCATTCGGTCGCGAAGTGAGGCGCGGGTCGGCGCCGACAAGCGATCGAGTGCGCGCGACGTGCGGATGGCTGGCTCGAGCAGGGAGCGTCCGGCCGCCAGCCTGGCGAGTATGTGCCCCTCCCAGGCAACGGCGAGCATGCCTTCCTGGTCGACGGTTAGCTGGAAGGCCTGGTCGTCGGCCTCGACCAATGCCCTGGCGCGGCGGTCGAGCTCGTCACCCAAGCGGCGCTCGGCCGCCGCGAGCAATAGCCGCTTGTCGGCGAGTCGCGCGGAAGGGTCGACGCGAAAATCGAAGCCGCTCAAGTGTCCGATCGGCTCCGGACCGACGCTGACCTCGCCGTCTGCTGCGACGGTCACGGGGAGCGCGTCCGCGCCCCGTGCACCGATGTCCCGGACGAGCACGGCCGTGCGGCGATCGACGAAGCGCTGCGTGAGCCTTTCGTGAAGTGCGTCGGAAAGCCGCGCTTCGACCTCGCGCGTTCGGTCCGCCCATTTGGCGGGCTCCTTCAGCCAATCCGCGCGATGCGCGATATAGGCCCAGCTTCGGATGCCGGCGAGGCGATCGGCGAGCGCTTCAATATCGCCGCTCATATTGTCGAGGCGCGAGACCTCGGCCGCGAACCACTCATGGGGCACATGCCCGCCCTCGGCGATATAGGAATAGATGCGGCGGACCATTCGTGCATGGTGCATCGGACCGACCTTGCGGAAGTCGGGCAGCCCGCACACGGCCCAGAGGCGGCGGGCCTGCTGGTCCCGCTTCGTCGTGATCGAGGGGTCCTCGGCGATGAGCTTGAGGACGGCGAGGTCGATCGCTTCCGGCGCCGGGCGAAGTATTGGGTCGTCGCTCTTTGCTTCGAGGCTGCGGATCAACGTCCGGACGTCGCTGAAATCGAGATCGGCATTGCGCCAGTAGACGGAATCGAGCGGTCGGAAGCGATGCTCTTCGATCGCGGCAATCTCCTCCTCGCTGAAGCCGCCGCTCTCCTCGGTAAGGCCGAGCGTGCCGAAGGTGCCGTCCTTCTGGTGCCTGCCGGCCCGGCCGGCGATTTGCGCCATTTCGGGGATGCTAAGGCGGCGGTCGCGGCGGCCGTCGAACTTTTCGAGGCCGGCGAAGGCGACGTGGGTCACGTCCATGTTGAGACCCATGCCGATTGCGTCGGTGGCGACCAGATAATCGACCTCGCCGCGCTGGAACATCGCCACCTGCGCGTTGCGGGTGGCGGGTGACAAAGCGCCCATGACGACGGCGGCCCCGCCCTTGAAGCGGCGCAGCATCTCGGCGAGCGCGTAGACCTGCTCTGCGGAGAAGGCCACGACTGCCGAGCGCGGTGGCAGGCGGGAAAGCTTTACGCTCCCGGCGTAACGCAAGGTCGAGAAACGCGGGCGGCTGACGATCTCGGCCTCCGGGAGCAGTTCGCGGATGATCGGCTTCAGGGTTTCGGAGCCGAGGATCAGGGTCTCTTCGCGGCCGCGCGCTCGGAGCATGCGGTCGGTGAAGACGTGGCCGCGCTCCGGATCGATCCCGAGCTGCGCCTCATCGATGGCCGCAAAGGCGAAGTCGCGATCGAGCTCTCCGTCGTGGTGTCCATCCCCGCCCGGCACCGGCATGCTTTCGGCCGTGCACAGGAAGTAGCGCGCGGTTGGAGGGGCGATGCGCTCCTCGCCGGTCAGGAGCGCAACCTGCTTCTCCCCCTTCATGGCGACGACGCGGTCGTAGACTTCGCGGGCCAGCAGGCGGAGCGGGAAGCCGATGACGCCGGATGAATGGCCGCACATCCGCTCAATCGCCAAGTAGGTCTTGCCGGTGTTGGTCGGTCCGAGGATCGCACGGACCGGAGCGTCTGAACGGCGCGCCATCATACGGAATGTGGCAGCGCTTTCGCCGTACGCAAGGTTCCTTTCGTCGCGGATTTAGGCCGGTATTAACCTTGATCCGCGATTCCGGGGCTTGTGCTGACGTCACGAAGCCATGCGCATCCGCTGAGACGGGCGATATCGCCAGCCTGGTCAGGCCCAGGCTGGAGGATGGCGGGCGCACTCGCCTTGCTTTGCAGCACGGTCGCCTGGGCCTCCCTGCCGCGCATGGTCGAGGTTCCAGTCGATGAGCAGCGGCAATGGAGCGCGCTCGGCGTGACCTCAATTTCGGGCGGCGGCGCGACCGGCATGCTGATGGCTCCGACGGACGCCGTGCGGACGGTCGATTTCGTTCCGAGAAGGGTCGTTCAACCGGAAGCGGCCGTTCCCGCCGATGAGCCCGCCGCGTCGGCTGCCGAGCCAATTCGGATTCGTGGCCGCGTCGGCGACGGACTTTACTGGTCGTTGCGGGCCGCTGGGGCCTCGCCTCAGGTCGCGGCGCAATATCTCGGAGCGCTGGCGACGGAGATCGATGTCGGCGAGGTCGGGCCCACCGACGGCTTCGACCTGGTGCTCGGCGCCAATAGGGAACTGCTCTATGCCGGGCTCGACCGCCTCGCGAGCTCCGATCTTCAGCTGGTCAAGTGGAATGCGAACGGTCGCAGCGAATGGATCGACGCTGCCAATGCCGCGCAGCCCGCACCCGTCTCGGATGGGATGGCCTGGCCGGTCGCGGGGCACATCACTTCTTATTTCGGATATCGCTACCATCCGATCCTGCACTTCAGCCGCTTCCACGCGGGTATCGATTTCGGGGCCGGCTGGGGAAGCCCGATCGTGGCGGCCGCCGATGGCCAGGTCGCGGGCGCCGGCTGGTCCGGCGGATACGGGCGGCAGGTCCGCATCTGGCACGGCGGCGGGATCACGACGACGTACAGCCATATGAGTGAGATCGTGGCCTCGCCGGGCAGCTTCGTGAGGCGTGGGCAGCTGATCGGATATGTCGGATCGAGCGGGCTCTCGACCGGTCCGCACTTGCATTACGAAGTGCTGAAGGATGGGGCGCCTGTGAATCCGCTCGGTGTTCGCTTCGCGAGTGCGCCGGTTGTCGACACTCATCTCGCCGAGGCCGTGAAAGCGCGGTTGAAAGCCCTGCTCAGCGTGGGATTGAAGCGCGCCTAGGCACGGCTTCAGTGCTGCATCTGGAGGTTCATCAACTCCGGACTGACGCTCATGTTCGCATTCATATGCGCCATGATCCAGATCGTCCCGACCATTACCAGGAATACGATCAGCACGCCGAACGCGAGCGCAAGAATGTTGTTGGTGTTGTCCGGGCCGCTGGTCATGTGAAGGAAGAAGACCAGGTGCACGCCCATCTGGGCAATCGCGAGCACTACCAACCCCGTTGCGACTCCGGGCCCCCACAGCGACGATGTCGATGCGACCCAGAAGGATACGGCGGTCAGGCCCAGCGCGAGGCCGAGGCCGATCACATAAGCGACGGACTCGCTGACGATATTGTTGTGCGGGGAACCCGGCGCGACGTCGATCAGGTCGTCTTCATTTTCGGTCATGGCAGGGTCCCGATCAGGTAGACGATGGTGAAAATGGCTACCCAAATGATGTCGAGGGCATGCCAAAAGATGCTGAAGCACAAGAGGCGGCGAATGATGTGCTGCTGGAACCCCTTGGCCCAGATCTGCGCCATCATCGTTCCGAGCCACAACAGGCCGGCGGTGACGTGCGCGCCGTGGCAGCCGACGAGGGTGAAGAAGGCCGACAGGAAGGCGCTCCGCTGCGGCCCCGCGCCTTCGGCCACCATCTTCGTGAACTCGTACAGCTCGATGAAAAGGAAGACAGCCCCGAGCAGGCCCGTGAGCAGAAGCCAGGCCTGCGTCCACATCATGTTGGCGCGCTTGGCCGTGATCATCGCCAGGCCGCAGACGAAGCTCGAGACAAGCAGCGCAATGGTCTCGACGGCAACGAGGTTGCGGTCGAACAGCTGGTTGGTCGTCGGTCCGCCGTCGGTCGCGTGGACCAATGTCGCATAGCTGGCGAACAGGGCCGAGAAGAGAACCATGTCCGACAGGACGAACAGCCAGAAACCGTAAGGAACGACGATACTCTTGGACTCAGGGCCCCGATGGCCGAGGCCGGTGTCCTCTGAGCCGCCGTGCGTGAGGCCGATGGTTGCTGCTTCGGTCGTCATGTCGATTGGCTCAGACTGTGGAGATGTTCCATGCGGATCCGGCGCCGCTCGCGGGCGTTTGCCCGCACCTCCTCGACCGGGATGATGTGCTCATTTTCGTCGCGCCAGGCGTACCACACGAAGATGGCGAAGGCGCCGATGAGGCCGAGGATGGCGAGCCACCAGATGTACCAGATGATTGCAAAGCCGCAGACGGCAGCGAAGAAGGCGACGATGACGCCGGTGGGCGTGTTCACCGGCATTTCGATCGGCTGATAGTCCGGCTCCTCGATCAGCTGGTCCTGCTTGATGGCTGTTTGCTTGCGCGTCCAATAGGCCTCCTCGCCATGGACGTCCGGGAGCACTGCGAAATTATAATGCGGCGGCGGTGAAAGCGTGAGCCATTCGAGCGTGCGGCCGTCCCACGGATCACCCGTGACGTCGCGGCGCTGGTCGCGCGTTCGGATCGAATAGAGCAACTGGACGACCGTCAGGACGATGCCGAGGCCAATGATCGCGGCGCCCACGAACGCTACATGAAGCCACGGCGCCCAGGTCGGGTCGGGGATGTGCTGCAAGCGTCGCGTCGCACCCCAGAAACCGAGCACGTAAAGCGGCATGAAGGCAAGGTGGAAGCCGATGAACCAGCACCAGAAGATGATCTTGCCGAGCCGCTCGTCGAGCGTGAAGCCGAAGGCCTTCGGGAACCAGTAGGTGTAGCCCGCCATCAGCGCGAACACGACGCCGCCAATGATGACCTGATGGAAATGCGCCACCAGGAAGAGGCTGTTGTGAACGACGAAGTCGACGGGCGGGATCGCGAGCAGGACTCCGGTCAGGCCGCCGATCACGAAGGTCAGCATGAAGCCGATCAGATAATGGACTGGCACGGTGAACCGGACCCGGCCTCCGTACATGGTGAACAGCCAGTTGTAGATCTTCACGCCCGTCGGAATGCCGATGATCATACTGGCGATGCCGAAGACGGCATTGATGTCCGCGCCGGCTCCCATTGTGAAGAAATGGTGCAGCCAGACGCAATAGGAAACGATGCAGATCACCATCGTCGCGAATACCATCGACCGGTACCCGAACAGCGGCTTGCCTGAGAAGGTCGCCGCGACCTCCGAGTAGATGCCGAAAGCCGGAAGGACCAGGATGTAGACCTCCGGATGCCCCCAGATCCAAATGAGGTTCATATAGAGCATCGAGTTGCCGCCGCCGTCATTCGTGAAGAAATGGAAGCCGAGGTAGCGGTCGAGCATGAGCTGGGCCAAGGCGACGGTCAGCACAGGGAAAGCGGCCAGCATGATCAGGTTGGAGGCGAGTGCGGTCCAGCAGAAGACGGGCATACGCAAATAGCTCATCCCCGGCGCCCGGATTTTAAGGATCGTCGTGACGAAATTGACGGCCGTCAGCACGGTGCCGACGCCGGATATCTGGAGAGCCACGAGATAATAATCGACGCCGACGCCGGGTGAGAATTCCTTCTCGCTGAGCGGCGGGAAGCCGAGCCAGCCGGTGCGGGCGAACTCGCCGATAAACAGGCTGAGGTTGATCAGCAGCGCGCCCGAAGCGCTGAGCCAGAAGCTCACATTATTCATCGTCGGGAATGCCACGTCTCGCACTCCGAGCTGGAGTGGAACGACGAAGTTCATGAAGCCGATGACGAACGGCATCGCCACGAAGAAGATCATGATCGTGCCGTGCGCGGAGAAGATCTGGTTGTAGTGCTCCGGCGGCAGAAAACCTTGCGATGCGCCGATCGCGAGCGATTGCTGTGCGCGCATCATGATGGCGTCGGCGAAGCCTCGCACCAGCATCACCAGCGCCATCACGATGTACATGATGCCGATGCGCTTGTGGTCGGTGGAGGTGATATATTCGGTCCACAAATAGGGCCACCAGCCCCTGCGCCACACCCAAAAGGCGACGGCGGCAATCGCGAGCAGCATCACCATCGACGTGATGAACGGAATGGGATCGTGGAAGGGGATTGCGTCCCAGCTGAGCTTGCCGAACATCCCTAGCCCCCCGCCGGTTCTGCTGAATTCTTGTTGGCCGGCAGTGCCGCCTGCGGAACGTGCAGCATGGGCACGCGATTTGCGACGACCGAGTCGAACAATCCGGGCGCGACAGCGCCGTAGGTCATCGGTTTTACATAACTGCTCGGTTTCGACAGTTCCGCATAGCCACGCCCGTCGAGCATCGGCCCCTGTCCGCGCGAGCCCTGGGCCCACATCGCGAACTGATCAGGCGGCAAGACCTGCGTCTTGAACTGCATCCCGGGGAAGCCGTCGCCGCTGAAATGCGCCGAGAGGCCCTCGTAGACGCCCGGGCGATCGGCCTGCAGATTCAGGCGGGTCGTCATCCTGGGCATGGTGTAGATCATCGTTCCCATTTGCGGGACCCAGAAGACGTTCCAGACGGTTCCGGAGGTCAGGCGGTAACTGACCGGAGTTCCGGCAGGAACGACGAGTTGGTTGACCGTCGCAATGCCCTGGTCCGGGTAGATGAACAGCCATTTCCAGTCGAGGGAGACGACCTCGACCTTCAGCGGAGGCACGTTGGATTTTAGCGGGCGGCTCGGCTCCAGGTCATGGCTGCCGATCCATGCGATGCCGCCGAGCAGCATGATGGTGAGGATGGGAATGCCCCACACGACCATCTCGACAGCGCCCGAATATTCCCAGTCGGGAAGGTAGGTCGCCTTCGAATTGCCTCGCCGAAACCACCAGGCGAATGCGAGGGTCGCGATCATCGTCGGAATGATGATCGCGAGCATGATCGCGGTAGAATTGATGAGAATCGTTTTTTCGGCGGCAGCAACGGGACCGACAGGGTCCAGAATGCCCCGGTTACAGCCGGATAATATTAGCGCGGCGACAATGATTGGCGAGAATCGTCGGGCCGCGTGGAGCGGATGGTGGACGCATGATGTGCCACACATGAAGCCGGATGAGTTCACGAGCCCCCTCTAAGAGAAGCAACCCTATAATCTCGGACGACTGAACGTGGTCCCGATAGCTGTTGGCTCTAGTGATCGCAACGCCAGGGGATATTGTGGCAATCACGGACCCCCGCTCTAGAGATCGCCGCCGGATTGATCGTGGGGCGTGAGCTGGAAGGCGTTGCCGGTCTGCCGATTGATCATCGCTTCGTAGCAGCGCGCAAGCTGCTCATGCGCCGCACGAGCTTCTGCGCTGGCTGCTGCCTCCGCGCGGGTTCGTTCGACCTGCTGCCGATGGAATAGATAATTTAGATCCATGGTAATCTCCCGCCCCGTCGAGGACAGCAGATAGCGAACCGGACTCGTCAGTGCTCGCCGGTTACGGTGGGTGGAGCGCGCGCCGGGACGGTTGAATTTCCAATGTTGTTCATCGCCCAAAAGCTGCGGTTGAACAGGTGAATTGCCGCGGCCGCCCCGAGCACCGGCGCGAGAAGGTTCACGAAGGGCACGAGGAAAAGGGTGCTGGTGAGCGTGCCGATCATACCCTGTTCGCCCCGCGTCGACCTGACCCACGCACGGCGCGACGAGCGGTCACCGTGCCTTGCTGCGGCGAGCTCGGCAACGTCGCGGCCAAAGGCGAGACCGTTCACAATCACGAACAGGATGAAGGGCCCGATCCCGGTCACCAGCAGCAGGACGTAAAAGGGCAAGCCTACGAGGTTGAAGAGGATGAGACGGCTTGCCGATCGGGCGCCGAGCGCAGCGCCATGGAGAAGGCCGATTGGACACGCCTCCCGCGCAGCGTCGGGATAGTGTCGCTCCTCGACCGCGCGCGCGATGCTGTCAGTGAAGGTGGTCATGACCGCGATGGCGACGGCGGGGAAGATGAACCAGGCGGCAAGCAAGGTGATCGCGATTGCTCCCAAGCCGCTGGCGCCGACATCGAGGGAGCAAGAACCCATGCCCGCCAAGGAACAGGGGTCGGCCCCCGTCAGCAGCCAGAAGATAAGGCCGGCGAGAGCGGCGAAGATCAGGATCGCGACCGCCAGCGCTTGCAGCATGATCCACAGGACCCGCGCATTTGCGAGATCCGATATTGCAAGGCCGATTGCTCGTAACATTGCTGCTGAACGCGCAGAAACGCTTCCGGTGCATCAAGTGTTTGGAGATCACTGGCGATGGGCAATTAGCTCAACGGCGAGACAGGCCACGCTAAGGCCGGTACCGACGCTCCTGCGATGAAGTAACCGGCGGGGCGGTCGGCTTAGCGGCCGTGGCCCCGCCAGCGCTTGATCGTCCGGCTGATGATTCCGTCCTCGTCGCCGGTCTCGCGCCACAGGCGCGCGAAGCTCGGGTCGGACGAAGCCGGGCGTTTCTCGGGCTCGAGGTCGTCGAAGCGGACGCGGATCGGAATCGCCACGCCTTCGCCGCAGACGATGCATTCGCGGTTGCGGAGCGCAGGGATTGCATCGAGGAAGCCGCGCGCGCCTTCCGGCATGGCTGCCCGCACGCAGGCCTGGTCGCGGTCGTTGTTCAAGCGCATCGCGACGATCGTGCCGCACTGTGAAAGCACGCCTTCGGCAAGGTCGGAGGGGCGCTGCGTGATCAGGCCCAGGGAGACGCCATACTTACGGCCTTCCTTGGCGATTCGTTCGAGGATTCGGCGGACGGCCTGTCCGTTCTCGGCGCCTTCGTCTTTCGGGACGTAACGGTGCGCCTCTTCGCAGACCAGCAGCAGCGGGCGCTGCGCCTCGGTCCGCGACCAGATCGCATAGTCGAACACCATGCGCGCGAGCACGGACACCACGACCGACGTGATTTCGGACGGCACGCCCGAGACATCGACGATGGAGATCGGGCGGCCCAGGCTGGGCAGGCGGAACAGCTTCGCGAGGAAGCTTCCCATCGAATCCGACACCAGCATGCCTGAGAACATGAAGGTGTAGCGCGGATCGGCGCGCAGCTCTTCGAGCTTGGTCTTCAGGCGCTGAAACGGGAGTGTGTCGCCAGCACGGTCGAGCTTTCCCATCTCGTTGACGAGCACTGAATGAAGGTCGGTAAGCAGGTACGGGATCGGACTGTCCACGGTCACCTTGCCGAACTGGCTCATGTCCTTGCCCTTGGTGCGAGCCGCAAGCAGGCACTTGGCAAGGATGTCGCCGTCTCGCTGCCGGTCAGCGCCGTGGGTTGTCAGGAGCACTTCGCAATGCTCCTCGAAGTTCATGAGCCAATAAGGCAATTGCAGATTGTCGACGTTGAACAGCTCGCCGCAGCCCTTGAACGCCGCGGAATATTCGCCGTGCGGGTCGATCATCACGATGTGACCCTCGGGCGAAAGCTGCGAAATGCGATGAAGGATCAAGGCGACCGACGTCGACTTACCCGTACCGGTCGATCCCAGCACCGCGAAATGCTTGCCGAGCATCGGGTCGACGTAGAGCGCGCCGCGGATGTCGTCAGTCGGATAGACTGTCCCGATCTCGATATGCGGTTCGTCGCTGGCGGCGAACACCGAGCGCAGGTCTTCGGTGCTGACAGGGAGCACGTCAGCGCCCGGAATCGGATAGCGCGTAACGCCGCGGCGGAAGTTCGCCATCCGGCCCGACGAATCGCGGCTGCCCTCGCCGAGGAAGTCGACGAAGGCGACAAGCTCGCCGGGCTCGCCAGCCTTGAGCGTGCGGACGTTCGCGATCAGCCAGCTGTTGCCGACGACGGTCTTGATCTGGCTACCCACCTGACCCGACATCGCGACCGACGGGTCCTTGTGCGACTGCAGAGCCGTCACGGTGGCGGCGTCGAGGCGGATCTGCGAACCGGAACCGGCGATCTCTACGACCTTGCCGATCGCCGCGAGCGCCGGCGCGGGCGCCGCTTTCGCGGGCGCTGCCGGGGCTTCCTCCTGGCTGAAGCTGCTCACTTCATTGAGGAATTCGTGCAGGTTCGGCTTCGACTGTTCGTCCATTTGTACGCGTGCTCCCCGGTATCCGTGTGGAGGGGCATAGCGCAGAGCGGTTAAGATTAACTTGAGGACGCCTCTTAAAAGCGTCGGCGGAACGCCGCTGCGGCGGCCCAGCCGAGGCCCAGCGACAGCGCGACGCAGGTCAGTCCATAGAGAAAGCGATGACGTCGTGCCGCGAGCGCGACATATCGCTCGAATCCCGATTTGTTGATCTGGATATCGCGGGTCGCAGCGGCGATGACCTTGTGCCGGTCGATGAGAAAGGTCTCGGCCGTGTAGGTGCCGACGGGCACTTGGCTCGGGATCGTAATGACGGCGCGGTAAAGCACGCCGCCCGTGATCTCCACGCCGCGAGACTTCTCCTGGTAGAGTTCGTGCCGGCTGCGAAGGTCGAGGAGGCCCGCCTCGAACCTTCGTTCCTTCTCGGGAAGCGCGCCTCCTCCGGGAGAAAGCTGGAGATTGTGAACTCCGAGCTCGTAAATGGCGGCGGTGCGCTCATCGACGAGATCTGCGATGGGTCGCGACGAAGCGACGGCATAGAAGGATGGGGCGGAACGGAACCGGTTCGAATCCGCATTCATCCAGATTCCGGCGATCTTCATCTTTTCGCGAACGAGGATCGGCTGGACCGGCCCTCGGAGGACGACCGCGATGTCGACCTGGCGGTCGGGTGGCTTGCCGCCGGGATAGACGACAGCCCCGAACAGTAGGAGCTGGGCGCCTGTGAAGCTGTAGCGGATTTGGACCTGGCGCGCGCTGATGTCCGGCACGAGCACCGGCTTGTCGGCCGCGATCAGGAGCGGCGCGAGGAGAGCGAGAGGAACCGGACCCCGCCGCATGCTCACAGATATTCGATCGAGAATATTTCGTCGGGCCGCCAGGCGAGCCCCAGCGCCATGCGCAACGCAACCAGCAGGATGATAAGTGCGAGCGCAAGCCGAAGCATGTCTGGCTTCACCCGGAGCGTGAGCAGCGCGCCATATTGCGCGCCGACGACACCGCCGACGAGAAGCAGCCCGGCGAGAACGACGTCGACCGCGCGCGTGGTGATCGAATGCACCATGGTCGTCGCTGCGCTAACGGCGAGGATCATGAGGAGGCTGGTACCGATGACGACACGCGCCGGCATGCCGAGCAAGTAGATCATCGCGGGAACCAGGATGAAGCCGCCACCGATGCCGAGGAAGACGGTCAGCGTGCCCGCGAGAAAGCCAAGGGCGAACGGCGCCAGCGGTGAAATGTAGATTCCGGAGCCGTGAAAGCGCCATCGGTAGGGCAGGGAAGCGATCCAGCGATTGTGACGCGGGCGCTGCCCTTCGGGTGTCGCGACCTTCACATAGCCGAGCGACTTCAGGCTATCGACCAACATCAGAATGCCGATCCACCCCAGGATCAGCACGTAGAGAAAGCCGATCACGACATCGATCTGGCCGCTCGATTGGAGCAATCGGAAGAGTGCTGCCCCGACGAACGAGCCGAAGAGACCGCCGGCGATCATCACTCCACCCATCTTCAGGTCGACGCCGCCGCGCCGCATGTGGACCATGGCGCCGGAGACGCTTGCCCCGGTGATCTGCGTCGCTGCTGACGCGACGGCAACCGTCGGCGGAATGCCATAGAAGATCAGCAGCGGCGTCGTGAGAAAACCGCCCCCCACCCCGAACATGCCGGATAGCAGTCCGACCAGAAATCCGAGCACGATGATCAACAGCGCGTTGACCGACTGGCCGGCGATCGGGAGGTAGATGTCCATCGCCTTGCCGGACTAGCCGCAAATTGCCGTTCGGGCCAAGTTCGGGAGGCTAGAAATTCCCCGACAGAGTCAGTGCCGGCCCAGAACCCGGCAATGCGTTGCCAACCAGCTTCTGGCGCCAGTCGAGATGGACCTTGAGATTGTTCCTGACATCCATGCTCAGACGGGGTCCGACGTCCAGCCGAGCAAGACCCGGTTGTGCGGCTCCCCAGACGCCGAATCCCGCCGAGAAATTACGGAGGACGGGCCGGCTCGCGGCGAAGGCGCCATCGACGAACCAATCGCGGCTACTTAGTCCCACGACGCCGCTTTGAAGATAGCTGTCAAAGCCGAAACGCCACGGCAGCTGTTGTCCGTAGAGGCCGCCCTCGATGAGGAAGGCGAAGGCATTCCGCCCGCCGCCGTAGCGGCCAATTGCCTGGCGGCGCTCCGCCGTGATCCAGATAGGGATGTTTGTGAGCGGGCGCACGCGCGCTCCCGCTGCGACTTCACCCCCGCGCTTGCCGACGGCCGAACTCAGGCGCGCGGCAAGGCCGATCGCGTTGTTCCAATTGTAGATCAGGCGCACGCCACTCTGGCTCTCTCCGAGTTCGCCCGTGCCGGCGAGCGATCGGGAACCGACGACGCCGGACTTCTGGCTCCTGAGCATGGCCCAGGTGGCGAGTTGCACGCGATCAATGGCATGAGGATCGGCGACCTCGGCATGCGCGGGGAGGCTGATCGGCCCTGCAACGGCCGCAACGCGGGAGAGAGGACTTTCGAAAAGGGGCGGCAGCTCTGCGTAATAAGCCAGCGCTGGAGTCGGAAGGACGCCAGCGAAATGCGTGAGCGATGACAGTGGCGCCGCGCCTGCGAGAGGGACCGGAGCCGAGAGCGGATAGGGCGCGATCGGGCGCGGACTGCTCGCCTTGCTGGCGAGAAGCTCCTGCAAGTATCTTATGAAAAGAGTTTCGAACGTAGGCGACGGCTGGTCGCGTGCCGGGGCGTAACCATCGGTCGCGCCGAACTCGATCCTCGGGAATTGCGTCGGGGCGATCGTAGGGACCTTCGCCTCGCCGCGCTCTATCCGGAACAGGCCTGACCCCGGAAGGCTGCCAATCGCCCCGGCCCGGAGCCCGGCCCAGCCCAGAATTGCGATGGCGAGGAAACGCAATGACGGCTTCATCTTGGTAGCTCCGCGGGGAATATGTGATGCGTCTTGTCCCAGCGGGTGGCGCCGCCGCCGATATGGAGGGATATGGCGCGGGCAGCGGCGAGCATGGCGATGACATTGCCGACGACGAGTCGCGGTATGGAGAGCAGACCTTGCCTCCAGCCGTAGGCCGAGGCGGTGAACAGGGCGCGCATCGAGATTCGCCAGGCGAGCAGGAAGCCATTGACGGTCAGCAGGGTGATGAGCGCGGGGCTCACCCTCGCCTTGATAGGCGCACCGAGCATCTCGGCGAGCCAGATCTGCGACCAGAGGATTGCCGCGACGTAAGCGGCGACCAGCAGTAGGGCCGCGAGCGGACCGCGCCGGTCGCGCATTCGCATCCACCGCTCCCCAATCCCGCCGGTCCAGCCAAGGCGGTCCCAGCCAGCGAGCGCGATGCCGCCCAGCCAGCGCGCTTTCTGTCGCACCGCCGCGCCTAGAGTGGTCGGGAAGTGGCCCCGGCTGGCGACCGCGCTGCGATCGACCGGATCGGCCGGGATGCGAACGAACATCGTCTTGTGCCCGAGCGCCCCCAGGCGCAGCCCCACCTCATAATCTTCGGTCATGCTGCTGCCGGCAAAGGGGCGGCCGTCGTGGATTGCGGCGAGCTGGGCGAGTGGTCGCCGCGCAATCGCGCAGCCGACGCCCGCCAGAGGAATGGCCGCGCCGACCGCCTCGCGCACGACCAGTTCCTTGATGTGCGCCTCGGCAAACTCGTCGCAATAATGGCCCGCGATCCAGCGCGAATGCGGAGAGGGTAGCGGCAGGACCGGTAACTGGATGACGGCGGCGCGGTCGATCAGGCCGTCGAAAATTCTAAGCTCATAACGGTGGACGACGTCTTCGGCGTCATGGAGAACGACGGCCTTGGCCGCACAGCCATTGGCCGTCTCATGGGCGATCAGCGCGTCGTACAGGTGATTGAGGCAGTCGGCCTTGGTGGTTGGGCCGTCGGCGCCGACCTCCACGATCTCGACTCGCGGGTCGCCGACGCTGATGATCGCAGCCGCCGTCGCCGGGTCATTCCGATAGTGACCGACGAAGATGCGATAATTGTCATAGTCGAGACGCGTGAGCGTGGCCCGGAGCATTGATGCGATGACCGTTGCCTCGTCCCACGCCGGCACGAGGATCGCGATGAAGCCCGGATCCTTGTTGAAGACGTAATAGCTCGCATAGGTCCGGCGGTACCGGCTGTAGACGGTCATCCCTCGCCACAGGCGGCGTGCGAAGTAGATCAGGTCGACGAGGAGATCATTGACCGCGAACAGCAGGAAGCCGACGCCGGCGAACAGCGCCAGCTCGGCCGCGAAGCGGCTGAGAATCTCTGCAATGGCCATGACCGCGAGAGCTAGGGCTGCGAACCTAGGAGCGAATGCGAAGCTGGACTGGAATTGCTCGGTTCA
>Ga0070664_100001093_pt1 | contig 21393 bp, 19 predicted proteins | sample KBSC73metaG_FD_65863 | JGI IMG/M metagenome (GOLD analysis project Ga0070664, IMG submission 65863) | Corn rhizosphere microbial communities from Kellogg Biological Station, Michigan, USA - KBS C7-3 metaG | ecosystem: Host-associated > Plants > Roots > Rhizosphere > Soil ... | reverse complement strand
ATCTTCGTGCCGTCCTTCGACGTCGCCTCGAGCTGTTCCACCACCTGTGACGACGCGTCGAAGCGCGGTGGCAGAGATCTCACGGTCGTCGCCGTGCCCTTCGCCGCGTCGGCGAGCCACACACTGCTCGGCGTGAGAAAGCCGGTGACGTTGATGAATGCGCGATCGCTCCTGCTGTCCGTGCTCGTGACTCCCGTGGAGACGTTGTCGGGGAGGGCGATGGAACGACGGCTCCATGCGCCCGAGGGAGAGCGGCTGAAGATCAGCACGCGGCCCTTCACGTTCTGATCGAGCCCGACGAGCAGCTGATTCTTCGTCGACGACACGCCCGACACGGACTCGCGCGGCCCCGGCTCGATGATCAACGTCGGCGCGAGGTGCTGCGGATCCTTCGCCGCCGCCGCGGCGTCGAACGACACGACCGAGCCCGACTTGTACGTCTGCCCAGCCACCGTCCAGTCCTGGGTGAGCCTGGCGATGATCTGTCCGTCGAACAGATCCTGGATCTCGAACTTCTTCGGCACGTTCAGCCTGGCGACGTCGTTCGGGCGGACGATGAAGCTCTCGCTCTCGAAGAAGGAGATGCCGCGCCCGATCATGCTGACGCGATGACCCTTGCCATCCGTCATCGTGAACGCGGACACCGAAACATCTTTCGGATCGCCGCGATAGATCTCGACCGCCGCGTCGAGCGGCTGGCCGCGGGTGAGGCGCTTGGTGATGTATGGGTATCCCGACGCCGTGAGCTCGCCCGGCTTCCACTCGCGCGCCACGAGCAGTGTGTCCTCTCCCGCCCACGAGACGTTCTGCTTCCCCTTGGGCAGCGAGAAGCCATTCGCCACGAACGCACGCGACGGCAGGTCGAACTCGCGGATCGTGACTGCGTCCTCTCCACCATCCGAGAGCCGCAACAGACACCGGCGTTCGGCGGGAAGCGCACAGCTCGCTCCGTGCCAGACCCAGTTGGCCTTCTCGTGCGCCGCCAGCGTATCGAGGTCGAGCACCGTGACCCATACCGGATTCGTGCTGCGATACGACTCCAGCGACGTCTTGCGCCAGATGCCGCGCTTGTGCGCCGAGTCTTGCCAGAAGTTGTACAGCTCCCCGCCGATGAAGGTCGGATATGGGATCCGATCCTTCGCCGAGGCCATCCGGAAGGCTTCCTTGTAGATGTCGGCGTAGCGCGGGTCCGCCTCGAGCACGGCGGTGGTCTTCGCGTTCTCCGCCTTCACCCAGGTCATCGCCCGCTCGCCGTTCACCTCCTCGAGCCAGGGATATGGATCCGTGGTGTCAGGCGGCGTCGCCGTCTGCGCATGCAGTGAGGCGGCGATGAAGAACAACGCGACGATGACCTTCTTCATGTGCACCGGCGGAATGGGTTGACGCCTGCTCCGGAAGCCTTCTCTGCTGTCCCGGAATCTGCGCCCCGCGCCACGCCCCCGTTAGAACGATCGAGCGCTGCAGCGGGCTCGGCGGCCAGCGCCCTGAAACAGCGGCGCCGCTCCCTCCGTAATATCTTCAGTGCCGCGACGCCGTTTTCGGTGAGCCGTTCCCGAACGAACGCGGCCATGCTCTGGAGGAGCAATGCGCATTCTGTGGACGTTCGCCAAGCTCGTGATCGGGCTCGCCCTCCTGATCCCCCTCGGGATCGTCGTCGCCGCGACGGCGTTCGGGATCCTCGGCATGCTGATCGGGCTCGCCGTGCTCGTGCTCAAGCTCGCCGTGTTCGGCCTGGTCGGGTACGCGCTGTTCAAGGTCGTGCGACACCTGTTCGGTCCCGCGCCGCAGCGTCCGGTGGTCCGCGAGCTGCCCCCGGTCGACCAGCACTACGAGGCGGCGATGCGGGAGCTCGACATGGAGCTCGGTCACACGACCCGCTGAGCGCGCCGCATGCGGCTCATCCTTCGTATCCTGATCAACGCCGCCGCCCTCTGGGCGGCGGTGCACTTCGTCTCCGGCATTCATTTCACCGGGAGCACGATCAACCTGCTCTGTGTCGCTCTCGTGTTCGGGATCCTGAACGCGATCGTGCGACCGATCCTGTTCTTCTTCTCCCTGCCGCTGCTGATCATCACGCTCGGCCTGTTCACCTTCGTGCTGAACGCGATCGTGCTGCTGCTGACGAGCGCCCTGTCGTCACGGCTGGGACTGGGCTTTTCCGTCGACGGATTCGGAGCGGCCTTCTGGGGCGCGATCGTCATCAGCATCGTGAGCGTCATCCTGTCGCTCTTCGTGCGGGACTCGCGCAGCGACGCCAGGGACTAGCGCGGCGCCCGACGGGGCCTTGTCACGCGGCCCCGTCCTCCCTATATCGAATGCCCCGGGTACGTCGAAGCCGGCACGCCCGTACGACCGCGGTGGCTGCAGGACGCGGGTATTCGAATGATCAAGGTCTTCATCCTCAGCGACGTGCGGCTCTACCGCGACGGGCTCATCGCCTGTCTTCCGCTGCGGACGAACGTCGCCGTGGTCGGTGCGGCGCCCTACCGGCTCGAGGCCATTCATCGCATCCGCGCGGCGCGGCCCGACGTCGTGCTCGCCGACCTGTCCGAGCGCGCCAACCTCCATGTCGTGCGCGCCGTGGCGACCACGAGCCCCCGCGTGCGCATCGTGGCACTCTCGGTGTGGGAAGTGGAACAGGACATCGTCGCCTGCGCCGCGGCGGGAGTGCACGGCTACGTGTCCCACGATGCGTCGGTCGACGAGCTGCTCGCGGTCGTCGAGCGCGTCGCCGGTGGAGAGGCGTTCTGTTCGGCGGAGACCGCGGCGCTGGCCCGCCGACTGTCACGACACCGTGCCGATGCGCAGGTCCCGGGTGCCCTGACGTATCGCGAGCGCGAGATCGCGCGGCTCATCGAGGGAGGGCGCTCCAACAAGGAGATCGCCAGCGAGCTCTCGATCGAGCTCGCCACGGTGAAGAATCACGTCCACAACATTCTGGAGAAGTTGCGCGTGCGTCGCCGAGGCGAGGTGGCCGCGAAGCTGCGAGGCGCACCCGCGCCGCGCGACGACGAACGCGTCACTTCGTTTTGAGGAGCGTGCCCGCCGTGCTCAACCAGGCGGGAATGTCGCCCGCCGAGCTGGGGACGCGTGCCTTCTTGAGGATCGCCGCCAGCTCCTTGGGCTGCTTCGCGGCAAAGTCGCCGAGCGTCGTGATACCAGCCGCGACGAACGCCGTGCGCGCCGCGATGGGAATCGCACCGAGGCGATCGAGCGGCGCGGCGGACAGCGCGTCGACGTCCGTCCCCAGCCCGAACGCGTTCGCGAGCGCTGCGTCGGCGGTGCCGCTCGTGCGCAGCGCCGCCGCTTCGCGCTCGCCGACCTCGCGAACGAGATCGGCCGACGAGGTGAAGCGCGTGCCCTCCGGCAGAATGGCCACGAGGTCCTTCACGCGCATGCCGTTCGGCGAGATGATGTCGCCCGCCTTGGCGACGAGCGCTTCCTTGGTCACCGCCTGCTCGCCGCCGAACAGCTTGTCGATCTCGGCGTTCTCCGCGACGGTGCGTGCCAGCTCCGCGCTCCGGATCACACGCGTGTCGTTCCACGGATCGCCGATGGACGCCGCCGGCTGATTGGGCAGAAGGACGGTGCCCGCTTCGGTCTGCCAGAGCTGCATCGGCTTGCCGAGCATGTCCACCTTGCCGAGGAATGCCGTAGCGGTGAGGAGGCCGGGCCGGACCGGCACGGGGAAGGTGAGGTGGTCCGGCGGGCCGTGCCTCTTGCAACAGTCGTAGACGTCGGCGTTGAGCCGATTGAGCTCCGTGCGCACCTCCTCGAGCAATGCCTGCAGTGATGCCCGCAGCTCGGCCAGGCACTGGAACGACTTCGCGGCGTCGCGCCCCAATGCATCGAGGTCGGACTCGATCGCATGGAAGCGCTTGTTGAACCCGTCCTCCACCGACGTCTCCTCTGCCTGCACCACGCTCTCCCCGTCGATCCAGTCGACGTGCGCGAAGCCGCGGACGAAGTCTGGCCCGCACGCCGCCTCGGTGGCGGCGAGGGGCGTGGAGTAGGAGAAGACGCGGCGTCCATCACCCCCCTGAGCCGATAGCCACTGTCCGGCGATGACGAGCTTGTCGTGCGTCGACAGGCCAGCCTTGCCAAGGGTGTCGACCACCTGATTGATCGTCGCGACGTCGAAGTCGCGCGTTGGCAATGTCATTGCTCGTTACCGGCTAGAGTGTGACCGCCGTCTCGCCGCGCTGGCGACGACGCTGGAAAGGGCGAAAGGTGTTCGCGACGCTCGGCTTGAGGGGGTCGGCGACGCCATCGCCGTCGAGATCGACATGCTGACGACGGATGGCGAAGGTGTTGATCTCGATGCCCAGCGGATGCGTGTGGTCGAGCAGATTCATCAGGTATTCGTACTGCCGAAGCGTGAGCGTCGCGTCGGCCGGCAGATCGATGCGGAATTCGTAGGGATCGGTGAGTCCGCGGCGCGCGTAGCCGAGCGCGACGAGCGCCGTGAGCCCGGGACCACTCGGCGTGAAGGTGACGCGCTGCCCCGCCCGCACGAGCGTGCCGCCGTCACCGCGTATGGGCACGGCGTACCAGCGAAAGCCCGTCGCGCGCCGCTCGGAGAGATTGATCCCTGCTTCCGGCAGTCCGATGGCTCCCACCACGATGATCACCTCCGTGGGGCCGATCACGAGCGGCAGCGCCGACGCGAGGCCCTCGGCGCGCAGCAGGTCGGCGAGCTGGCGGAGGTCGTCGGCCGCCGCGGGCACGGGGGGCGACGCCTGGATCGCCTGCGACTGCGCCGGCGCGAGCCGGATCGTCTCGATCAGCTCCGTGGGCAACTGATCGAGTCGCTCGACCACGGGCGCCGGTGCCGTCACGACGGGTAGCCCCGCCGCGGCGAAGGCGAGGGCAGCGGGGCTGCCCGCCGCCACTGGCGTTGCCAGCTGTCGCTGCGCCGCGCCGTCGGCATCGCTGAGCACCGTCCACGCCGGATGTCCCTGCGCCGTCCACTTGGCGAGCGCGGACGCGAGTCCGGCCGCGAGGACGGCGTTGGTGCCGGGATCACCCGGCGCGTTGTAGCGCACCTCGAGGGTGACCGGCTGTTTCACGGGCGTGGTGGATGGCCCGGTGATCGCCATGCCGAACGTCGCGAAGTGCGATACGTATACCGAGCCGGTGTTCAGGCGATGCACGGTGCGCAGCCCGCAGGGGGTGAGGAGCCAGCTTCCTTCCGCGTCCTGCGCGGCGGGTGCGGGGGCCATGGAGCGGAGCAGTGCTTCGACTTCGGGATCGGGCGACGGCACGCGATTCGGGTTCGCGACGGCGGCGCCGAGGGTGTCCAGCTCCGCGGCCGACGGCGCGTCGAGCGTGGCGCCGAGTCCGAGCTCGAAGCGGCTCCCGCCGGCATCGTCCTGCGTTCTCGAGATGACCCAGGGCGTCGTTGCCCCGAGCGCTCGGCGGCACCGGCCGACGCGATCGAGCGCGATGGCGAGCTGTGGGGCGAGGTTGGGGCTCGTCGGGAAGGTGAAGTTCGTGACGAGGCGCGCACGCATCGCCCCTTCGTCGGCGCGGATGGTCGCGACGTACGGATCGACGGGCATCGGCGCATCGGGTTGCACGAGATGCATGCTGCGCAGGAACGCCAGGAAGTTCGTGCGGCGCGTGTCGTCGCCGGCGGAGACGAGCTGGATGGCGAGCGCGAAGGCGTTGTCCGCCTCGAGCACGTCGAAGCGTCGCGTCACGCCGGTGGCGGCGGGAAGTCCGGCGTTCGGACTCGCATCCGGACCGGGGCCGTTCAGTCGCTCGAGCAGCGTCCTCCGCGTGGGCAGCAGAAAGGGTCGATAGATGGCGAGGCGCGCACGATACTCGTCGTCGCTCTCGCGTGCGGTGCTGGTGACGAGCTCCGCGCCGTCGAACGAGAGCGTGTCGGCGAAACGCGGGACGCTCAGATCCGCGCCGATGCGATCGAGGGCGTCGTCGCGCGCCGTGGCGAGCTGGCGCGTGGCCAACACCTCACGCGCCTGGCGACGGATGCGCTGCTTCTCGGCGCTCGACGCATAGAGCAGGCGGCCGAGTATCCCTTCGATGACGCCCAATGAGATCAGCGTGGCCAGATCGGCGACGGGGATGGGCGTTTCGGCGCCGTCGGCGGCGACGCGCGTGCCGGTGAGGGCGATGGCGAACGGCGCGGCGGTGGACGTGCCGACGAGCACCGGCCGGTAGAGGGGCAGCGATGCGCCCTGCTCGGTGTATGGAGCGAAATCGAGGGTGGGGAGGGCGGTGGGCGTGCCCGATGGATCGAGCACGGCGCGAATGCGCAGGCCCTCGCGCGCGAGCGACACCAGTGGTGCGACGATGACGAGCGGCTCGCGGGCCTCGAAATCGATGCGTGCGATGCCCGCCGCGTCGATCGCCACATCGTCGTGCGACGCACCAGCCGCGAACGGAACGATGAGGTTGTCGAACTGGTGGCGGTGCGACGCCGAGCGAACGACGTCGGGATCGAGGACGGCGGTCATGTCGAGCTGACGACGGTGATGGTGGAGGGATCGTCGACGAAGGCGGCGATCTGGTTTCCCTGCAGCGTGACGTTGAGCCCACAGGCGAAGGCCTGCGGCTGTGATGGCGGCGGGCTCGCCGTGACGTCGACGGCGTCGAACGACGGCGGATAGCGCAGCAACTCGAGGTTCTGCACGTCGGAGACGCCGGGCTCGTTCATGAGCGCCCACATCACCTCGGCGGTGCGGACCGGTTCGCCGAAGGAGAGCGCCTCGACGTAGCGCCGGACGCGCTGGAGCAGCCGCTGCTTGAGCGCGCCGGCGGCCGCCGAGGAGTTCACCGTGGCGCGCGAGCCGGTCGGCATGGGAATGCCGCGCACGGAGATGTCGGCGCGCAGCCCGATGCCGACCAGCTCGGCCAGCTCGATCTCGGGGAAGATGCCGACGGGTCGCAGGTCCTCGATCGCCGATTCCACGGCGGCGCGTACGCCGTCCGGCCCGTCCCAGATGGCGCCCGCCGTCGGCGCGACGAGCACGGTGAAGTAGTACGGGCTCGCCAGGTCGCGCTCCTCGGAGAAGAGCCGCTCGATGAAGTTGAAGTTGCCGAAGATGGACTGGCGGATGTCGAGTCCGCCCCACGCGTCGCGCACCTGCACCTGCCGCACGCCGGGCACGAGCGAGGCCGCGATGCGAATGGCATCCACCGTCCACACCGATCGCGGCGCGGCGAGCAGCAGATCGCGGTAGCGGTCGTCGGGCCACTGCAGCTCGCCGCCCGTGAGCGGCTGCGTGTGCTCGACGCCGAGCAGCGGTGTGCCCGCGAGCTGCTCCGCGAGCACCACCTCCTCGAGCTTGGGATCCAGTGGGTTGTAGCGATCGATCTTCTCCGACGGCGTGCCGGGATCCAGGTTGTGCTCGGGGCCGGGATAGATGGCGACGACGGCGACGGTGCGCTCCTTCTGCGACGGCGAGAGCACGACGCGCTCGTCGGTGGCGACGTGATGGCCGCCCGGCGTGAGCAGCCGCGCACCGCGCGGGAGATCGAGCTGCGCCAGGCCGGCCGGCAGATCGCCGAGCAGCTTGAGCTTCACCTGGCCCCTGGCCTCGAGAAACGGTCGGGCGAGTCCCAATTCGGCGCCGAGTCGACTCAGCGCATCGCCGGTCGCCGTCGCGACGAAGCCGTTGTCGTACATCGAGGCGAGGGCCGCCCAGGTACGCGCGTCCTCGAGCGCCGAGACCTCCAGGATCTTGCGAATGACCGATCCCGAGGTGAGGTCGATGTCCTCGCCGAGCAGCGCGCGCGCGAGCGCCAGCTTCTCGGCGAGCAGACGGCCGAACGGCTTGGGGTTGAAGCCGGACGTCGTGATGCCGAAGCCCGTCGAGCCGCTCGAGCGCGTGACGGCGTCGTCGATCGCGAGGACGTCCGCGGTGTTCACGCTGGTCGCCGTGTCAGCCATCGAAGGCGAGCCTCCCGAGATCGGCGGCGGCCTGATCGCCCGAGACGGTCTCGAAGCCGATGCGGACCTCGAGCTGGCGGTTGGCGCCCGCGTCGACTCGCTCGAGCGCGCCGCCGCCGAGATTGACGTCGATCACTCGGCGAATGCGCGGATCCTTTCGCAGGACCTGAATCGCCGAGATGCGCACCCGCTCGCGCACGAGGATCGGGTTGGTCTCCTCGACCAGCGCGCGGAGCCCGTCGAATCCGAATGTCGTGTTGAACAGGTCGCCGCCGAGCACGGTGGTGAAGGCGACGGCGAGATCCTGCACGAGCGCGTCCATGCCGACGACGCGCGCGAAGTCGCGTCCATTCGGACCGTCGGTCAGCGTGATGTCGCGGCCGATGTCGACGTTGGGCTGGGTCGGGGCGGCGGCGAGCCCCCAGCCGAGCAGCCGGTTGCGCAGCACAGTGCGACTCTGATCCTGGTCGGCCATGCAGATGCTCCTAGCTCGCGGTGAGCCTGGTCTGATTCGCCTGCGCGACGAGGGCGTTGCCCGCGGGGGAGACGCCATCGGTCACGCCGATGAGGGATTCGAGGACGACGGGAGCGCCGCCGACGGTGAGCTTGGTCGCCAGCCCGCCAGTGACGCTGAGGACCGTGCGGCACTTCGTCGTCGAGCTGGAGTCGGAGATCGGGCAGGCGGAGACGGTCTGGCCCGCGATCCCGGCGGCGAGCAGCGCCGCGCTGCCCGACACGGTGAGCTTCGACGTCCCGCTCGTGGCGACGCTCGCCTGATGCGGGCAGGTGACGGCGCTGGCGACGGTGAGGACACTAGGCATGCGTCACCGCACGTTCATCGCCGAGGTGACGGCGACGTCGACGGACGTCGCCTTGAGATTGATCGCGCCGGCACCGGCGTCGATGGTGATGTCCTTGTCCTGCGTCCTGATCTCGATGCGTCCGTCGGCGTGCATCACGATCGACGAGCCGCCGCCCGTGTGCTCGATGCGCACGCCGTCGGTCTCGGATGGGCGTGCGGGGCGAGTGCCCGCGGCGGCGAGCGCGTCCCGGCCGACACGGATGGTCAGCTCGCCGACCTCGATGACGCGATTGCCATCCGCGTCGATCAGGTCCTGCGTGACCTTGCCGCCGTGCTCCGTCGGGACGGCCTTGTCGTCGATGGATTCGCGCGCGGCGTCGTCCACGCCGACCGGGAGGATCAGCCACCAGTCGCCGGCCTTCGAGTCGGGGCCGTGCGCCGATTCCCAGAGCGCGCCGATGTCGATCGCGTCGTCGGCGCGCTGGTCGCGATGGGTGACGACGACGCGCGTGCCCGGATAGCGCGGGAGCACGAGGCCGCACTTTCCCCACGCGAAGGGCGACGCGTACGGCATCGCCGGCGACGGTGTGCCCGATGGACGCGCGATCGCGAGTCGTCGTGCGGCGTTCGGCGCGCCGTCGTCGGCGACGAGCCCCTCCCAGACGCGGAGTGTCTGGCTCGCCCGCTGGTCGTCGCTCGACGTGATTGCCGCGCGCACCTCGCCGACATCCGTGTTGGCTCGCCCGCCCAGCACGCGATGCACGCTCTCGAGCACGGCGTGCGCGGCGTCGGTGATCGGCGAGTCGGCGGGCCTGGGCTCCTCCTCACTCACCTTCGTGCCGGCGAGCGCGGTCTGATGATCCCATGCGTCGTCGTCCACGCTCACGCCGGTAACCGTCGTGACGAATCCCTTGGTGCGGCTCAGCTGGTGCATCACGGACTGCACGTACAGCTCGAGCTTGTTGTACGGCGAGATGTCGCCGAGCGACGGGACGACGCTGGCGAACGGTGTCGCCGAGACGTCGTCGTCACCGGGAGGCGGGTCGAACGCGACGACGCTGCCCGGCTTGATGTCGGGCCGGCCCTTGAGCGTGAGCTGGAATTGCTGGCGCGTCGGGGGATCCTTCGTCGGGTCGGCGTTCTTGTCGGTGACGACGGGCTCGAGGCGCGTCGTCTCGATCAGCCCCCCGCCGACCGTGAGGACGATCGACGGCTCGTCTTCCCCTTCGACAGGGATGGGCCGCGTGCCGACGTGGAGCACGCCGTCGCGGATGAGCAGCATGCCGCGGCCGTAGTTGCCCGTCGCGCTCTCGAGGCGGTCGGCCAGCTCGTTGAGGAGGTTGACGCCCGAGGTGCCGGCACGCAGCGGCGCGGCGACGTCGGCGGGCAGGTCGTGCAGCTCGTAGCGCGAATAGGGAATGCCGAACGACTCGAAGAGCGCATCGAGGGCAGGGCCGATCGCCCTGTCGGCGACGGCCGTCCGATTGCGCGCGGACAGCCGCTCGTAGACGCGCTCGCGCAGCGCGAGCTCCACCTCGTAGCGTCGGTCGCCGAGCCGGCGCTTCTTCGAGACGACCGCGAGCTCGGCGACGAGGTAGTCGTCGAGCTGTTCGCTGCGGACGCCGGCGCCGAGTGTCGTGAGGCCGGAGAGGTTGCGCAGGTAGCCGGCGGCGGTGGTGTTCGTGTCGCGCCAGTACAGGAAGAGGCGCGCGATCATCCCCTGCTTGATCTTCGTGTAGTGCTCGTCGAGCAGGCTCTCGATGGACACGGTGTACACGCCGCCCTCGAGCGCGCTGGGCAGCGAGGCGGCGATGGACGCGTAGTAGTCCTCGCTTCCGATCTCGAGGGGATCCTCGGAGAGCTCGCCCTGCTCGTCCTCGGTGTGGAAGGCGAGCAGCCACCCGGCGTCGTTGCCGACCAGCGCGCGCGTGGCGAGGCTGTCGATCGGGACGGTCATCGTATGGTAGTCCCGCCGCTCTGGGCGAGTCGGCGCGCGAGATTGGCGTTGATGGGCGGTGGCGCGAACTCGGGCGACGCCGAGCTCGCGATCCGCCAGGCGAGGGTGACGCGCGAGCCGAAGTCACCCGGGCCGAGCACGGTGCCGGCGCGCAGGTCCCAGCCGATGATCACGAGCTCGATCGCCGCGCCGCGCGTGCTCCCCTCGTCGGGCACGAAGCGGCGCACGCCGGCGACCAACGGGACGATGCCCAGCACGACGTTCGAGCGCTCGACGACGAGGCGAAGCGGAGCCCGTGCGGCATCGTCGTCGGGGCCCGCATTCGCTCGAACCGGCGCGTGCTCGGTGTCGCTCGTGCTCACGACCGCCGTGGGATCGGCGCCGCGCCAGGTGCGCGCGAGGCCGCTCGGCAGCACGACGGTGGCGCGCGTGGCGCGGTCGAGCGTGATGGTGTGCGGGAGGCCGCGCGCCATCGGCTCGTCGACGCGCGTGAAACCGTCGGGGGTGAGCGCCGTGTGCTCGGGCACGAGGTAGCCAGCGATCGGGATCGGGATCATGAGGCGGTCATCCCTTGCCGAAGTCGGCGAGCGCGGCGACGCCGAGGCTGGCGAGATCGAGCAGCTGTCCGAGCGCGCCCGGGAGTGGCATGTGCGTGAGGGTGAGCGAGACGTCGAGCACGTCGCGCCGCGCGGCGGCGGCGGTGAAGCTCAGGCTCTGCACGTACATGTCGGTGCGGATCGTCATCGACGTCACGAGAATCAGCCCGCCGACGCGCCCCCCGGTGATGCCGGCGATGGCGCTCCCCCGTTGGCTCAAATCGGCGAGTGTCTCGAGAAACGCCTTCCAGGTGAAGCGCTCGGGACCGGGCAGGACGCCGCTCATGGTGATCGTGTCGTCGTGGGTGGCGACGATGGTGCGCGCACCGGAGGAGCCGATGGGCGGGAGGTGGTAGCTCTCGCTCAGGCTCATCGTGCTCACGGACCAGAGAGGCACGAGCGTGACGCCATCGGAGATGATGGCCGACGGCATGGCGTCGTAGCGCTGGAAGCTCTTCGGGGATGACATCGGCTATCGGAGCTGCTGGAGGCTTCCCCAATCGTCGACGTACCAGAGCCGAACGTCCCGCGGCGTGTCCGTGATGAAGAGATTGGAGACGGCCGCGGGTCGATCCTGGAACCAGTAGCTGACGGTCCTGATGTCGTGACGCACACCATCGGCATCGATGACGTACCCGGCGCGAAGCATCGCCTTGTACGCCATCAGCTGATTCTCGTCGACGTGACCGCGATTGAGCAGGAACTTCATGTCGATGATCTCTCCACCGTCGGTCAGGAAGCTGTCGCTGAGTCGGCGCTCGGTGCCCATGAGATCGAGATGGGGATTCCTGTCTTGCGGCACGACCAGTCGGCGGACGTTGAGCGGTTTCAGGCTGCTGTGAATGAGGTACTTGACGCCCCATTTCTCGAACAGCGCACCAGACGACCCCTGAACCATGCCGAGGCCGATCTCGCGAATACGCCTGATGTCTCCTGTCTGGTCGACGATCGCATCGAGCTCCGCGTCGGAGTATGAGCGGAGGCCCCTGACGGCACTGAGGCTCTCGTCGCGCACGCTCAACCCGCCCGTATCCAGTTGTTCGAACCGGAGCCGCATCGCTGGTGGCGGCGGAGCGTTCTGCGATCCCGGTACGTCGATCGCGCGCGGTCCCTTCACGACGAGATCGAGGCTCGTACGCAGCACATCTTCCGCTTGTGCCCGCACGGCCTGATCGGGATTGGCGAGGCCCTTCACGAGTGGCTCGAGTCCGCCGACCGTGCGCGGCGTGATCACACCCAGAGCACCGAAGACGGCGTGCGGGTCGTCGTAGCCATTCATGATGCCGACGATGCGATCGACCGTGGCCTTGCGGTCCACGTTGGCCAGGTCGGTCACGTCGCTCAGCGGCTTGCCATAGAGCTCGGCGATCGCCTCCACGCCTGGCAGGTCCGACGCGCGGAGTGTTCCGAGGCGCCCGATGGCGAGACCCACGGCGGCCTTGTCGTACTTGTCGCCCAGTCCCAGCAACACGCCGAGCGTGCGCGGATTCCCTTCGATCTCGAGAAAGTGCGCGATGGACTTGAGCGCGAGAGCGTTCGTGGGCTGCACGTGGCGGGCGATCCCGTCGAGAATCGCCGACGCGGCCTGACCGTCGCTGGCGGCGATGTTCGTCAGGCGCTCCTCGAGCGAGGGGACGGCCGTCTGCGTCTGCACCGTCCGCAGCCCGATCGCGATGAACTTGCGCGACGAGGCCAGCACGTCGGCCGCACCCTTGCCGGGAGGCGTCACGAGCCGTGCGAGCGGTGCGGCCGGCTCGCGCATCCCCGCGGGCAGGAGCAGGACGCGCGGCGCGTCTTCGCCGGGCTTGAGCACGCGGATGACGCCCGCGTCCTCTCTCACCTCGTAGCCCGCCGCGCGGAACTTGCGCACCAGCGCCACCGAGCGTTCGTCGGAAGGGCCGGGCTCGTACACGACGCGTCCGTTGCTCACGACGAGCCCTTCCTCGTCGATGATGTCGCGCGGTCCGGCCCCGGCTCGCCCGGGGTATTTCGCAAACTTCACGAACCCGCCGTAGGCCTCGGTGAGGTCAGCGAGATCCAACGCCTGGTCACGCGTCATCCCGAACGCCGCGAGCTGCTCATCGGTGATGTCGTTCGCGGCGAGGCGCCTGAGGGCCGCGCTCGCTCCATCCGCGAGCTTCACCATTCTGGCCTGCAGCACCTCCCAGACGTCCTCGGTCAGCGTGCCGGTCTCGAGGCCTGCCTGCGCAATCTTCGAGATCGCGCGCGCCTCGAGATGAATCGCCTCCAGATCGGTGGCGACGCGGTTGAGCACCCCGATGGACGCCAACTGCCGGCTGCGGATCTGGGCCATGATGTCCGGCGCCCCGATGAGCATTCCCATCGTGGTGAGCACGACACCGGATACGATGAAGTCGGAGACGTCACTGGGCCACTTGCCGTGCTCGATGTAGCCGAGGAGCAGCGGCGCGCCGGTCGCGACGACGAGATTGCCCCCGAAGATGACGGCGAACTGCACGAACGCCTGCTCCGGGAACAGCTTCGCTGCGCCCGCAAGGAGGCCCACGTTGAGAATCTTGAACGCGCCGAACGTGATGAGGTTGGTGCCAAACTGCTTGACGACGTCGCCGACGCTCACGGGCTTGCCGACGACGAACCGGGTGCCGACGCTCTGCACGGCGGTCATCGTGAAGGCTTCACCGATCGTGATGGTGACCGCACCGAAGCCGAGCCCCGCCAGCGCGCCGCCGGTCATCGCGGTCGCCACGAGCGCCGCGAGCGCGACGAGGATGCGGCGATTGTTCTCCCGCCTGATGGCGTCCTTGATGAGGTCGACCATGCGATCGAGCCGCATCCGCCACTTCATCACCCAGTCGCCGATCGAGGCGAGATCGGGTCTGGCGTAGAGCGCCTGGGCCTCGGCGTGCAGCGACTCGACCTGATCCAGCCACTCGCGCTGTTCGTCGCTCGAGCCGATGTCGCCCTTGAGGACATCGTGATGGATCTGCACGCCGGAGCGCCACACGAAGATGATCGCCAGCCGCGCCGACGCCATCGACGCTTTCTCCTCGAGATCGGAGACGTGCGTGAGGTAGGTCGAGTCGCGGACGCCGGTCCAATCGGCAGCGATCAGCGGCTTGAGATCCTGGACGAACTCCCAGAGGCGAATGATCGACCAGTTGTAGTCACTGACGGAGAAGATGAGCTTGTCGTTGTTGACGGAGTAGTTCTCGAACTTGATGCGCTGCGCATTGTCCACTTCCGTCGCCAGCTTGGCGAAGTTCGTTCGCAGGCTCGCCAGCCGATGGTCGGCGGTCACCCCGATCCAGTCTTCGACCAGCTCGTCCCAGGCTTCGCGGAGCTCACCCGCCCTCTTCGCCGTCGGCATGAGCGTGCGACCAACCTCGGCGAGGAGTCCGGCGCGAATGCCTCGCAGGACCTTTGCTTCCTCGAGCACGTCCAACGCCGGTCCGTACACCGTGCCCATTGCCTGGAGCGTGCTGTCGATCGACTGCACGTGCTGGAGCACCGAGTCGACCCATCGAATGTTCTCGACGAGGTCCAGCTGAAGCAGCTGGGCGATATCGGCGGAGCCATTGATCAGGATGGTCCCCTGATAGCGCTGCAGAACCGCGGTGCCGCCGCGGATCGATGCGAGCGTGGCTGGATCCGGATGCTCGTACCGCGGTGCCAGGCGCGTGGGAGCGAGCGGTCGCGCCGCCGGGTGGCCTGTCGGCACCATGACGTACCTGGCGAGTGCTTCGCGCGACTGCGCCAGGGCACTGAGCAGCGCGCCGACGCGCTCGAGGCCGTGAACCTCACTTTCCCATTCGGCCGCCACCGCGCGCGCCGCGGGAATGGCCCGCGCGACATAGATCAGACCCCCGATCACGCTCGCGATCTGCCGAAGGACCGGCACGTCGACCGATGCGTCCTGCGGCGTGACCGTCACGTCGTTCTCGCCGCGGAAGAACGTCGCTCGGTGCGCGCTCTGGTAGCCCGCTCGCAAGTCACGCAGCAATTGGCGGAACCGCCCGGGCTGTTGCCGTGCCAGCTTGCCGAGAAGCCGGAGCACGAGAAACGTCGGCGGTCCACCGTCGGCGCGAATGCCCAGCATCACGGTGGCGATCGCGCGCGTGTTCCACTTCTCGATGAGCGCATAGAGATCGTAGAAGGCGGTGGTCGCCTTCATCTCATCGGGACTCTCCAACCCGAGCGCGATCGATTGCCAATCCGGCTCGTCGCTCTTGGCCCGCGGGCCGTCGACGGGCACGGTGGTGTCCCGCGGCTGATCGTAGGCCGGCAGACGGTACTCGCCGCGCGACGGATCCAGGCGGTCGAGCGCAGTCCGTTCCGCGGCGCGCTCCTGCAACGGCGCCCGCGCGCTGCGCCGTCGCGCCGGCGTGCGCACCTCCGCACCATCGAGCGCGCGGCCGAGCGCCTGTCGGATCAGCAGCTCCACGGCGCGACGCACGTCGAGCGAGACGTCGCCCGAGCCGGCCCCCGACCAGCAGATCTCCGGCGAGGCGATCGCGACGCGCACCTGCGCGCCGCGCGGCGCGAGCACCACTTCGCGTGAGTTGGCGAGCGCACGCCCTGCCGCGCGCTCGAGTGCCTCGCCGATCGTCTCGCGGCGATGCATCAGCGCCCAGGGCTCGGTACGGATGCGCACCGGCACCTCCACGCGCGTGGGCACGTCAGACGCTCCGCAGTCCGCGGGCGAGCGCCGCGAGGGCGCGCTCCACCACCGACTCGGCGTCGACGGGCGCGCGGGCCTCGCACACCTCGATCTCGACCGGGAAGTAGTAGGTCACCGCATCGCCCCCGAGCGAGCGCGCCTCCGCTTCGCTCCCGTCGGCCGGCAGGATCAGCTCACCCTCGTGAACGAGCGCGATCCCCGTGCGCCGCACCCGGACGGCGCGCACCTCGTCGTCGATCACGGAATCCGCACCGTGCCGCCGAGCTTGGGCTCGGCCTTGGCCGAGAGGCTGAACCCGGAGAACGTCGCCGCCGGCGCGCCGGAGATCGTCGCCGCGGAGGGCGCCGCCGAGGTGATGATGCAATCGGTCATCACCACGCTCTTGAACGACCAGTCCGCGCCCCCCTCGCTCTCCTGGAGGATGATGTTGAACCGCGTGCCGTTGAGCGCGAGCGTCGTGAGCCGCGCCGCCGTGTCGCCGATCGCCTTGACGCTCATCGAGAACGTCATGCTCTGCGGGTTGTACACCACGCCGATGTGCGTTGCCTCGATCGAGTGCAGCACTTCGGCGGTGAGCGCGAAGCTCGGCGAGAAGGAGTCGATCGGCGAGATCTCGCCGCTCGTGCCGTCGCTCGCCTCGTAGGAGACCGCGAGCCTCGTATTCCAGTCAGGCATGGTACCGCTCCGGGATGGACGTGAGGGCTAGAACTTCGGTGCGAGGGTCACGAGGAGACGGTGCACGGCCGGACCGTACGTCACGGTGACCAGCATCTCGACGGTGCGGTTGGCCCGGGCCGTGGCGACGTCGGCGTTCTCCCCCGGCGTGCGTCCACTCTCGGGAAGGCTCAGGATGTCGAGCAGCGGAATGCTGACGGCGAAGCCGTCGATCACCGCGCGGGTGACGAGCGGCTCGAGAATCCCTTCGACGCGGAGCTTGACGCGCGTGAGCCCGGACTTGGTGATGCGCGCGTCGCCCACCATCCCGATGAGCCCCGCCTTGAGCCGGAACTCGATGTCGTCGAGGACGCGGACGATGTCGATGAAGAGGAGGTCGGCATCGGTGGTGTACGTCCGCCCATCGGCGAAATGCAGGCTCGTGCCCTCGATCAACGATGGATCGATGATCGGGTTGATCCCCGCCTCGGAGAGCTGCTTGATCTCCGACGGCGAGTACTGCGACGCGAGCGGCATGGCGATGCCGCGGACCTTCTTCAGCACCATCGACACCTGCGGCTCGAAGCCGGCGATCGCCGCCATGGCGGCCGATGCCACGTCGGTCGTCGCCGAGGCACCGCGCGCCGCGACGAGGATCATCCGACTCACCGTGCTGCGGAGCGGCGTCATCGTGGCATCGACGTCCGCCGGATAGGTCGGCGACTTTGCCCTGCCCGGATCGACCGCCGCGACGCCGATGCGCTTGAGCCCCTGCGCCGACATCCCTTCGACATGCGCCTTGAGCGCCTGGAGATTGGTGGCGGGCGGGCCCGCCGTGCCGACGTCGTATTCCTCGGCGAGCGCGACGAAGGTCACGTCGTCCACGCCCTCGAGCGCGGCCAGCGCGGCGGCATAGTCGGGATCGACACGGACCCCGTAGATCTTGGACGGCGCCGGATCCTGGAGCAGCGCGAGCTTGAGCGATCGCGACAGCTGCGTGTCGTTCACCGTGGTACCGACCTTCTCGGCGAACAGGTTGACGGCATCGTCGGCGGTGGACACGACGAGCGGCGTGTTGGGGGCCGCGGTCCCGCCGCTCGGTCCAGCGGGGGTCTTGCCCACGATGGCGATCACGCCGGGCGATCGCTGCGCGACAGGAGTCAGTCCGCTGGTGTCTATGCGAACCTCGATGAATGGAAACGCTGCCAGGACAGTCATTCGTCGCTCCGTGTTTGGTTCTCGAAACCCGGTGCTGCGCGGTTGCGGTCAGATCACCACCAGGCCAATGCCTTCGCGCGCCAGCCACTGCCCCGCCGCCGCGCGGCGGGCGTCACGCGTGCCGCCTGGCCAGTCCGTGTCGTCGAACACGGTCGCCGGGACGACCCACCCGATCACGATGGAGTGATGCGGGCGCGGTGCCCCGTTGCGCGACCGCTCGACACCCGACGGCGCCAGTCGATCGCGCGCGAGGCGCGACTCCCACACCAGATCGGCGAGGGAGAACCCCGCATCGCGGATGAGGAGGCCGATGGTCATCGGCAGCCGCTGTGGCGTGGAGACGTCGGACGGGCGCCCGAAGGTGAGTCGCGCGTGCGCCGGTCGCGTGACGGTCGCCATGCTCGACAGGAACTCGCCCGCGCTCGCCACGCCCACGTCGCGCAGCCACTGGTCGACGCGTTCGGGGGTGACGAGCGTTGGCTGCGCGAACGACTGGGCGAGCCGCTGGCCAAGTCGCGTGCGTCGCTCCGTCTCGAGGACGTCGGGCTGCGTGGGGAGCGCGCCGAGCGCCGCGACGATCTCGCTGTCGATGCCACCGAGCGAGATCCAGTCGAGATCGACGTTCGTGACCGGTGCGGTGTCCGGAGTGGTGCGCGCGACGATGGCGCCTCGCCAGAGCGCGTCGACCCGCACGGTCGGTATCATCCCGAACCCCGTGAAGTCGAAGCGCGCCTCGGTGCGCACCGGCGCACCGGATACGCCCCACGCGCCATCGATGCGCCCGATGACCGATGCCGCCAGCCCGAGCTGTACGTCGTCGAAGATCGGCGTGAACGGGCCGCCGACCGCGAGCGTGGCGGCATCGTACGCGGCGCTCACGAGCTGCTCGAGCGCGACATCGTCGAAGAGCGCCGTCCGCGTCGCGGGATCCGCGAGCTTGACGAGAGTGGAATCGACGAAGTTCATGCCGGCCTGTCGCCTGGTGGCGTCCCGGTGCCCAGGGCGACGATCTCCGAGAGAAGCCGCTCGCTCGTGAGCGCTTCGATCGGCTCCATCTGCGGCAGGAGCCGGTAGCCCGCCGCCTGCTCACCGATTCCGTGGAGCGCGAGGTAGCGCGTGCGGGACTGGGCGGCGAGCAGCCCGCGCACCACGCCCTCGTCGCGGCGAGGGTCGTCGCACGTGATGACCAGATCGAACGACGACGCCGGAATCTGCGCCGTGGTGACGCTGTCCAACGACGTGGTGAGCTCGGTGACGTCCGCGTGGTCGCGGACGAGCCCGAGCAGGAGGTCACGAAGCAGTCGCGGGATGTTGAGGAGCAGGATTCGCGGTCGCATCGGCACGGTGGTCTCGCCAACCGGGCCATTCTTTCCTCCGCGCGGCGGGGCAGCCATGAGCCGCCCGGCTCATCTTGGGTTCAGAAGGATCTGGTCCCACGGAATGGGTCGTAGATCTCGCGCTTGCGACGGACGCCGGTCCACCGCATCTGTCCTCTGCCCCGCAGTGATGACGCCTCCGCAGGGTCGATCGAATCGCCTCCCATGCCGAACGAGTGAGCCGTGAAAAGCGACCGCCCCAGTCGTACCGCCCACCTCGTCGCGCTCGGCCGCGCCATGGCCGACGCGGGACTCTCGCACGTCGCCAACTTCCACGATCCGACGGCGCGCGTCTTCCTCAGCGAGAAGGGACGGCAGAGCCTCGCGAAGACGGAGCACGCCGCGCGCGAGGGCGTGCGCGGCTTCCGCCTCGAGATGGCGCGCGCGATGGCCGACATGATCGCGCTGCGCACCTCGGCGATCGACGCGGCCGTCCGCGACGCGATCGCCGAGGGCGCGACGCAGCTCGTCATCCTCGGCGCCGGCTACGACGGACGTGCCTGGCGCCTGCCCGAGCTCGCCGGCGTCAAGGTGTTCGAGGTCGATCATCCGGCCACGCAGGGCGACAAGCGCGCCCGCGTCGCCGAGCTGCCTCCCCCCGCAGGGATCGTCACCTTCGTTCCCGTGAACTTCGAGCGCGACGCGCTCGGCGACGCGCTGGAGCGCGCGGGCCACGACCGCTCGGCCCCCACGTGCTGGATCTGGGAAGGCGTCGTGATGTACCTCACACGCGACGCGATGCGCGGTACGCTCGCCGCCGTCGCACAGCGCAGCGCGCCCGGATCGACGCTGATCGTGAACTACCACACGACGCGGCGCGGGCTGTTCGCGCAGTTGATCTTCCGGTTGATCGGCGAGCCACAGATCAGCGCGTGGACGCCGGAGGAGATGGCCGCCGATTTGCGCTCGGCAGGGTTCCAGGTGCACGAGGATTCCGGGATGACCCAGTGGAACGAACGGTTCGCCGAGCGGCGGGGTAGAGTCGAGCGAGGGGCCTACATGCGCGTGGTGGTCGCGCGGAGGTCGTGAGAGAAGGAGGCCCGCGGAGTCGATGGCCACGATGTGTCCTGCAGGCGACATGACAGCGAGCGGGCGTCCGGGGCCGGGCCGCGTCGAGCGGCTCTGGACCAAGCGCGCGCACAAGGGGCCGATGGACGCACAGACGTCGATCGAGCTCGTGCCCGGCCGCGGCGTCGCGGGGAGCGCCGATCGCGGCGGGCGCAGACAGGTCACCCTGCTCGAGCGCGAGGTGTGGGATTCGTTGATGCAGGAGCTCGGGAGCGACGCCGGTCCGGAGACCCGGCGCGCCAACGTGCTCGTCTCGGGAATCGATCTCAGGAAGAGCCGCGGTCGCGTGTTGCGGATCGGTCAGGCGCGCCTGCGCGTCGCCGGCGAGGTGAAGCCGTGCGAGCGGATGGAAGAATCGGTGACGGGACTGCGCGCGGCGATGTTCCCCGAGTGGCGCGGCGGCGCCTTCGCCGAAGTCCTCGAGGGGGGAACGGTGACGACGGGCGACACCGTGGCGTGGGAGGAGTCGTAGCGCGACTCAACGCACGTAGCGCGGGTACGTCGTCCTGGCGGCGCGCGCGTGGGTGAGGTCGAGCTCTCGCGTCACGAACGGCTCGGCGTCCGAGGTGAGCGCGAGCACTTCGCCGTCGGGATCGATGATCCAACCCTCGCCGGCGAATGCGTCGCCGCGCGCGCTCGCCCCGCTCCGGTTCGACGACAGGCAGAACGCCCCGCTCACGATGGCCGCCGCCCTCGCGCCGACGAGCCATCGCTCGCGACTGCTCGCCGGCGTCGCACGCGGAACGACGATGACGTTCGTGCCGCGCTGGCCGAGCTGCCGCGACACGTCGAGCATCCACAGCTCCGTGCAGATCTGCACGCCGAGGACGACGCCGTCCGCGTGCACGGGATCGAACGCGCCGTCGCCCGGCGCGTACCACGACGCTTCCCAGAATCCATCCTCGTCCGGGAGATAGCGCTTCTCGTGGATGGGCAACGTGCAGTGCGGCGTGGCGAGGAACGCTTCGTTCAACCGCCGGGCCTCGCGCTCGATCGGCCGCGTGCCGACGACGAACGCCGCGCCGAGCTGGCGAAGCTTCGTCTCCCACCGGCGGTGGAGCTCCACGGCGCGCTGCCATACGCGCGCGTCGTACTCGCGCCCGGCGGGAAACCAGCGCGCGAACGGCAGCTCGGGCAACAGCGCGAG
>Ga0070664_100001079_pt1 | contig 21478 bp, 18 predicted proteins | sample KBSC73metaG_FD_65863 | JGI IMG/M metagenome (GOLD analysis project Ga0070664, IMG submission 65863) | Corn rhizosphere microbial communities from Kellogg Biological Station, Michigan, USA - KBS C7-3 metaG | ecosystem: Host-associated > Plants > Roots > Rhizosphere > Soil ... | reverse complement strand
AAGAAAAGCCCCCTCGCCTTACATCCGGGCGAGGGGGCCGTGCCTTTCTTCCGGGGAGTGGAGCGGAAAGGCCTCGGGGAAGTCCTAGAACTCGACCTGGGCGCGTGCCGTGATCACGTCGGACCCGAACTTGCGCTTGTTGAGCGGCTTCAGAGGATCGTCGATGTCGATACCGGCGGCGCGCGGTCCGCCCTTGACCTCGAGGTGGCCGTACTGGCCCATGAAGCGGACCCAGTCGACCGGGTTCCAGATCAGGCTGGCCTGAAGGCCGAGCTGCTTGCCGCCGTTGACGTAATAGGGTGCGAGGAAGAACGGGCTGCTGTCGTCGACGCGGTCGCTAAGATCGACATAATCGACGCGGCCGTTGACCTGGAAGGCGCCCCAGCCGCCCTCATTCCACGGCTTCAGCACTTTGGTGCGATCCCACTTGCCGCCCTTGTAGGCGCGAGTCTCGCCAGTCAGGAAATAACCGACCTCGAAATAGCCGCCGAAGAAGGACGGGTCGCCGTTATATGGCGTGCCGACCGCGGTATCATTGTCGTTCGGGTCGGTGTTGATCGCCGCAAGCTGGGCCGCATTGAAGGCATCGCGAACCCAGACTTTCTGCGCTTCAGCTGCGAAGTGCAGACTCTTGTGGATCGCGGCAAATTCCACACCGAGCGCGTCGTCGCCCTTGGATGCGATCGTACCCGAGTCAATGAAGCGCTGATCGGTGATCTGCGTCAGCGGCCGGGTACGGTACTGCTCGCCCTGCGATTCCTGGCGATTCTGCCGGTGCTGGAAGTTGACGCCGACGTGCAGGCGGGTCGAACCGAGCGTCGGCGAGTAGATGCCGCGCAGTGAGGCCTGCCAACCAGTGCGGATGAACGTATTGCCGGTATTGCCGATGTTCCCGTCGTTGATGACCGTCGAGAAGATGCCGGCCTGGAACAGGTAGCTGTCGTTCGCCTTGTCGGAATATTGAAGACCGATGCCGAGGCGACGGTTGTAGTTGAACGCATCGGTGAAGGAGGCACGCTCCATCATGCTTCCCAGGCGCGAGCTCGTCATCGTCTCGAGGCTCGAATAGGGATAGAAGTTGCCGATCGCGATCTGGAGCGGCGCCTTCTCGAAGTCGTACGTGAGGATGATGTCCTCATAGTCGACCGTCGCCTGCGCGAAGTTGAATTCGAACTTGTAGCCGAACCGGCCGGGGAGTGTGCCCTCGGCGCCAAAGACGATGCGGCGAGCACGGGTGTTGAAGCCGAGATTGGCATAGTTCAGCCCGCCCACGCTTCCGCGCTGCTCATCCCCGTCGGGGAAGCCGACATAGCCGGCATCATACTGGACGAAGCCCTTCGGCTTGAAGGTGAAGCCGGCATCCTTGTCGGAAAGCTCGGGCCCGCCCTTCCAAGCCGGAACAGCCTTGGCCTGCTGCGTTTTTACGCTTTCCAGCGCTTCCTGGAGCGCTTCGACCTGCGCTTGCAGCAGCTCGATCTTCGCATTGAGGTCATCAACCTGCGTTGCGGCCTGAATCGTCGCGTCTGCCGTCGCGTCCGACTGATCGGGCACAGTAGATTCTGGCTGCGCGGCCGGGTCCTGAGCGGCGGCGTGCGCCGGTGCGGAGATGATGATAGCGCTACCGGCAAGGAGCGCTGCGACGGTCAACTTCTTACTCATTTTCTACCCTTTCCCCCTGGGCCGCGGCTTAGTGCCGTATCAGGCCTGGTATTCGCGTCACGACAGATGTGAGTATTTCGCGCCCGACTACTTGAGGCCGGCGAAGTTGAGCGGTGCGAGGCTCCGCGATGCCTGCTGACTACGAGCGCGGATCGCCGTCGGCGCCGCAATCATGCCCGCCTGGCGAAGGTAGCCGTTGGGTCCGAACGAGCTTTCCTTGGTGAACTCGGCGATGAAGGCGCGGATTGCCGGGATCGCACCAACGTGGGCATTCTTCACGTAGACATAGAGGGGGCGAGCGCCGGGATATTTGAATGAGCTGATCGTGTCATAGGTCGGGGCGACGCCGTTGATCAGCAGGCCTTTCAGCTTGTCCTGGTTCTCCTCGAGATAGGAGTACCCGAAGATTCCCACCGTGCCGGGATTCGCCTCAAGCTTCTGGACGATGAGGTTGTCGTTCTCGCCAGCCTCGATGAAGCCCCCGTCCTCACGCATTCCGGTGCAGATGGCTTTGTACTTGTTCTCGTCAGCCTTCTTAACCGCGGCCATTCCGGAGTTGCTGTCGCAGCCTGCAGCCATGATGAGCTCGCCCAGAGCGTCGCGCGTGCCCGATGTCGGCGGTGGGCCGTAGACGCGGATCGGAAGGGCCGGCAGCTTGCCGTTTACGTCCTTCCAGGTCTTGGCGCGGTTCGGCTTGCCGAAGGGTGTCTTGGCGAGCGCCAGATAGATGTCGCGGGTTGTGAGGTTGGCGAGCGGCGTGCGCTTCGAGGTTGCGAGCGAGATGCCGTCGATGCCGACCTGGATCTCGGTGATCTTGGTGACGCCGTTCGCGGCACAGAGCTTTGCTTCCGAGGCCTTCATCCGGCGCGAGGCGTTCTCGACGTCGGGGAAGCGTTCGCCGACGCCGGCGCAGAACAGCTTCATGCCGGCGCCCGTGCCCGTCGATTCGATGATCGGGGCTCCAAGGCGCGGATTCGCGCGAGCGACGCGCTCCGCAACCTGCTTGGCGAAGGGATAAACGGTGGACGAGCCGACGGCACGCATCTGCGTGCGGGCTTCGGCCTGGGTGCTCACGGTGGTTGCGGCCAGGGCAACTCCTGCGAGCGCTAGAAGCTTCGATGACATTACGGATTTCCCCTTGGAATCGAGCGGAAGCACGGCCTCCGCACGACTCGCCTCTACGGCTGTGCAGCGACGCATACATGACCGCTTTGTTGCAGTTCCGTGACGTTCGCTTGGGGGGCACTCTAAGCGCCGTGGTGCGTTTCGGATGAGATGCTTGGGACTGTTGTTCTAATGGCACTTGAGGCCGCCGCTGCGCAGCCGCCGGCACAACCGGCGTCCCAGCCTGCAAATCCGCGCGCGATCGAGCTATTCGACCGAGACTGGGTCCTAAACCAATGGGCGAAGCGCCAGTTCGACAAGAATGGCGATGGCGTGATTTCGGTCGACGAGGCGCAGCCTGCCGCCCAGGCGTTCAAGGAGATCGCCGACGGCGACCGCGATGGGCGCGTCACGCCGTACGAATATGAGCGTGCTCGCGAGTTCATCCTCGCGCGTTATTGATCAGGAGCGCGTCAGGCCGGCGAGGTGATCCGCCGTGCGCAGTGCAAGTGCAACGATTGTGAGCGTCGGGTTTGCCCAGCCGCTGGTCGGGAAGACAGAACCCCCCGTGACGTACAGGTTCGAATATCCGTGTACGCGACAATCGGCATCGACCACGCTCTTGGCCGGATCGCTGCCCATGCGAGTGCCGCCGAGCTGGTGGTAGTTGGCGAACGGGTGGTTGCCGACCGTATGATCGACGGGCCACTGCGCGCCGGGTTCCGAAAGCCAGTCACTTGGTATGGCGGTGCCTTTGCCGAGCCGCCTCAGTTCGCTGTCGAGAACATGGGCGAAGACGCGTGCGGTCTTCTTGTCGATCTCGCTGAGCTTCCAGATGAGATCTGCACGAGGTGAACCTAGCGCGTCGCGTTCTTCCGACAGGACGACGCGGCTTTCCGCATTCGGGGCCTGCTCGCCGCGGGTGATCGCATAGAGATGCGTCCTGCCGGTACGCGCGCGGAACTTCTCGAGCGAGTTGCGCGCGGTGCGGTGGAAGATCGTCCGAAGCGAGCGGTAGAGGTGATCCGCCATCCGCCCTTTGCGATCCGGCGAGATGTTGTGCCGAAGCTTGTTATACACCGCGCTGCTCATGTTGACGCCGTGCTTCGGATCGCGCTGCAGCTTGAAGGTGACGATGTTGTTCAAGACTTCGAAGCGACGCTGCGCTTCGTCGCCGAGGCGGAGGGCAGGGGCCAGCGGCGGTCCCGAGCGAGGGAAGATCTTCTGGAACAGCGCCCAAAGAGCATAGGGCTCGGGTGTATCTATCTTCGCCACGCGGCCGGCGGGATGCTCCATGAAATAGCGGCCGACATTATCATGGCGGTTGCCGATCCCGTTTGACTCGACGTCATTCGACGCGAGCAGGACCCGCGAATTCTCGATCGCACCGCAAGCCAGCACATATTGGCGCGCGCGGACGGTCACCCGGTTTCCGTTCAGTGAACACGCCTCGACTTCCTCGATCGCATTCGCGCCCGAGTTCGCCGCGAGATTGCTGACGTTGGCATGGAGCAGGACGGTAAGGTTCGGCGCGTCGAACAGGTCTTTTGCGCGACCGGCCGTGAAGCGCTCCATCACCTCGTCGAAGCGCCAGAGCTTCACGTCCAGCTCGGCCGGGTCGAATCCCGGATCGAGCTGCCCGAGAGTCTCCCAGACGTTGTTCTCATAGTTGAACTCGCCGACGTCGAAGATTGCGTTCGCCTGCCGGTAATAAGGATCGAGATCGGCACGGGAGATCGGCCAGCCGCTTTCCGGGACCCAGTGCCGATGTTCGAAATCGATCGGGTCGAGCACCGCGCAGCGGCCACCCCAGATCGCAACAGTCCCCCCGAAGAAACGAAGCCGAGATTCATCGAGCTCGTAATAAGGCATGCCGAGGTTTGCGCCCCGATAGAGGTCCTGGGTCGCTTGCTCGAAGTCGAGGCCGCCGCTCTCCGCGAGACAGACGGTCACGCCTTTCTCAGTGAGGCGGCGGGCCATCTGCAATCCGGCCGCCCCGGCTCCGACGATGCAAACATCCCCGTCTATTGCCGGCAGTTCGGACGCGCTGCGCAGATCGATCAGCATTGGGCGGCGTTCGACGTAATCATCAGGCCGCCTTGCTGCGGTCCTGCTGAGTCATGGATTGTTGCCACCAGCAGCTGAGCATCGCGATCGCGTAGAGGATACGGCCGTGGTTCGCGAGGCCCTTTGAATGCTCGTCGAAGAGCTGCTCCACAGCCTCGGGCCGTAGGATGCCCATGTCTCTCGCGCCGCTGTCGTTCCAGGCTTCGCGCGCGAAACGGCTGAAGTCGCCGCGGAACCATTCAACGAAGGGCAGTTGAAAGCCGAGCTTGCGCGTGTCGGGATTGGCCTTGCCGAGCCAGGGCTCAACTGCCTTGCGAAGCACATATTTGCCGACTTTTCCGCGCAGCTTCATGTTCAGCGGGACGGTGAGGCTCCAGTCGACGAAGTCCCGTGAGAGGAAAGGCACGCGAGCCTCCAGGGAATGCGCCATGCTTCCGCGGTCCAGCCGGTTGAGCAGTGAGCCCGGCATGTGAATGGTGAGGTCACCGAGCATCAGCTGTGCCAGCGGCGACAGGGATCGGTCCGCGGGCTGGAAGTTCTCGGCCTCCAGTTCCGCATAGGACGCTTCCTGAGCATCGAAGAAATCGGTCGCGTACAGCCGTTCGCGAACGCGCGGCGTGCTGATCTCCGTTGCCGCAATGTAGCGCTGGAGATTGTTGTCGAGGCGCGCCGATTGCCGGAAGCGCTTCACGTTTTGGACCTTGTAGTTCCACAGAGGGAAGAGGCCGGTGGGTAGCGCGTCGACCAGCGAACCGACTGGGCCGTTCAGAAGTGGCGCGAGTCTTGCCGCTAGCAAAGCGGTTCGCTGTCTCTTGTATCCCGCAAACAGCTCGTCAGCGCCCTCGCCGCAAAGCACGACCTTGACTTGCTGCCGGGCGAAGCGGGACAGGTGCCAGATGGGGATTGCGGCAGTTGCGGCGCAGGGCTCGTCGAAATCGGCCTGGACCTGAGGCAGGACGTCGCCGGCCGCGGCGGGCTCTAGCGGAAGCACGAAATGCTCGACGCCGAGTTCGGCCGCGATCCGGGCTGCCGAAGAGCTCTCGTCGATCGATGTGCCGGGAAAGCCCAGCGTGAACGCCTTCACGGGTGCGTTTGCGATTCGGGTCATTGCGGCGATGATGCCGCTCGAATCCACGCCGCCCGAAAGGAAAGCGCCTACGGGAACGTCGGCGAGCATGTGACGCTTCACCGTCTGCTTCACCTGCGCACGCGTTTCCTCGATCCACTCATCTTCGCTGAGGTCTGTGCGTATCTCGAAGCGAGGCTCCCAATAGCGCCGCGTGACGCTTTGCGTCGCAGTGACCTCCATGAAATGGCCGGGCGCAAGGTGACGCGCCTCCTGATAGATCGACCGCGGTGGCTGCACGTGGCCGAAGCTCAAAAAGTCATGGACGGCGCGCTGATCCAGGGTCCAGCTGAGTCCCGGAAGGGCCTTGAGCGCCCGCAGGTCAGATCCGAACGCGAGTCCGCCATCCTGCTCCGTCAGGAAAAGCGGCTTGATACCCAGCGCGTCGCGGGCGAGCGTAAGTTCCCGCTGCGCATGGTCCCAGATCGCCACGCCGAACATGCCGTCGAGACGCGCCCAGGTATCATTCCCCCAGCGGACGAACGCTTCCAGGATCGTCTCAGTATCGCTGTGCGTGCGAAAGTGAGCTCCTAGCCGTTCCAGCTCAGGCCTGAGCTCCAGGTGATTGTAAATCTCTCCATTGAAGACGATCGAGTAACGGCCGTCCTCGGTGGACATGGGCTGGTGACCGCCTTCGACGTCGATGATGCTGAGACGCCTCATACCGAAGCCGAAGTCGCCGTCGACCAGGGTGCCGCTGTCGTCCGGGCCACGCGACACCATGGTGTTGCACTGCCTCGTGATAGCAGCGCGATTCACCGGTCGACCGGAGCGCCTGTACCAACCAGCAATGCCGCACATGCTACGCAATCCCCCGCGCCGAGACGCCTAACGGTCTCCGCGCGAATCTACGATACCCAACGGATCACACAACTACGGATTTACCACGGAGGCATTACGCCTATGTGACCGCTAGCTTGCCATTTTCTTGGCGCTGAGGCCGAGGACCATCTGGTTCGCTCGCTCGTAGGACAGCGGCTTGCCGAAGAGATATCCTTGGATCGTGTCGCAGCCGAGCTCGCGCATGCGTTCGAAGTCCTCGGCAGTCTCGACGCCCTCGGCGGTCACCGACATGCGGAAGCTTTTCGCAAGCTGTACGATAGACTTGATGATGGCGACGTTCTCCGGCCTTGAGCCGGCCTCGCGAACGAAGCTGCCGTCGATCTTCAGTTTGTGGAAGATCGCCTTGTTCAGATAGCCGATCGACGAATAGCCCGTGCCGAAGTCGTCGAGCGCGATGCCGACGCCCAGCGCTCGCAGGCGTCCGAGCACGTCGACGGTCTTGCCGCTGTCGCCGAGGAAAACGCCTTCCGTGACTTCCAGTTCGAGGCGGTTGCCCGGGATCTTGTGCTTGCCCAGTGCCTCGCTGACCACGTTTGGAAGTGCGGGGATGAGGATCTGCTTGGGGCTGATATTCACCGCGACCGTGATCGAGTCCGGCCAGGTTGAAATGGCACGACACGCTTCGTCGATGACCCAGGCACCGATCTGCGGCATGAGCCCGTTCTCTTCCGCCACGGGGATGAAGATGTTCGGGGGGACGAAGCCGCGCTGGGGATGGTTCCAGCGGATCAGTGCCTCAAATCCGATCAGCTTTTGCGACTTGGCGTTGATCAGCGGCTGGAAGACCAGGTGGAACTGTTGCGCCGAAATGGCTTGGCGCAGGTCTGTCTCGAGGCGCACGCGGTCGTCTTGTTCCGACTGGAGCTCAGATGAGAAGTAGCGGGCGACGCCTCGGCCTGCATCCTTCGCCTGGTAAAGTGCGAGATCGGCCTTGAGGATCAGGTCGTCGACGGTCGCCCCATCGATGGGACCGAAGGAGCAGCCGATCGATACGCCGATGCGGATCTCGGTCTGGTCAATCATGTACGGCTCTTTGACCGACTTGATGATCCGTTCGGCCATCTGCTCGACCTTCTTGCGGCTTTGCCCGTCGGTGACGACGATGGCGAACTCATCGCCGCCCATGCGACCGACATGGCCGTCCGCGCCCACCTCGTCGACGAGGCGCTTGGCCACGGCACGAAGTACGGCGTCGCCCTTCGGGTGGCCGAAGGTGTCGTTGACCGGCTTGAAGCCGTCGAGGTCGAGAAAGAGGATTGCGCAGGGGACGTTGGACGTTGTCGCCGTGCGGAGCGCCTCGCCAAGGAGCTGGCGGACGCGGCCGCGGTTCGGGAGGCCGGAGAGCACGTCCATGTTAGCAAGGTGGGTCAACCGCTCTTGCGTCTGGCGCATCTCCGTGATGTCGCTTCCGACTCCGCGGAAGCCTTCGAACCGGCCGGCCGTATCAATGATTGGATCGCCCGCGATCGAGATCCAACGCGGGCCTCTCGCGGTCTGAAGCTCCATGTCCAGCGCGTTGAACGGCTGTTTTTCGAGCAGCTTGCGGCCGAGCTCGGCATTCCCTCCGAGGAGCGACGGCATCGAATGGCCGAGAAGCTGGCTGGCCGGACGCCCGAGCAGGGCCGTCATACGCGAGCTGATGTAGGTGACGCGATTGTCGGCATCGACCTGCCAAAGCCAGCCCACGCCCCGCTGCTCATATTCCTGGAGGAGGAGGCTCGCACTCTCGCTCTGCGCGCTGAAATCGGCGTTCGTCTTGAGCTGTTCGAAGGCCCATCGAGCGACGTGAAGGACGCCTGAGATGGAAACGCCGAGGGTGAAGATGATCGAAAGCATGTGCTCGAAAGGCATGTCGTGCCGACCGAGGAACAAGGCGCTGCCAATCCCCGCGGTGAAGGAGCACATCCAGGCCATTGCGGAGCGCGGAACGACGACGAGGCCGATACCTGCAATGCCGAGCCCCGAAGCGATGGAAGCAAGGATGACCTGCTGCCCCGGAGAGATCGAAGTGAAGACGTAGAGCGGAAGCGAAAGCCAGATTGTAGCTCGGCCAGCCACTTCCCCTACGAGAAGCCAGTCGGGCACCCGCCGGCCAGATCGGCCGACGTGGGTAATCGCCTGAGTCTTCGCGACTTGCATCGCGACGAAGTTTGCAAGGGCGACAGCTCCTACCCAAGGCAGGAGGTACATCGGTCCAACACTGCGCCACAGCGCGGTTGCCGCCATGACGGCAGCACAGATGTTTGCAGCCGTGAAGAAGGGCGCAAGCTGCGCCCTTGAAATCAGCTGGACGTCCTTGAGAGGCGTGTTGGTAGTGTCCGCCTGCTCACTCGTCAGTCCGAGGGATTCCCCATCGGGCAGGCGAGCGGCAGTCATCCGCTTATATCGGTCTGGAGCTTCGTACATCGGCGCTCGCTAATTCTGGTCTCAGCGAGCGGTAGCTGAAGAGGGTTGAGACGCGGTTAAGACACGCGCCTCAACCTCCTAACTTAAGTTTGTCCAGATCGCGCTGCGTGATGGGGTGATAGGAGGCGCGCGCGACCTTGTAGACCCGCACCGCAATCGGGCGACCCCATTCCTTGTCCTCCGCCAGCGTTTCAATCAAAGGCTGCACGAACTTGCGGCGTCCTTGCGAGGTCAGGAACTTCTCCAGAGCAGGCACCGCAGGATCGAAGCGGTTGCGGATGGCGAGGTCGAGCCAAGCGAACAGCACCTCGTTATTGCCCGTTTCATTGAGCTTAAGTGCCTTGTTCAACGCATCGAGACGCGCCTTCGCCATCTTCCGGGGCAACTTGTTCAGGAATCTCAGTTTTTCGGCAGTCGTCCATCCGCTGAAAGCGCTCGGCGGAGGCCCGCCCGCAGCGAACGCCCTGACCGCCCGATCAACCGAGGCGAACGCCACCGGATCGGGGCGCGCCACATTGGATGGCAGGCCGGGCTTGTAGACCCAATTGTCCAATTGAAGCTTGGCTTCGAGTGTCTTGTCGCCCTTAATCAGGTTCTCCCGAATGTCGGCGAGGAACCGGGCCGAGGTCATTGGCTGGAAGGCGTGCCGATCGAAGTAGGAACGCAAATAGGCGTCCCATTTTTCGCGACCGATAATTTTTTCGAGCGTGCGGAGGAAAACAGCTCCCTTGTCATAAATGATCCCGCCTGAGCCCCCGTCGGGCACGCCTTCCTTGGGCCCGAGATGGAGCTGCGTGTTTGGTCCGTTGTGCTCTTCAGCAAGAGCTTTTTCCATTTCGTCGAAGCTGAGAGACGCTTCCTGAGCTGCCCGCTTCGGACCGTAGATCGCCTCCATGATTCGGTTCTCGAAATAGGAGGTGACGCCCTCGTTGAGCCAGCTGTCCGCCCAATTGGAATTGGTGACGAGATTGCCCGACCAGCTGTGGGCGAGCTCATGCGCAACGAGCCCGACCAGGCTCTTGTCGCCCGCTATGAAGGTCGGCGTAAGGAAGGTCAGCGTCGGATTTTCCATCCCGCCGTATGGGGCGGCAGGCGGAAGGACGAGCAGGTCGTAGCGGCCCCAACGGTAAGGGCCATAAAGTTTCTCGGCCGCGGCGACCATTTTCTCGGTGTCCTCGAGCTCGGAAGCGGCGCGATCGAGCATCACGGGCTCGGTCCAGACACCGGTGCGGGGCCCGAGCGATTTGAAGGCGAGGTCTCCGACACCGATCGCGATCATGTAGGGCGCGACGCTATGGGGCATCTTGTAGCTGAAGACGCTCTCCCCGCCCTGAGTGATGGGCTCCGCGGATTTTGGAGCGCTCATTACGGCAGTGAGGCCCGCCGGGACGTGGATCGTCGCTTCCCAGCTCTGGCGGATTCCCGGTGAATCCTGAGTCGGGATCCAGCTGCGATTCTCGATCGCCTGCCCTTGACTGAACAGATAGGGCTTTTTCTTTCCGGCCGTCTGCTCCGGCGTCATCCACTGGAGGGCTCCCGCGTCTGGAGCGCTCTTGTACTTGATGATTAGCCGCCTGGTGTCGGGCCGGAGGGTTACGGCAAGGGGCGAGCCCAGCTTCGGATCTGCGGCGCCGACCTTATATTCGAGCGGCTCGTTCGAACCGTCCGTAATGCTTTCGATCTCCAGACCCTTGTCATCGAGGATGATCTCCTTGGCGTCCGGCTTTCGGTCGATGTCCAACGCGGCGGTGCCGCCGATGCGCTTGGCGTCAAAGTCGACGTTGAGGTCGAGCGCTACATGATAAACCCGCGCTTCGAGCGGTCTCGCGTAGGTCGCAGCGTCTTTGGCCTCCGGAGTCTCGAGAATCGGAGCAATCTGCGCTTCGGGCGGGCCGGCGCCTTCAGGAGCGACAGTGTTCGTTTCGGATTGCTGGCAGGCGGCAAGCAGGAGAGCGGCGGCCGCGGCGGCGGCCGAACGGATCAAGTTCATCAATCGTCCTATTCGGGGGTGCTAACGTAGATGGACCTCTTCGGTGCCGAGAAAACCCGGCGCACCATCGGCTCGAAGAATCCGAGCGGGGCCGTGTTATAGGATTCATCAAAAGCCGTCTGGTCGTAGAGCTCGCAGAAGCGAGCCGTATCCTCGAAATGCGGATGACCGCGAAACTGTTCGCGCATGTCGCGATCCATTCCGAGGTAATGGAAGAAATAATAGCCCTGGAAGATGCCGTGGCGCTCGCACATCCAGTGGATCTTCTCATCGACGAAGGGCTTGATGATCGCCGCAGCGATGTCCGGATGGTTGAGCGTGCCCAGCGTGTCGCCGATGTCGTGAAGCAGGGCCATCACGACATATTCCTCGGATTCGCCACCCCGATGAGCGCGAGTGGCCGTCTGCAGGGAGTGCTGAAGCCGGTCGACGGGGAAGCCTCCATAATCGCCGTCGAGGAGCTTCAAATGATCGAGGACCCGATCCGGAAGCTCTTTGGCATAAGGGAAGAAATGGCTGCCAATGACGGCCCAATCCTCCGCCGTGCCTTCGTTCATGCTGCGGAATTTCGCGCGCGGGACTTGTTCGTTCATCCGTGTCTCCCGTGGCGGAACCGATTGCCCCTTCCTGCGCTCGCTCGCAATGCCCGAATTGCCTGCTTATATCTAAACCGGCGATGGCGACGGACAGCGCAGCATTGGAAAGACGGTCCCCCTTGGCGGGCGCTCGACGAGCAGGCGACATCTCGTCGGCCCGCTATCCAGCTGCGCCCATTGCGCGTCAGGTGGGCCTCGACCGCCCCTTCTTTGAAGACAAGAATCGCGCCTTCTGGATGCTGCAAAGCGCCGGCTGGTCGGGCTATTTCATCCTCCGCTCGCTCTCCGGCTTCTCGAACGCCATGGGTGCCATGTGGATCGTCCACACCGCGCTTTTGACGGCCACCGGCTATTCGCTGACCTTGTTGATGGCGTCGCTGTTCCGGCGGCTGATCGTCATGCGGCCGATCTTCACGCTCGTGCTCTCGCTAGCGGTAGTGATCCTCGCCGCAGCGACCTTCTCGATCATCGAGACCTGGAGCGTTGCGACATTCCTGAAGCCCGACCTCCGGCCAACGGCCCGGACCTATCTTGGAGCCATCCTGCTGGACTTTGCCCTGCTCGCTGCTTGGGCGTCGCTTTATTACGGAATCAATTATTTCCTCCTGCTGGAGGATGAGATCAAGCAACGTGAGAGGATCGAGAGCCAGGCGTCCTCGGCGCAGCTCGCAATGCTTCGCTATCAGCTCAATCCGCACTTCCTCTTCAACACGCTGAATTCGATCTCGACCCTGGTGCTTCTGAAGCAGACGGAGCGCGCGAACGCGATGCTTGCGCGCCTATCGTCGTTTTTGCGCTATACGCTCGCGAACGAGCCGACGGCGAAGGTTACCCTCGCGCAGGAAGTGGAGACTCTAAAGCTGTACCTGGAGATCGAAAAGATGCGGTTTGAGGACAGGCTTCGACCCCATTTCAAGATCCAGCCCGAGACGATCGGGGCTCGCCTTCCATCTCTATTGCTTCAGCCGCTCATCGAGAATGCGATCAAATATGCGGTGACGCCGAGCGAAGAAGGCGCGGATATCTGGATAAACGCTACCCAAGAGGGCCAGGCCGTACGCCTTGAAGTGGCCGACAACGGCAAGGGCGATGGATCGGCCCTTTCCGCCAGCCCTTCAACGGGAGTCGGACTGGCGAACATTCGCGACCGTCTGGCGCAGGCCTATGGCGCGGCGCACGGCTTTTCGACCAGACAGAACGATCAGGGGGGATTCAGCGTTGTCATCGAAATTCCCTACGAAACCGGAGAAACCAACTCATGACCATCCGCACCGTGCTCGTCGATGACGAGCCGCTTGCGACGCAGGGGCTTCAGCTGCGCCTTGAAGCGCACGACGATGTCGAGGTCGTCGCAACCGCGGCGAACGGGCGGGAAGCGATCCGCGCGATCAAGACGCACAAGCCGGACCTCGTCTTCCTCGATATCCAGATGCCTGGGTTCGACGGCTTCTCCGTCATCCAGGGACTAATGGACGTCGAGCCGCCTCTTTTCGTCTTCGTGACGGCTTATGGCGATCACGCGCTTCGGGCCTTCGAAGCGCAGGCGGTCGATTACCTGATGAAGCCTGTCGACGAGGATCGGTTGGCTGCGACCCTTGACCGGGTACGCCAGCGGCTTTCCGAGAAGCGAAGTGCCGGTGAGGCCGAGCGTCTCAAGGAAGCTCTTGCCGAACATGCCCCGGAGGCGGCTGAGGAACTTGCAGATGCCGCTCCAGAGGGTCCGGCTCCCGACCGGTTCGAGAAGATGATCAACATCAAGGACCAGGGACAGATCTTCCGGGTGGATGTCGATACGATCGAGCGGATCGATGCCGCGGGCGATTATATGTGCATCCAGACAGGCGACAACACGCTGATCCTGCGCGAAACGATGAAGGACCTCGAGAAGAGGCTCGATCCGCGACGTTTCCAGCGCGTGCATCGTTCGACCATCGTCAATCTCGACCTGGTGCGCCAGGTGAAGCCGCACACAAACGGCGAGTGCTTCCTGGTGCTCGATTCGGGCGCCCAGGTGAAAGTGAGCCGGTCCTACCGTGATGTTGTCGCTAGGTTCGTCCACTAGACCGCTGAGGGGGAATGCGGCCCGGACAACCGAGGGACTGACCGGACCGCGCCTATGGGCGAACAGCCTGGGGGCCTACGCCGAAGGCAGTCGGCCTGTCTCCGGGTTGCATAGGGAAACAAGCCGCTGCGGTCCTAACCCAGAATGGCTTGGGTTCAAGATAACACAGATCAATGATCAAAATAAGTTGACGCTACGGCAGGTATCTTCCCGAAGTGCGCCGCTTGAATGAAAAAGGGGTGCCCGCGAGGGGCACCCCTGAACGAACCGCCTGCGTGCGGGCAGTTCGGTTACAGCGAATTAGTTCGCGCTGTTGCCGTCGGCATCGGCGCCATTGCGGACCTGGTCGGCCGCATTCTCGCCTTCCGCACGAACTTCGTCGGCAGCATTCTCGGCGTTCGCCTGCATGTTGTCCGTAACGTTTTCGGCATTCGCCTCGATGGTGTCAGCCGTATTCTCGGCGTTCGCCTCGATGTTGTCGGCGGTCTGCTCTTGCGGGCTCTGATTGCAAGCCGAGAGGGCGAACACGCCGGCTGCCACTGCGAAAGCGGTCGAAATCTTCTTCATGAACAGTCTTCCCCGTTGTTGTGAGCCGCCGCCCTTGAACTCCAGCCAAGTGACTAGGCTCTCGAAACAGCAACTACGCTTTCTGTTATGGTCTGTTCCACAAATGCAATGGTTTTCTGCGAACAGCACCCGGCCGGAGGCTATTGCCCCGGAGGCACGGTTGTCGTCTGAGCGCCGCCTGTCACCGACCCTCCGGTCGAAATCTGCTGCTGGATGACCTGTGTCAGCTGGGCGCTGGCGGTCGTCGCCGTGCACGACGCCTTTCCGCTGGCTACCGAGGCGGCGAGCGCATCGACGGACACGCCGCATACCGAGGCGGCGACGTCGATCGGAACCTGAGCCGTGACTGGAATGCTGTTGCGGTCCACTTTCAAGGAGACCGACAGGTCGTTCAGCACATTCTGCAGATTAACACTCACTAGAGCGGGGATGCTTCCGGACCCGCCCGTCGTGCCGGAACCCGTGGTGCCCGTGCTGACGGACGTTCCTGCATCGCTCGCCGTTGCAGGTGCCGTGTCGGTCCCGGTTGTCTTGCAGGCAGACACGAGCGCGGCGGACGCTATCAGACCAGCCAATTTCCATGACTTCGACATGTCTATTTCTCCCGAACTGTTACTGAGGTGGCTGGGTCGTGGGATCCTGGGTTGGTGTCGACGTCGTCGTGCCCGTCGTGGTCCCGGTTCCCGTCGTGCCGGTCGTCGTTTGAGCGCCGCCGCCGACTGATCCATTCGCCGCCAGCTGCTGCTGGATGTATTGCTTCAGCTCCGGCGAGATGCTGTTGGCGGTACAGCCTTTGCTGCTTCCCCCGCCTGCACCGATGGACAATATGTTGATCGACACGCCGCAGACGTTTGCTGCGACAGTGATTGGGATTTGGGCGTTGATCGGAATATTCGCCTTGTCCACTTTCAGATCCAGCGCGAGGTCGTTGAGAACGTTACTGAGGTTGACGTTGACGAGCGACGCTCCGGCGCCAGCGACGTCCTTGGCGCCGTCGACCACGGCGCTTCCAGCACTTTTCACTCCGTCGGCCATGTTGTCGGTTTTGCAGCCGGCCAGCGCCAGGGCTGCGGCCAGCGAGAACGCTACAGATACGCGTACCATTTACTTCCCCTTTGACTGACGGCGCCAACGCTTCGACGGGCGACTTTGTTTCGGCGGCGACGGGCTGCTAGTGCGGCGCCATGACCCGACATCATCTGCTCGCTGCAGCCGCCTCCGCCCTCATGATCTCCACCGCCGCGTGCCAGGTCGCCTCCACCCCCAAGAAGAACGGCGGCGAGGCTACCAGTTCAGAGCAGGGTGCGGCCGACAGGCTGGCGCGTGTCGATATGCAGGTGGACACGAGCTACCTCAGCGGCGAGGAGCGACAGGTCGTCAACCTGCTCATCCAGGCTGCCGACCTGATGAACCCAATCTATTTGCGGCAAGTCTCCGCAGACAACGTCCGCTTGCGCGAGGAAATCGCAAAGAGCGGCGACAAGGCGCTCCTTGACCGGTTCGATACGTTCATGGGGCCGTGGGACGAAACGGAAGAGGACAAGCCCTTCTATGGCAATGCGGCACGTCCAGTTGGAGCCGGCTTCTATCCGGGCGATCTCACGAAGGATCAGTTCGACGCCTATCTCGCCGCCCATCCGGACCAGAAGGACAAGCTGACGAGCCCCTATACGGTCGTGAAACGGCAGGGCGACACTCTCATCGCCGTTCCCTACAGCCAGGAATATAAGGAATGGCTGGAGCCGGCTGCGAAGAAGCTGGAAGAAGCGGCGGCGATCACCACCAATGCCAGCCTCAAGAAGTTCCTGACGCTGCGCGCAAAGGCGTTCCGCACCGACGATTATTATGAATCCGAGCTCGCCTGGATGGATCTCAAGGACACGCCGATCGAGATCGTCATTGGTCCGTATGAAACCTACACCGACACGCTCTACGGCGCGAAGACGGCATTCGAATCCTTCGTCGTGCTGAAGGATCCGAAGGAAAGCCAGACGCTGGACGTCTACAAGAGCCACCTTCGCGAGATGGAAGCCAACCTTCCGGTCGACGAGAAGTACAAGAACTTCAAGCGCGGGTTTGAATCGCCGATCTCGGTCGGTGATCAGATTCGCGGCGGTGGGGATTCAAATCATGGCATCCAGACCATCGCCTTCAACCTTCCGAACGACGAGCGGGTGCGCGAAGCGAAGGGTGCCAAGAAGGTCATCCTGCGCAACCTGATCGCTGCGAAATACGACCGCATCCTGAAGCCGATGGCGGGCCTAGTGTTGGTGCCGGAAGACGCTGCCAACGTGAACAGCCGTTACATGTACATGGAGACCCTGTTCCACGAGCTGAGCCACAGCCTCGGGCCGGGCTCGATCGTCGTGGATGGCCAGAAGACGACCGTGGACAAGGCGCTAAAGGACGTCGGCAGCGGTTTCGAGGAAGCCAAGGCCGACGTGATGGGCGCGTACAACGTGCTGTTCATGATGGACAAAGCCGTGCTTCCCGCCGCCGAGAAGCCCCAAATCCGCGCGGCTTACGTGGCCGGGCTCTTCCGGGCGATGCGGTTCGGGGACACCGATGCTCACGGCAAGGGGGCGGCGATGCAGTATCGCTATCTGCGAGACAAGGGCGGGATTGTCTGGAATGCCGACACCAAACGATTCCGCATCGATGCCGCGAAGCTCGACGCGGGAATCCGCGATCTCGTCGGCGATATCGTCCGGCTGCAGGCGAATGGTGATTACAACGGGACCAAGGCCTTCCTAGGCAAATGGGCCGTCATGGATGCCGAAGCAAAGCAGGTGACGAGCGAGATGACCCATATCCCGGTCGACATTCACCCGATTTATCCGGACAAGATCTGATGGCTTCCAAGTTCGAGACGTTCGCCGCGTTGCATGTTCCGGGCGACCCAGTCGTCCTCTACAACATCTGGGACGTAGGAAGCGCTCTGGCGGTGGTGAAGGCCGGCGCGAAAGCGCTGGCCACCGGGAGCCATCCCGTCGCCGACGCGCAGGGCTGGCCGGACGGCCAGCAGGTCCCGCTCGACTTCGCGCTCGCGAATGCCAAGCGGATCGTCGATGCGGTGGATTTGCCACTGACCGTGGATTTCGAGGGCGCCTATTCCGACGATCCGGAGCAGGGCGCGGCGAATGTCGTACGGCTCGCGGCGACTGGTGCGGTAGGCTGCAATTTCGAGGACCAGGTGATCGGCGGCGAAGGGCTTCATCCGCTCGACCTTCAGGTCCGCAGAATCAATGCCATTCGGAATGCCGTGGGCGATGCGTTCTTCATCAACGCCCGGACCGACGCGTTCCTGAAGACGCAGACGTATGACGACGCTTTGGTTGATAGGGTGATCGAGCGCGGCAAGGCATTCGCCGATGCGGGCGCAAGCGGCTTCTTCGTGCCGCGGCTAGCGGACTCGAGCCAGATTGAGCGGATCGTCCGCGAAGTCCCGCTGCCGCTCAACGTCATTGCTTTCCCGGGGGCGCCTTCGAAGCAGGCATGGGCGAACGCCGGTGTTGCCCGGATCAGTCACGGTCCGTTCCCGCATCGCGCGCTGATGTCGAAGCTCGAGGAAATGGCGAGCTCGGCGATAAACTGATCTTGGGTGTTGACCGCAAGATTCGATAAGCCAACAGCCGCATTCTGCTCCAAGGGAACGCTTCCGAAGGAGGCAGGACCCTCATGAGCAAGTTCGACGAATTCGCGAAGCTTCACGTCGCGGGTGAGCCCTTGGTGCTCTTCAACGCGTGGGATCCCGGAAGCGCCATCGCAGTGGCCAAGTCGGGAGCGAAAGCGATCGCGACCGGAAGCGCGTCGGTGTCAATGGCGAATGGTTTTGGCGATGGTCAGGAAGTTCCTTTGGACCTTGCGCTTGCCAATGCAGCGCGGATTGCCAAATCGGTCGATCTTCCTGTCACTGTGGATTTCGAAGGTGGCTACGCGACCGACGATTCCGGCCTGACTGCAAACGGTCGACGCCTCGCCGAAACCGGCGCGATCGGTTGCAATTTCGAAGACCAGGTCGTCGGTGGCGAAGGCCTGTACGAGATCGACCAGCAAGTCGCCCGCATCACGGCGCTACGTACGGGGGTGGACGAGGAGTTTTTCATCAACGTCCGGACGGATATCTTCCTGAAGGCCAAGCCTGAGACGCATGATTCCGTGATGACGGAACAGGCGATCGAGCGCGGCAAGGCCTATGCGGCGGCCGGTGCGAACGGCTTTTTCATTCCTGGACTGGCCGACCTGTCGCTGGTCGAAAGGATCGCCGCTGCGGTCCCGCTGCCGGTGAACGCAATGCACTTACCCGGAGGTCCGAGCCGCGCGGATTGGGCAGGAGCGGGGATTGCCCGGGTCAGCCACGGTCCCTTCCCTTACATGGATATGCAGCATTGGCTGACCAGGAAGGCGCGGGAGGCGCTCGCCTAGGCCGTCGACCGCCTACGCCAGAAGGGACGAGCTCGACCTGATTGCAGAACGCGGCGGCGGAACAATCTCGCGCCGATGGCAAGGATGATTCCGACCCACAGCGCCTGCCAGGCTAGGGCGAGAAAGTGGGGTCCGAAGCCCGGCACTTCAGCAGCACGGGCCAACATCACCAGTGGCGACGATAGCGGGAAGATGGCCGCGGCCATGGCCCCGGGCGAGTTGGGCGCTCCAACCGCAACCGCTGCGAGCCCGAAAATAAGGACCTGCGCGAACGTCACCGGCATGGAGAGGATCTGAACCTCGCGGGCGGTGGATGCCTGCGCGCCGATGCTGAGGAACAGGGCGCCGAGGAGCAGATAATTCATCGAGAAATAGATGACCGCGAAGCCAAGGAAGGCGGGCCAGCCGACCGCCGGCGCCGGGATCTTGTCGAGATTGCCTCCACTGAGGAAAGCGACGGTCGCAAAGCCGATGCTACCCCAGACGAGAAGCCCGAGCAGGCAGGCGCCGAGCATGGCGAACAGCTTGCCGAGGAACATGGAGTCGATCGGAACGGCCGCGGCGATGACCTCGATGATCTTGTTCGATTTCTCTTCGATCATTTGGGATAGCAACATGCCGGCAAGCAGGATGGTCAGGAAGAAGAGGAACATCTGGCCTAGCTGCGCCGTCACCGCCCGGTCCTTGGCCATCGACCCTGCGGCCGGTGCTGTCCGTTCGACGTCGAGCCTCGGTGAAGGAAATTCCGGCATGATCGAGTTTCGCAGCAGAAGCTTGATCTGCCGTTCGGTTGCGCTGTCCGGACGAAGGTCGCCAACCAGCTTCGGATCGCCGAACCAACCCGTGAGTACAGCCCGGATCGGTGGATTGCTGCTTTTGAGTAGCCGCTTCACCTGAGCGTCGGAGTCTGGCTCGGGCGCGTAATAGGCGAGGTGCACGACCGCGTCTTCGCCGGTTGCGTCGGCCAGCCTCTGCCTTGCTTTGTAGAGCACTTCGAACTCTTTCTCGTGCATGACGACCGCGACGACCGGCTGCGCAGTCTGAGAAGCGACACGCGCGCCGATTCCGCCGAACACCCCTCCGAGAAGGAGTGGGAAGAGCGGGCCCAGCAGGAAGAAGAAAAACGTCTTGGACAGGACCGTTGCGGTGAAATCGCGGCGGGCGATGACCATTGCGGCACGGGTACGGTTCATTCGCCGAGCTCCGGATTGCCCATAGCCTCAGCGGCCGCCTCGCCCGCGATCGCCACGAAAGCCTCGTGAAGGCCCGGCCTCTCGATGGCCAAGGTCTCGATCCCCGCATCGCCGTCCATCAGTGCCTTGAGCAAGGGCTCGGGCCCGGAGTCAGGAAGTTCGAAGACCCACTCGCCGTGCTCGCACCGCGCATTTGCGGGGAGCGCCGAACGCCACGGTCCGTCGCATGCGCGGGTGCGCAGGCGGACGATCTGGCGAAGCCGAGAGCGGGCTTCGTCCACGCGTCCTTCGAAGGCGACCTTGCCTGCCGCGATGATGGCGATGCGCTCGCACAGCCGCTCGGCGTGAGCGATGACATGGGTGGAGAAGATCACGGTCACTCCGTTCGCAGCACGCTCGCGGATCAGCCGTTCGAGCTTTCCCTGGTTGATCGGGTCGAGACCGGAGAAGGGCTCGTCGAGGACGATGAGCCTGGGATCGTGGACGAGCGTACCGAGCAGCTGGACGGTCTGTGCCATGCCCTTGGACAAGGTGCGGATCGGCTTCTTGGCCCAGTCAGAAAGGCCGGCGTCCGCAAGAAGCTGATCGCCGCGGCGGCGGCCCTCAGCCAGCGGCATTCCGCGAAGCGCGCCGAGGAAAGCGATCGCCTCCCGGGCGTTCATCGATGGATAGAGACCTCGCTCTTCCGGAAGATAGCCAACTCTGCTTGCGACTTCGAGCGGACGGATATTGCCAAGCACGGAACGCTCACCGGACGAAGGGTCGATGATGCCCAAAAGCATCCGCAAGGTCGTCGTCTTGCCGGCGCCGTTCGGGCCAAGCAGGCCGTAGATCGAGCCGGTCGGGACGGTGAGGCTTACACCGTCGACCGCACGCTTCTCCCCGAAGTCCTTGACCAGGTTCCGGGCTTCTACGGCAAATTCGCTAGTCCAGGATTGAGCCAAAGCCTGTCGAAGCACCGGAATTCCCTACAGAAAGCCATGACATGCAGTGTATGGCGCCTGGCGTGGATAGGAGCCAAACCCTTAAGGAGGCAATACGAGCTGAAGCTGCGCGTCTGGGCTTCGTCGCATGCGGCTTCACACGCGCCGATGCGGCGGATGTTGCGGGGGGCGAGCTCCAGAGTTGGCTGAAGGCCGGCAATCACGGGACAATGGGCTGGATGGAGGCTCGCGCACACCATCGGGTGTCGGCTAATGCCCTTTGGCCTGAAGCGAAGTCGGCCATTGCTCTTGGTATGAGTTACGCGCCGGCCTCGGATCCGCTGACGCTCGCGGCCGAGCCTGATCGAGCGCGCATCTCGGTCTATGCGCAGGGCGGCGACTATCACAATACGGTCAAGAAGGCTCTGAAGGCGCTCGCGCGCTTCATCGTGGACGCGGCGCCAAGCGAACTAAAGGTGTTCGTCGACACCGCGCCGGTGATGGAAAAGCCGCTGGC
>Ga0070664_100001073_pt1 | contig 21521 bp, 25 predicted proteins | sample KBSC73metaG_FD_65863 | JGI IMG/M metagenome (GOLD analysis project Ga0070664, IMG submission 65863) | Corn rhizosphere microbial communities from Kellogg Biological Station, Michigan, USA - KBS C7-3 metaG | ecosystem: Host-associated > Plants > Roots > Rhizosphere > Soil ... | reverse complement strand
TATTGGAGGCGCGTGAGAGCCCCGATCCGGTCGGCCGAATTGACGGGCACCACGGGCTGCTTCGCCAGCCCGGCAATGTTCGCCGGCGTGATCACCTTCTCGAGTGGCCGGTCGTAAGGATTGACCAGCGCGAGAGTACGGATCTGCTTGTCGGCACCATAAGTGAAGATGATGGCTTCGGAGAGGTTGCGGTTGAGCACCTGATTGCGCGCGAACGCCTCGGCGAAACGCGGGTCGTCGATCGTGGTCTTTCGAAGGTAATCGGCAAGGTCCGTGCTGGCCGTCACGGTTTCGTTCTCGACCCGCTCTACCTCCCGATCGTAGCTCGACCGAGCGACTTGAACCGTATTTTCGAGCATTCCGCGGGCGCGGTCGGAAAACCAGAATTCGAGACCGCTCTGGAACAAAAGGGACGCGAATATGGCAACGAGCACAGTCGGCACGACTGCGATCACCGAAAAGAGAGCGACCAGTCGAACATGAAGGCGTCCGCTTCCAAGGCCCCCCTGCTCCGCGCGACTCACCGCGACCTTGCGCGCGAACAGCACCATCAGGGCGATGGCCGGGAGTAGATTGGCGATCAGCAGCAATGCGATGATTGGCGGTTTCAGCAGCGTTCCCGGCTCTGCTCCCCGGCTTAAGAGCCAGACGCTCAATGCCATCACGCCAAACAAAAAGGCGGCAATGAGCCAGGCGAGGCGCTCGTAGAAGCGACCGCTCGCCCGCTCCCGCTGGAGCCAGCTATCCCGTTCTGAAATCACAGGCGATTCGGCCGCACGCGCATCCATTCCAGTGCGGCACTAGCACGGCAGTTGCTCAAAAAACACAGTGTGATTTTGACGAATCTGGTCAGGCTGCTGAACGGGCGAGCCAAGGCGAATAAAATGCTTTCAGCATGTCGACCACGATTGCCGGATCATCCTGCTGGTTCACCTTGTTGCGAAGCTCAGCAGATCCTGGAAGCCCCTTGGTGTACCAGCCGATATGCTTGCGTGCGAGGTTCACGCCGGTGTGAGTGCCATAGAGGCCCAACATCTCATCATATTGTTCGAGCATTGCATCGAGTTGCTCGTCGAGGCTGGGATCGGGCCGATGACCGCCGCCGCCAAGCTCGCTCATGACCTGGCTGACCAACCACGGCCGGCCATAGGCCCCTCGCCCGATCATGACTCCGTCAGCGCCCGACTGTCGGAGCGCTTCACGGCTGTCGTCGATCGAGCAAATGTCGCCATTGACGATCACCGGGATGGAAACGGCTTCCTTCACCTTGCGAACGAACGACCAATCGGCCTCGCCCTTGTACATCTGGCATCGGGTGCGGCCGTGAATCGTGATCATCTGAATGCCGAGGTCCTCGGCAATCCGCGCGAGCTCAGGCGCGTTGAGATTGTCGTGGTTCCAGCCCATGCGGGTCTTTAGCGTAACCGGCACCTTCACGGCCTTGACGGTCGCTTCGATCAGCCGGGCAGCAAGCGGCAGGTCCCGCATGAGCGCGGAACCGGCCTCTCCGTTGACCACCTTCTTCACCGGGCAGCCCATGTTGATGTCGATGATTGCGGCGCCGCGCTGCTCATTGAGCTTCGCGGCCTCGGCCATCACATGCGGCTCGCAGCCGGCGAGCTGCATCGACACCGGCTCTTCGCTCGGGTCCCACAGGCACTTCTGCAGCGACTGGCGCGTTTCGCGGACCATGGCCTGGCTCGCGATCATCTCGCTAACCGTCAATCCAGCGCCATAACGTTTCACGATTCGCCTGAACGGCAGATCGGTGACAGCCGTCATTGGCGCCAGAATAACCGGCGCGTCGATCCGCACCGGACCGATCGAGATGGGCTTCAGCTCGCTCATGGATCGGCGGGAGATAGTGGATGAGGCCTTGGCGGACAAGGCAAGCTCTCCTAGACGCGCCCGCCGTGACCACAACTGCGCTCATCGTTGCTGCTGGACAGGGCGAACGCCTCGGCGGGGGGATTCCCAAGCAATTCCGGCTGCTCGGCGGAAAGCCGGTCCTTCGCTGGGCGGTGGAGTCGCTGATCCGTCATCCGGCACTGCGAAAAGTGCGCGTCGTGGTGGGCGAAGGCCAACAAGATACTGCAGCAGCTGCACTCACCGGCCTCGCAATAGGTGAGTTGATCGGCGGCGGAGCCGAGCGAGCGGATTCTGTACGTGCGGGTCTTCGCGCAATCGACACTGATGCCGTCCTCGTACACGACGCCGCCCGTCCGTTTTGTCCTCCCGATGTGGTCGATCGCCTCCTTGCCAGCCTGGAATTCTTCGAAGGGGCTGCTCCAGTCCTTCCCGTCGGCGACACGCTTGCCCGCATCGGCGATACTATTGGCGCGCCGGTCGATCGCTCCGGACTTGCACGGGTTCAGACTCCGCAGGCCTTTCGCCTCGGCGCTTTGAAATCGGCTTACGAGCTCTGGTCTGGGCCTTCGCCGACCGACGAAACCACTGTCGTCCGAGCAGCGGGGATGAAAGTCGCAGCAGTGGACGGCGATCCAATGCTGGAAAAGTTGACGTTTCCGGCAGATTTCGAGCGGGCCGAACAATGGCTCAACGGACGCTTGTGCCCCCGAACCGGAATGGGCTTCGACGTCCACGCTTTCTCCGGCGACGGCCCCATCAAGCTCGGGGGAATCGAAATTCCGCACAGCAAGGGTCTCGCCGGACACAGCGATGCAGACGTTGTGCTCCACGCAATCACCGACGCCCTCCTTGGCGCTGCCGGCCTCGGTGACATAGGCGAGCATTTCCCGCCGTCGGATGCGCGTTGGAAAGGCGCGGCTTCCGCCCAATTCCTCGCCTTCGCCGCGGGACTCGTGCGCGAAAAAGGTGGCCACATCGACCACATTGACTGCACTGTGGTCGCCGAATCCCCGAAGATCGGCCCTCACCGACAGGCGATGCGCGCGAGAATAGCTGAAATTGCGGGTTTGCACGTTGAGCAGGTCAGCGTGAAGGCAACCACTACCGAGGGTCTCGGTTTCACTGGTCGGCGCGAGGGAATCGCTGCGCAGGCCGTTGCGAGCATAAGATTGGGACTGTTTTGAACGTGAATGATGCGCTGCTTCCCGAAGAACTGGTGACGAAGGCGCGCGAAGTTGTCGACGCGAACCGCACGGCCGGACGCCGCCTCGCGGTCGCTGAAAGCTGCACCGGAGGACTGGTCTGCGCCGCGCTTACGGAGATTCCAGGCTCTTCGGACGTGTTTGAAGCAGGTTACGTAACCTATTCTAATGCAGCGAAAATCAGTGAACTCAAAGTGTCCTCCGACGTGGTCGACACCTTCGGTTCGGTCAGCGTCGCGACCGCTTGGGCCATGGCTCGCGGAGCGCTGGCCGCTTCCGACGCGGACGTTGCCGTCGCGATCACCGGCATCGCGGGCCCTGGTGGAGGAACACCGCAAAAGCCGGTTGGGACCGTCGTGTTCGCCCGCGCCGAGCGCGGAGCCGACCCGGCCAAGATCGTCGCGGACCAGAAATTCTTCGATGAGAAGACTCGCTCGGGCGTTCGCCTTCAGGCGGCGCTTTGCGCGCTCGAGCTGCTCATGCCGTAGAGGGCGGCGGCGCGCTGCTCGAATGCAGTCGTCATTCGCCTGAGGGCTCGGTCGAACATCGACCCGGCCAAGGTCTCGAACAGCCGCGACCTGAAGGCAAAATCGACGGAGAAGCCGACATTCGTGCCGCCGTCATCGGCGCGTTCGAAGTTCCACTCGTTATGGAGGAATTTGAGCGGTCCTTCGACATAGTCGACGCAAATCCGAGTCGGCCGCTCCTTGTGCACGCGGCTGGTGAAGCGCTCCTTGAAGGCATTGAAGCCGACGACGAGGTCTGCGACCGTTTCCGTATCGCTGGAAGAGCGGACTCGCACCGCAACGACCCAGGGCAGGAATTCATCGTACCGGGCTACGTCCGCGACGAGGTCGAACAATTGCTCCGGCGTGTAAGGAAGGTGCCTGGTCTCGCTATGGCGCGGCATCAGCCGTTCGAACGCTCCAGCTGGGCGTTACGCGCCGCCTGCATTTTCTGGAAATCGTCACCAGCGTGATAGCTAGACCTGGTCAGTGGCGAAGCCGCGACCAGCAGGAAGCCCTTGGCGCGGGCGATCGCTGCATAAGCGTCGAACGACTTCGGGGTGACGAATTCCTCCACCTTCGCATGACGCGGCGTCGGCTGGAGATACTGGCCCATCGTGAGGAAATCGACGCCGGCGGAGCGCATGTCGTCCATCACCTGATGCACTTCCAGACGCTGTTCGCCGAGCCCGACCATCAGCCCGGACTTCGTGAAGATATGCGGAGCCTTGCGCTTGACGCTCTCAAGCAGGCGCAGTGAGGCGTAATAACGCGCGCCAGGTCGGATCGTGGGATAGAGCCGCGGAACGGTTTCGAGATTGTGATTGTAGACATCGGGACCGGCGGCGACGATTTCGTCGACTGCCTGCTCGCTCTTGTTACGGAAGTCCGGGGTCAGGATCTCGATCGTCGTCGACGGAGTCCGCTTCCGAAGCGCTTCAATCACCTTGACGAACTGGCGGGCGCCGCCGTCGGGTAGATCGTCACGGTCCACCGACGTCACCACGATATGCTCCAGTCCAAGCTCGGCCGCAGCCGTGGCGACATGCTCCGGCTCGAGCGGATCAACTGGACGAGGCATTCCGGTCTTCACGTTACAGAAGGCGCAGGCCCGGGTGCACGTATCGCCCAGGATCATCACCGTCGCATGCTTCTTCGTCCAGCATTCGCCGATATTCGGGCAAGCCGCCTCCTCGCAAACCGTCGCAAGATTGAGCTCACGCATCAGCTTGCGAGTCTGATGATACCCCTCGCTCACGGGGGCCTTCACCCGGATCCAGTCAGGCTTTCGTTGCTTGGGCGGTAGTGCAGCGGGCGCGTTCATGGCGCGGCAGATAGCGATTGCGGCTGCGGCTTGCCACCCCTGCCCCGCTGAGGCTAGCGCCGGACCCATGCCATACCTGACACAGCTGATCGAAGGTTATCGTCGTTTCCGCGAGACGGACTGGGCGCATCAGCGCGAGCGATGGGCCGAACTGGCCGAGGGGCAAAGCCCGAAAGTCATGATCCTGTCATGCGCGGACAGCCGGGCGGACCCGGCCCAAATCTTCGATGCGCGGCCGGGCGAGATCTTCGTGGTGCGGAACATCGCAGCGCTCGCCCCGCCTTATGAAACGTCCAGAGGATACCACGGCGTATCAGCCGCTCTCGAGTTCGCCGTCACGCAGCTCGATGTCGCTGAAATCCTCGTCATGGGGCACGGCCTTTGCGGTGGTTGCTCCGCGGCGCTTACCGGGAAGTTCGACGATACGGACCCCGGCGAAGGCCACTTCATTGCCGATTGGGTGAGGATGCTGAGCGGAGCACGAGACAAAATACGCGCCCGTCACGACGAGCTCGATCGCGATGCTTTCCTCGAGATGGAGCATGAGGCGGTCAAGGTCAGTCTCGCCAATTTACGAACCTTCCCCTGGATTGCGGAGCGCGAGCAGGCCGGCGAGCTCAAACTCCACGGCGCTCATTTCTCGATCGCGGAAGGCCGTCTTTATACGCTCGACGAGGCGGAAGGTGAGTTCCGCCCCGTCTAGCTCAGGTTTCAATCGTCCTCAGCAATGGACGTTGTAGTTGTAGTGCGGCTGGCCGTACTGATCGACGAAATAGCAATAGCCGCGGCTATCCCGATAATATTGGTGCCCGTTCACGATGGCCCCAACGGCGCCGCCTAAGATTCCGCCCACGACTGCACCTGCGCCCGTACCGATGCCCGGAAGCACGGAGCCTGCGAGTGCACCCGCGCCAGCGCCGATTACGGCTCCGGTCGCTGTCCCGGCAATGGCGTGATCGTAACGTGGGTCAGTCGCGCAACCGCCAAGAGCAAGGCTGCTCGCAGCGACCGCGGATATGAGAAGCCGTTTCATTCGATCGTCCTCCAAAAAACTGCCAGAACCCCGCGCCGCGAGTTCAGTGCGGCAACAGCAGTTTCGTTCCCGGAACGGAGGCCAAGCGTGTGCGAACCGTGCCGAACAGGCATTTCGAACGAAGACGGGGCGGAAGTTACCCCCCCGCCCCGTCCAGCAGCAAAAGAACTTAGCTCAGCGTCCTAACAGCGAACGTCGTAGCTGTAGTGCGGCTGGCCATATTGATCGACGTAATAGCAATAGCCGCGTGTATCGCGGTAATATTGGTGTCCATTGATCGCCGCACCCAGGACGCCGCCCAGGATCGCGCCGGCCACTGCGCCTCCGACCGGGCTGACACCGTGCACGACGGAGCCAACTGCCGCGCCGCCAACTGCGCCGATCGCGGCGCCGGTCGCTGCCCGACGGGCCTGGTCATTGCCATAATAGCCGTTGTTGTAACCGTTGTTGTAATAGCCGTTGTTGTAATTGCCGTTCCCGTAATAGGGGTCGTAGCCGTACTGGTTCGGATATGTAGCGCAGCCGGTCACCGCAACACTGGCGGCAAGGGCTGCAGCAAGACCGAGCTTTTTCATAATCTTGTCCTCCACAACTGGCCCCTCTGCTGTCACGCTAACAAGCGCTCCAACAGGCGTTTCGTTCCCGCATCGATCATTTACGATCCATGTACGAAACGACCTTCGCGCCAAGCTGTTCTCAATGCGCGACACCGCGCTACATGGAGACTCAAAGGAATCGCCCGAAGGTAGAAATGCGCCACCAGCCCGAACAGGAAGCCAATATCGCCCTGCTGATCGACGCAGATAACGCGTCCCCGGACCATCTCGATGAGGTTCTGCTGGTTCTGGGCGAACTCGGCACGATCAATATCCGGCGAGCCTACGGCAATTGGGCGAAGGCAAGCCTCAAGGGATGGGGCCAGCTGACCGGCACCCACTCGATCATTCCAATGCAGCAATTCGATGTGGTGAAGGGCAAGAGCGCCACCGACATGCGCATGACAATCGACGCGATGGACCTCCTCTATCGCGGCAACGTCGACCATTTCGGGATCATGTCGTCCGACAGCGACTTCCTGCCATTAGCGCAGCGGATCCGTGAGGACGGGCTCCAGGTCTACGGGTTCGGCACTGCCAAGACGCCGCACTCCTTCCAGCAGGCTTGCACGCGCTTCTTCGATGTCGGTGCACTTGCGCTCGAGGATGAGGAGCGGCTGGAGCAACCCGTGATCGCAAAGGGGCAGAGGCCCGTCGACCCCGAGCTGCTGCACGTGCTGGGTTCCGCATACAAGGCGTCCAAGCGCGACGAGGACGGTTATACGTCGCTTTCCGAACTCGGTCAGAGAACCAAGGCCGTATCGAGCTTCGCTGCACGCAACTACGGCTTCACCCGCCTGTCGGACCTCATCAAGGCGGTTCCGAATTTCGAGGTGAAAAGCGACGACGACGGCCGGGTGCTGGTCAAGCGGCTCCGCTAGCCGCGATCCATCCACAGAAATTTCCGTGAGTGATCCGAGTCGACCACTGTTGTCGACGCGACACGAGCGTCTAGTTTTGGCCTTGGCGGGGGAACAGGCGTTCTGGCGAACGGTTCTAACGCCCAATTCAAGCTGGAACAGACTCGCAAACTCATGCCGGCTCGCCGTGACCCAGAGCAACTGCTCGATACAGCGCTTCACGCAGTAAGCGGACTGCCCGAGTGGCAGTCGGTGCTCAATATGCTCGAAGTCCCGATTTACATCACGGATGAAAAAGGCGCGGTAACCTTTTGGAATCATGCGTGCGTGTCATTTGCAGGCCGCGAGCCTCGCCTGGGCCAGGACCGATGGTGCGTGACCTGGCAATTGTACACGTTGGTGGGCGAGCCCCTGGCCCACGAAGACTGCCCAATGGCGCAGGCGATCAAGACCGGGAAGGCCGTCCGCGACGTCGTTGCTATTGCTGAGCGCCCCGACGGAAGCCGGCTCGCTTTCAGGCCGTACCCAACCCCATTGTTCGACAATCAGGGCCGGCTGACCGGTGCGATCAACATGCTGGTCGACGTTACCGAAGAGCAAAGCGAGGCACTATATGACCAGGCCGAGCGCTGCCGCCGCCTCGCCAATGCAACCTACGATCGCGAAACCAGCAAGGTGCTCGGCGAAATGGCGACCGGTTACGACAAGACTGCAAAGTGCCTCGGGGACAAGCGCCGCAGTTAGTCGAGCAGTTCCAGCTGGACGGTGACTTCGTCGCCCGCAGCAAGTCCGCATTTGCGCCGAATGTCCGCCTTCACCGGCAACAAATATCCGCCGCTGTTCAACGGAAAGACAGAGGTTCGCCAGGTCACGTCCCTGATGGCAGCTTCCACTTTGACCGATCCGAATCCGCGGGGTGTGCCAAAGGCATGTGCGCGTATTTCAACCGACTGATCTTCCGGAACCGTAATGAAGTACCAGCGTCCCGCGGCCTCACCCTTCCAGATCCACAATAGAGAAGTGACGGTCATCATACGGCGGGCACCGCGGTGGCTGCGTGCATGACCCGCAACCGATGCTCTCGCCAGGCGGTGTACAGGCCGCTGCCTGCGATCAAGGTTGCGCCTATGATCGTGTGCCGCGTCGGAACGTCCGAAAAGAACAGCCAGCCATAGGCCGTCGCGGCAACAATCTGGAGGTAATCGAACGGAGTTACAGCGGACACCGGCGCTCGAAGCGATGCGGTCATGAAAAGCTGCCCGATCCCGCCCAGCACGCCTCCCGCAATCACGAAGGCCATTGGCGCAAAGCCGTGAACATGACCGAACAACGGCATCAAAGCCCCGCCGACAACGATGCCCGCAACCGCGAACCAGAAGACGATTGCGGACATATTTTCGCTCCGCAGGATCTGTCGCAGGGTCGTCGTGACCCCCGCCTGGCAGATCGCGGCGATGATCGCGACGGTCACCCCCAGGGCCGGCAGGCTGGACCCACCCGGACGAGCCACGACGAGGACCCCAGCAAACCCGACGAAGACTGCCGTCCAACGGTGCAGGCCCACATGCTCGCGAAGGATCAGGAATGACAGGATGGTCGCGAAAATGGGCGCGGTGAAGTTGATCGCCGTCGCATCAGCGAGCGGCAAGAGGATAAGCGCCTGGAACGTCAGCCCCATCGATACGAGACCGAGCGCACTGCGCCACATATGGGACAACGGATTGTTCGGTCGAAGCGCCGCGAAATTCTCCCGCTTCAACACCCACAATAGTACGACCGGCAGGCTGAACAGCGAACGATAGAAGACCAGCTCCGGCGCATTGAGACCGTAGCTTGATGCGAGCTTCAGCAGCGCTCCCATCGTCGAAAAGCTGAGGCCGGATCCGATCCTGCAGAGGATCCCGCTGACGATATGCTCATGATCGGGAGCGGCGTCTCGCGGCATGGGAGCCTAGCGGGTCAGCTTCCGATAGCTGGTTCGATGCGGTCGGGTCGCTTCGTCTCCCAGGCGGCGGATCTTATCTTCCTCATAGGCCTGGAAATTGCCTTCGAACCATTCGACGTGGCTATCGCCCTCGAAGGCGAGGATGTGGGTCGCAAGGCGATCGAGAAAAAAGCGGTCATGGCTGATGACGACGGCACAGCCGGCAAAATTCTCGATCGCTTCCTCGAGCGCGCCGAGGGTTTCCACGTCGAGATCGTTGGTCGGCTCGTCCAATAGCAGGACGTTGCCGCCGCGCTTCAGCATCTTCGCGATGTTGACGCGATTGCGCTCACCGCCCGACAGTTTGCCGACGTTCTTCTGCTGGTCCTGCCCCTTGAAATTGAAGGCGCCAACGTAAGCGCGCGTTGACTGGTCGTGGCCGTTGACCTTCATGTAATCCAGGCCGTCGGAGATCTCTTCCCAGACGTTCTTCGAATTATCGAGGTGGTCGCGGCTCTGATCGACATAGCCGAGATGGACGGTCGGGCCGATATCGACCTCGCCCGTATCCGGCTTCTCCTGTCCCGTGATGATCTTGAACAAAGTGGACTTGCCGGCGCCATTCGGCCCGATCACGCCGACAATTCCGCCCGGAGGGAGGGTGAACGACAGGTTGTCGAAAAGCAATTTGTCGCCATAGGCCTTGCTGATGTTGTTCACCTCGATGACCTTGCCGCCAAGTCGCTCCGGCACCTGGATCAGGATTTCCGCCTTGCCCGGCACATGCTTTTCCTGCGCGGCAACAAGCTGGTCGAACTTGGCGATACGGGCCTTGGACTTGGTCTGCCGGGCCTTCGGACCCTGCCGGATCCACTCGAGCTCGTCCTTGATCGCCTTCTGGCGGCCCGTTTCCTCGCGCTCCTCCTGCTCCATCCGCTTGGATTTTTTCTCGAGATAGGTCGAGTAATTGCCCTCGTACGGAAAATATTTCCCTCGATCGAGCTCGAGGATCCAGCTCACGACATTGTCGAGGAAATAGCGGTCGTGGGTGATCATCAGAACCGCGCCCGAATATTCCTTCAGATGATTTTCGAGCCACTGGACGCTTTCGGCATCGAGGTGGTTGGTCGGTTCGTCGAGCAAAAGGATGGAGGGCTTCTGGATAAGGAGCCGCGTCAATGCGATGCGGCGCTTCTCGCCGCCCGACAGATTCTCCACGGGCCAGTCGGACGGCGGGCAGCGCAGGGCCTCCATCGCGACCTCGAGCTGGTTGTCGAGCGTCCAGCCGTCGACCGCGTCGATCTTGGCCTGGAGATCGCCCATCTCCTCCATCAGCGCGTCGAAATCCGTATCTTCCTTCGGATCGCCCATCTCGGCCGAAATGGCATTAAACCGATCGACCATGTCGGCGACGTCGCGAGCGCCGTCCTTCACATTCTCAAGCACGTTCTTGCTGGGATCGAGCTGCGGTTCCTGGGGCAGATAGCCGACCGTGACGTTTTCTCCCGGCCAGGCCTCGCCCTGGAAGTCCCTGTCGATGCCAGCCATGATTTTCATCAAGGTCGACTTACCGGCGCCGTTCGGGCCGACGATGCCGATCTTGGCGCCGTGATAGAATTGCAGGTTGATGTGATTGAGCACCGGCTTTTGAGCGCCGGGGAAGGACTTGGTCATGTCCTTCATGACAAAAGCATATTGGGCGGCCATGGGGTCGCAGACGTCCTTCGAAAAGCGGGAGTTGCGGGCCAGTTAGGCGAGCCCGCGCGCTTTTTCTAGTCGCGCCCCACCATGGCTTCGGCATTTGCGAAGCGATAATCGTGAAACTGGTCGCGAAGATCCTTTTTGCTGAGCTTGCCGGACGCAGTGTGCGGAAGTGCATCGACGAATTCGATTGCGTCGGGCAGCCACCATTTGGCCATTCTGCTCTTCAGATAATCATGGACCTCTTCGGCCCTGAGATTGCTCCCAGGATCGCGCACGATCAGCAGGAGCGGCCGTTCGTCCCACTTGGGGTGCGGGACGCCAATCGCCGCCGCCTCGGCCACGCCGGGGCAACCGATCGCAGCATTTTCGATCTCGATGGAGCTGATCCATTCGCCGCCCGACTTGATCACGTCCTTCGCGCGGTCTGTGATCTGGATCGTGCCGTCCGGGTGAATCACCGCCATGTCGCCGGTGTCGAACCACTGCTCAGAGTCGACGCAATCCTTGTCCTGCTTGAAATAGCGCTTCACGACGGCTGCTCCGCGGGTCTGCAGCTTGCCGGCGCTTTTTCCGTCACGGTCCAGGACCTTGCCCGAATCATCCACCACGCGAAGCTCGACGCCAAACATCGAACGGCCGGGCCGTGCCATGTAGGCAACCTGCTCTTCCTCGTTCATCTGGTCCCAATTGGCCGGCGGTGCGCCAACGGTTCCCACCGGAGACATCTCGGTCATGCCCCAGAGGTGGTTCACATGGACGCCGCGCTCCCGGAACCAGCGAATGGTGGCAGGCGGCGCCGAGGAGCCACCGATGATCACCAGGCGCAGCTTTCCGAGCGACGCGCCGGTCTGCTCGACATGATCGATCATCGAGAGCCAGACGGTCGGGACGCCGGCAGAGTGGGTCACGCCTTCGGAGTTGAAGAGCTTGCAAAGGCGCTCCGGCTGATTGTCGGCGCAGATGACCAGCTTGAAGCCGACAATCGCGGCCGCGTAGGGAATGCACCAGCTGCCGGCATGGAACATCGGGACCACGGGCAGCATCACCGACCGCGCGGAGACGTCGAAGATGTCCGGTGCGATCACGCTCATGGCGTGAAGGACCGTCGAGCGATGCTCATAGAGCACGCCCTTCGGATTGCCCGTCGTACCGCTCGTATAACAAAGGCCGCAGGGCTCGCGCTCATCGCCTTCATACCAGGCGTATTGGCCGTCTTCCGCGTCGAGGAGGGAATCGAAATCGTCGTCGAAGCAGATGTAATGCTCGATGGTCGTCCACTTCGACTTCATTCGCTCGATGAGGGGAGCGAATTGGCGATCGTAGAACAGCACCCGGTCCTCGGCGTGATTGACGATATATTCCAGCTGGTCGTCGAACAGCCTCGGGTTGAGCGTATGCAGAACGCCGCCCATGCCGACGACTCCGAACCAAGCGACGAAATGCCGATCATGGTTCATTCCCATCGTCGCGACGCGATCGCCTGGCTTGACCCCCAACCGCTCCAGCGCCTGCGCCAGGCGCCGGGAATCATGCGCAACGCGCTTCCAATTCGTTCGGTGGGTTGAACCGTCAGCGCGTGCGCACACGATCTCGCTCGACCCGTGCTCGCGTTCGGCATGATCCATCAGCCGCATGATGCGCAGGGGAAAATCCTGCATTGCCCCAAGCTGCATCGCTCTCTCCCTTGCCGCAGCAACAGTGTGGCCGCGGCGAGTGGCGCAAGCAACTCGTTCTTGTTTGCTACCGAACGACCTGAACTTTCGAACAGGCGACAGCTAGAAGGGAAGCTTGAATCCCGGCGGCAGTGATAGGCCGCTTTGCATTTTTTGCATTTCGCCGGCAGCGGCCGCGTCGGCTTTCGTGCGCGCATCGTTGATCGCAGCAGCGATCAGGTCCTCTGCCATCGTCTTTTCAGACGGCTGGAGAAGGCTTTCGTCGAGGTTGACGCCGAGGATCCGGCCTTTCGCGGTCGCCCTGATCTTCACCAGACCACCCCCGGCAACACCTTCCACCTCGATCTTGTCGAGATTTTCCTGGGCCTTCTGAAGCTCGGCCTGGGCGTTCTGCGCCATCTGCATGATTGACTCGAAATCTGGCATTTCTGGCATGTTAGCTGCCCTTGTTGGAAAATGATTCTAACTCGGCTTCGGGAAAGGCATCCATGACCGCCCGAACGTTCGGATCCGTCAGCACATCGGCGCGAACGCGTTCCTCGGCCATTTTCTCCTGATCGAGAAGCGATGGCGCTCCGGCCTCGTCGGACAATGAAACCTGCCAGCTCGCCCCGGTGGCCGACTTCAGCGCCGAAGCTAGATCTCGCGACCAGTCTGCGCCGAGCGGCCGCATTGGCTTCAGGACCAGTTCCGGGGGTGCATAACGCACCAGTCCGATCTGGTCGTGCAGCTGCTGGGCAAGCAAATGTTTCCCGCTTTGCTCAACGAGCCTGACCAGGTCGGTAAAGTCCGACGGGAGACGCGCCGCCGGCCCTGAAGATCTGGCGACCGGAGCCGAAGGCGCGGACTGAGAAGCGCCCTCGCCCGCCAATCGCGCAATCAACGATGCAGGATCGGGCAATTCCGCAGCATGGATCAGGCGCAGCAACGCCATATCTGCAGCTTCGCGAGGATCGGGCGCGACCTCCACGTCCTGCAGTCCTTTGAGGAGCATCTGCCACAGCCGATGGATGGTCGCCCACGACAATTGCTGCGCCATCTCGGCCGCGCCCTCGCGTTCCTCGGCGCTTTGCATCGGATCAGCGCCCGCACCGGCCTTGGCGCGTGTGGCGGTGTGAAGGCTTTCCATGAGACCGCGCAGAAGCTGCGTGGGATCAATTCCTAGGTCGTGAGCCTCGTCGAGCTCGCCCAATGCCGCCGTCGAATCTCCACCGAGGACGAGCTTGAGGAGCCGTCGGATGCGGCCCCGATCCGCAAGGCCGAGCATATCCCTCACCTGCTCCGCCCTTACGGCGCCCGCGCCGTGAGCGATCGCCTGATCAAGGATGGAAAGACCGTCTCGTGCCGAACCTTCCGCGGCTCGGGCAATCATCCCGAGGGCCTCCGGCTCTACTTCAATGCCTTCAGCGGTGGAGACCTCGCCGAAATGCGCGGCGAGTTTTTCCGCCGGAATTCGCCTGAGATCGAAACGCTGGCACCTCGACAGGACGGTGACCGGTACCTTGTTGACCTCCGTGGTCGCGAACAGGAACTTTACATGCTCAGGCGGTTCCTCAAGAGTCTTCAGCAAGGCATTGAAAGCAGCCTTGGAAAGCATGTGAACTTCGTCGATGATGTAAATCTTGTAGCGCGCGCTGACGGACGCATAACGGACGGCGTCGATGATTTCGCGGATGTCATCGATGCCCGTGTGGCTCGCGGCGTCCATTTCGATCACGTCGATATGCCGGCCTTCGCTGATCGCCCGGCATGGCTCGCAGACGTTGCAGGGATTGATCGTCGGGCCGCCCTGCCCGTCAGGCCCGATGCAGTTCAGCGCCTTGGCGATCAGCCTTGCAGTCGACGTCTTGCCTACCCCGCGGACGCCCGTGAGCAGGAATGCATGAGCAATGCGGCCACGCTCGATGGCGTTGGCGAGCGTCTTTACCATCGCGTCCTGGCCGATCAGCTCGGCGAAACTCTGTGGCCGGTATTTGCGCGCAAGGACACGGTAGGGCGACGCCCCCGAAGACTTCGGTTGCGGCGTCTCGGGGAGGTCGAGCCCAAGGCCCGGCGATTCGGCGTCGTCCATCAGCAATGGTTTAGGGACATTGGCCCGCCTGCGCCAAGGCTTCGGAGGGCGACCACGAGTGATTCTTTGGCCGGCTTGCCGTCCGCAGCTTCTGCGAAAGCCGGTGGAAGCCGACGACCCGGCACGAAATCGTTGTGGCTGCTTCCTTCCGGATCTGACCAGGTTGGCGACAGCGCCGTCCGCCGACTTCCGGCGGCGCATATGGGGTAAGCCGATCAAGCGCGCAAGCTCGCGACTTAAAGCTTCTTCTTCATCGGCCGTTCACGCATATAGGGCGACGGCTGGCGAGCCCTTTCGCAGGCGATACGATGACCCTCCCCGCATTGATCATTTCCATTTTCGTAACCGCCGCTCCAGCGGCAGTACCTGCGTCGACCCCGATCACGGTGACTGGGCATGCGTGGGCTCCATTCATCAGCCCCATGGGTGAGCCGTTCCGCGCGCGAACGATGACGGATGACACGCTCGCCGACTGGTTCCGGGGTGCGGATACCAATCATGATGGCGTGCTTACGGTCGACGAAATGAAAGCCGACGCCGAGCGTTTCTTCAGGAAGCTCGACTCCGATCACAATGGCGAGATCGATCCTGACGAGCTGGCAGCTTACGAATGGGATATCGCTCCGGACATTCAGGTCAGTTCCAGGACCCGAAATCCGCCTGGAGTGGCCGCGCCGACAAAGCCACCCGAAAGCGATGAGCACCATTCTGGCCATGGCCGCTGGCGGCCTGGGGCCGGCGAGGATGACGAAACCCTGCTGGGTATCGGCGGGGGACTTCAGGGCGCCGCGCGTTACGGTCTCCTGAATATGCCGGAGCCGGTCGCTGCCGCGGACACGAATTTCGACAGGGTCGTGACCCTTGGCGAATTCACGCAGGCCGCAATCGAGCGATTTCAGCTCCTGGACCGCAATCAAACCGGCTCACTCGGGCTTGCACCGCTCCAGGCAATGCGACCCCCGCCTCCAAAACCCGGTCATCACAGGAAGCCCGACATGAATGCACAGGACAAGCGCGTCGGAAACCCGCTCCCGCCGGGCGACTGACGGCTGCCGAAATTCATCCGGCCTCCATCTTGCGGCAATGAACGGACGCGCTTGCTAAGCCATGATTTTCGCGGTCCCTCTCCTCCTTTCGCTCTCGTCTGCTGCGGCCCAAGCAGCGCCATCACCCGGTTCGCAAAGCTATGCACCGCGTCATAGCGGCCGGATGTTCGTCAGCCCCATGGGCGAGCCGTTTCGGCCAAACGGCCGGGAGGACGACGGCCTTGCCGACTGGTTTCATGGGGCTGACGTCAATCACGACGGCCAGCTGACTGTTGAAGAGATGCAGAAGGACGCAGAGCGCTTCTTTGTGATGCTCGACGTCAACCATGATGGCGAGATCGATCCCGACGAGATCGCGCGTTATGAAAATGTGGTCGCGCCCGAGATCTCAGGAGCGCATTTCGGCATGGTTTCGATGGACAGCTCCGAAGGAGGCGGCCCCCGCTATGACGGTCGGGGCCATCACCGAGGCGGGGGCGAAGGAGCGGGCTTCTTTCGCGGCGGGGACGACCAGCATCAGGGAGCCGGGCGGTTCGGCCTGCTCGATCTTCCGGAGCCCGTCGTATCTGCCGATTCCGATTTCAACCGAGGTGTGTCACTTTCGGAGTTCCGGCAGGCAGCCTCTCAGCGATTTCTTGCCCTCGACATCGACCGGAAGGGTTATCTGACTCTCGCCGCCCTTGAGTTGATTCGGCCCGCGCCGCCCGCCGCTCCCAAGATCCAGCGCCCCAAAGACGATACGGACCAAAGCGCGCTGCCCGATTCCTCCGACCCGCGCTAGCGGCCCATCCAGTTCTTCGCCTCGGGGGGCACACGGACGCTGAGGGTCTCCATCTCCTCGGTGAGCATGATCTGACAGGCCAGCCGCGACGTCCGGGTCGCGTGGGCGGCGAGGTCCAGAAGATCTTCTTCCTCCTCGCTTGCTTCGGGCAAATTTTCGAAGTCTTCCGCGTCCACGATTACGTGGCAGGTCGAGCAGGCCATCACGCCTTCGCAGGCTCCCTCCAGCGGCTCGCGCGCCGCCCACGCGACGTCGAGCAGCCGCTGCCCCGGCGCTGCATCAACTTCCTTGTCGAGGGTCCCGTCCGGCAGGAAAAAACGCACAAGCGTCACGCGTCGAGCTTCTCCTGCTCGAGCGCGGCCCTGGCGAGCCGGTGGCAAGCCTCAACCAGTTCGTGTTGCTTCGTGTACCGGCCGAAACCGAGCCGGATGGATGATCGGGACTCGCGGTAGTCGAGGCCGAGCGCGCGGAGCACGTGGCTGGGTCTGCCCGAACCGCTGGCGCAGGCCGAACCCAGCGAGAAGGCGATGTCGCGAAGGTCGGCGATCAGACGGGCGCCATCCACCCCTTCCCGGCGAATGTTGAGGTTGCCGGGATAGCGGTGCTGGATGCTGCCGTTGACGATCCAACCGGGACCGAGGGCGTCTAACGCTGCGTTCCAGAGCTTCTGGACATGGTCATAGTCGAGCGTGCAACGCTCATCCGCCAGCTTTGCCGCGGCTCCAAAGCCGACGCACAACGCGGGCGACAAGGTTCCCGATCGCAGCCCTTGCTCCTGACCGCCACCGTGAATGAGCGGCGCAGGCTCCTTGCCCTTCCGCATCCACAAGGCGCCGATGCCTTTCGGGCCATGAATCTTGTGTGCAGAGATCGCGACCAGGTCGGGTCCGTTACACAACTCAACCCGGCCGAATGCTTGGACGGCGTCGGAAATCAGCAAGGCTCCAGCCTTGTGGACCAATTCCGAGATGGAGGTCAGCGGGTGCCTGACGCCAATCTCATTGTTCACCATCATGATCGAGACCAGGAGGACACGATCGTCGACCTCGCGCGCGAGCAAGTCCAGATCGAGGCAGCCATCACTTCCAACGGGAAGAATGGTGAGGTCGATGCCATTTCCCGCAAGCCACTCGCATGTGTCGAGGACTGCGGCATGTTCCGTCGCGACGGTGATGATCCGGTTGCGTCCGTTTCCTGCTTTCTCGACCGTGCCCTTAATCGCCCAGTTGAGCGCTTCCGTTGCGCTTCCTGTGAAGGCTATCGAGCCCCCCTTGAGGTCCATCGCCCTTTCGACCTGCTTGCGCGCAACCTCGATCGCGGCGGCCGCTTCATGTCCCCATCGGGATGGCGAGTGCGGATTGGCGAACTTTTCTTCGATCCAGGGCTCCATCGCCTGCGCGACTTGGGGAGCGACCGGAGTCGTCGCCTGGTAATCGAGATAGATCACGCGGCGGCCCTGCTGGCGCGTGCCCGAATGTCGCGCCACGCACCCAGGAAACGCTCAATGTCGCCCTCGCTGGTATCCGGGCCGAAGCTCACTCGGACGAAGCTGCTGGAAATTTCTCCCGGCGCACCCATTGCTGCGAGTACGTCGCTCGCCTTCATCTTGCCGGACGAGCAGGCGCTTCCGGCGGAAACCGCGATTCCCGCCAGATCGAACTGAACCAAAAGTGATGCGCTGGAAACTCCCGGCATGGCCATGGCACCGATGGTCGCAATGCGCGGGCTTTCCTCACCGATGATGACCCCGCCTTCCTGTCTGACGGACTCCTCGAGCCTGGCGCGGAGCGCTGTCAGCCGATCCATGTCGTAGGGCCTGGCTGCTAGTGCCGCGGCGAAGGCCAGCGCTGATGGCATGTCCTGCGTGCCGCGACGATAGCCTTTCTCTTGGCCGCCGACTGCGTCGAGCTTTGACAGATCCTTCACCAGTAAAACGCCTATCCCGGGCGGCCCGCCGAGCTTGTGCGCGCATGCGGCCACGAAGTCCGCGTCCGGCAAGGGGAGTTTGCCGGCACTCTGTGCGCAATCGACCAATAGCAGTGAGCCGGCCGCGCGAACTTTCTCGCTGATACGCCCGATCGGCTGGACGATCCCCGTCTCATTATTGGCGTGCTGGATCGCGACCAGCGCTGGCCCGTCGTGGAGAAAGGCGTCCAGCGCAGCTTCATCGATCAGTCCGTCGGGCGTCACCGGAATGGTGCGCGACCGTGAGCCCATCGCGTGCGGGACGATGGCATGCTCCGTTGCGCCGTGCGCCCGCCCCTCGATCCTCGCGCGCCTCGCCGCGATTTCGACCGACTCGCTGGCACCGCTGGTAAAGATGACGTCATGACGCCATCCGAGGACCTCAGCGACCGTCGACCGGGCTTCCTCCAGCAAGGCTCTAGCGGCACGTCCCTCCGCATGAGGAGAACTGGGGTTGGCCCATGCTTCGAATCCGCGCACTGCTGCTTCGCGGGCCGCAGGGATCAACGGGGTCGTCGCAGCATGATCGAGATATGTGCGCTCGGTCGGGTTCAAAACGCGTGGATTCCTGCCAATTGCCACCTGAACACCCGCCCCTATATAGGACCGAACGCCGCTGCGCACCCGCGTAGCGCCACCTTAATCGCGAGTAACGCCACTTTCATGCCCGAAGTCATTTTCCCAGGCCCCGAAGGCCGCCTTGAAGGACGTTTCCATCCCGGAACGCGTCCGAGAGCGCCTGTCGCGCTGATCCTGCATTCCCACCCGCAGGCCGGCGGGACGATGAACAACAAGATCGTTCAGCTCCTCTACCAAACCTTTGTGAAGCGCGGTTTCGCGACCCTGCGTTTCAACTTCCGCGGCGTCGGCAAGAGCCAGGGCGTGTTCGACAATGGCATCGGTGAACTGTCCGACGCGGCAAGTGCGCTCGACTGGGTCCAGTCGATCCACCCGGAGGCCGAGACCACCTGGGTAGCCGGAGTGAGCTTCGGCGCCTGGATCGGAATGCAGCTGCTCATGCGCCGCCCCGAGATCCGCGGCTTCATCTCGATCGCGCCGCCGGCCAACATGTACGATTTCAGCTTCCTCGCGCCCTGCCCGTCGTCGGGTATCATCATCCAGGGCGAAGCGGACGAAGTCGTCACCCCAAGCGCGGTCCAGAAACTCGTCGACAAGCTCCGTACCCAGCGGCACATCACCATTCATCATGACCTGATCCCTGGCGCGAACCACTTTTTCGCGAATGAGCTCGATCTCATGATGAAGTCGGTCGACGATTATCTCGACATGCGCCTGGCAACAGACCCGGTGAAGCCAGCTATACCGTCCAGATCATCACGTTCATGACGAGGACAAGGGCCGCGACGATCATCAGGATCCCGCGGCCACGAGTTTGACGGTCGAGAGCGAGCTTCGCTCCGCCGGCAAGAAGCAGGAAGCCCGCGACCATGGCGATCGCCGGCGCGGCGTGCGACAAATTATCCATTTGCCTGTCCCAATTTCACCAACATTTAACCAAGGTTGGGCCAAATGGGGCAATGGCCAATGGCGACCAACAAGCCCGCCTCGATGAGGCGTTCGAGCGGATTGAGGAAACGATCCTCCCCTGCATCGCAATGATGCTGGAAACGCTGATCGACGCATCCGAGTCGGTCGCGGAGAACGAGCGCCGGTTCCTTGCGGCGGAGCTCAAGACTCTCGCGGCGGAGCTGGAGGAGTTGACCAAGGCGGTCGAGCGCTCCAGCCCCATGCATCTCGAGCCCGGCGAGTACAGGGCGCGCAACGTCGCCTAGGGTTCATTCGCAATGATCCGGGCGTGAAGTGCCGGATCGATATTCCCGCCCGACAGAATCACGACCGTATCATTCATTGGTTCGAGCTTTCCTGCGAGAAGAACAGCCAGGCCAACGGAAGCGCCTGGCTCGACGACCAGTTGGTGCTCCTGCCACGCGAAGCGGATGGCATCCTCCACCTCTGAATCGCTGACCGACAGCGCTTCCGCGTTCCGCTCAGCGAGGATCCCGAATGTGATCGGCGATACGCGAGGGGTCATGATCGCATCGCAGAAGGTATTGGGCGCGCCGGGATCCACCGGGACAATCTCGCCTAGCTCGAGCGAACGGCCCATGTCGTCCCATCCTTCCGGCTCGACGATCACGATTTCCGCGTCGGGAACGGCCAGCGCGATCCCGGACGCCAGGCCCCCACCGCCGCAGGGGATTACGATCCTTCTCGGCGAGCGACCCAATTGCTCAATGATTTCCAGCCCAGCCGTCCCCTGCCCGGCGACAATCGCCGGATCATCGAAGCTTGGAACCACCGTCGCGCCCGTGTCGCCCGCAATTCGACTGGCGATCTCTTCCCGGCTCTCGGTACGGCGATCGTAAAAGACAATCTCCGCTCCTTCCGCGCGAGTGCCGTCGACTTTCACGGTCGGCGCGTCGGAGGGCATGACAATGATTGCGTGGATGCCGATCCGTCGCGCCGCAATAGCCACTCCGCGCGCGTGATTGCCGGACGAGAATGCCACCACTCCGCGAGTTCGTTCTTCAGGCGTTAGCTGAAGCAGGCGGTTCGTCGCTCCGCGAAGCTTGAACGCCCCTCCCGTCTGCAAACATTCGCATTTGAACCAGGTGCGGGTGCCGTCGATTTCGCTCTCAACTAATGGAGTTCGCTCGATTTCTCCGGCGATGCGATTTGCGGCTGCAATTACGTCATTGCGGGTCAACACCGGGGTCGTGGTTAAGAGGTTGATATCCGTATCCTTTCGGTCAGCCGTTGCAAAATGATGACAAAAGTTTCCCCAATTACCGTCGGGGGGTCCAAAAAATCTTTACAGCCGTACACCCCGAACATATATCGCGCCTCCGCTGCCCCATGGGACTTCCAACCGCAAGGCAGCTTTGTCTGAAACTACCCAGTTGGAGGTCCCTTGAGTTGCACAAGCATCATCGCGCGCTGGGGCTA
>Ga0070664_100001072_pt1 | contig 21527 bp, 22 predicted proteins | sample KBSC73metaG_FD_65863 | JGI IMG/M metagenome (GOLD analysis project Ga0070664, IMG submission 65863) | Corn rhizosphere microbial communities from Kellogg Biological Station, Michigan, USA - KBS C7-3 metaG | ecosystem: Host-associated > Plants > Roots > Rhizosphere > Soil ... | reverse complement strand
CGATCTGTGCGAGGCGCTCCGCGTCGCGTCCGGTGTGGATGGCGCCGTCGCCGGCGGCGAACACGCCCGACGGCAGCACGGGGGAGCCGTCGAACAGCAGCGGGCGGGCCGGCTGCCCGGCCCGTTCGATCACCGCGACGGTGTGCGAGGTGCCCAGGTCGACAGCGAGCCGGCTGCCACTCATGAGGTTGTCCGGCGGATCGCGCGCTCGCGCATGTAGGCCGGCAGTTCCTCGACGTCGATCAGGCGGGGCAGCAGGGCGGGCTCGATGGTGAGTGCGCGGAACGTGTCGCCGATGGTCAGGCCGTGCGCGGGCCGGTGCACCACCTCGACCGCGTCGCCGGCCCGGATCGTCCCCGGCGCCACCACGCGCAGGTATGCGCCGGGCAGGGCGCGGGAGGTGAACCGCTTGACCCACCGCGGCTCGTCCATCCACCGGGCGAACGTGTTGCACGGCAGGCGCGGCGAGGAGACCTCCAGTTCGACCTCCGCACCGATCCGCCAGCGCTCACCGATGAGCGCGCCGGTGACATCGACGCCGCCGGTGGTCAGGTTCTCGCCGAAGTGGCCGTTCGACAGGGGGCGGCCCACGTCGTCCTGCCAGGTGTCCAGGTCTTCCCGGGCGTAGGCGTAGACGGCCTGGTCGATGCCGCCGTGCACGTCCTTCTCGAAGATCTCGTCGCCGCCGACCCCGCTGTCGCCGTCGCCGGGGACGGCGATCGTGACCGGGACCGGCGTCGGCTGCTTGTCGATCCCTGACATCCCGATGCCGTCCACCAGCCGCGGGACGGCCACGTTCACCGATATCACCGATGCCACGGTCGCCTAGCCTAAGCCGTTGCCCGATGGTGAAACTCGCTGGCCAGCATCGCGTAGACGAACTCGTCGCTCCACTCGCCCTTGAAGATTTCGTTCTGGACGAAATGCGCCTCCCGCCGCATTCCGAGCCGCTCCATCACGCGGGCCGAGCCCTCGTTACGCGCGTCGCACCGGCCGATCACGCGGCGCAGGCCGAGCCCGTCGAAGGCGAGGGCGAGCAGCGCCCGCGCGGCCTCGGTGGCATACCCGTGGCCCTGGTGCGCGGGGTTGAGCACGAACCCGATCTCGCCCTGCTGGTGGTACCGGTTGAGCCACTTCAGCACCACCTCGCCGACGACGTCGCCGGTCTCGGTGTGCTCGATCGCGAGGATCAGGCTCTGGCCGGCCTCGGTCAGCGTGCCATGGCCGAGTTTGCCGGCCAGCGCGTTCGCCGACGCCTCCCGGTCGGGCGCCACTTCCCAGTAGAGGAACCGGACGACGTCGGGATCGGAGGAGTACGCGTGGACCGCGTCCAGGTCGTCACGGGTGAACGGACGCAGGGCGAGCCGGCGCGTCCGGATCGGGTAGGTGGGCCGCAACATCGGCCAGACGGTACTTCACCGTGAACACCGGGAGGAATGCCTGTGTGAGCGGCCCGATCGCCAGGGCGTAGACGACGGTGCCCACGCCGACCGAGCCGCCGAGGAGCCAGCCGGTCGCGAGCACGGTCACCTCGATCGCCGTGCGCACCAGCCGGATCGACAGTCGCGGGAAGCGGGCCGCGAGGCCTGTCATCAGTCCGTCGCGCGGGCCGGGGCCGAGGCGGGCGCCGATGTACGCGCCGGTGGCGACGCCGTTGAGCGTCACGGCGCCGAGCAGCATGACGATGCGGGCCCACATGGGGTCGGGCGCCGCGATCAGCGCGAGGCCGCCCTCGACCGCGAGGCCGATCACGATGACGTTGCTGACGGTGCCGATCCCGGGCCACTGGCGCAGCGGCAGCCAGAGCGCCAGCACCGCGGCGCCGACGATGATCACGATTGCGCCGAAGCGGAGACCGGTGCGCTCGGCCAGCCCCTGGTGGAAGACGTCCCACGGGTCGATGCCGAGGCCGGCCCGGATGAACATCGCCATGCTGACGCCGTAGAGCACCAGCCCGGCCTGCAGCTGGACGAACCGGCGGACGAACCGGTAGCGCAGTGGCATGGTTGATCCGTTGCCAATTCCCGTCATGCATGCCACTCTCAAGGCCAATCCATCGGGTCAGAAAGAACCAATTTTTCGGAGGTGGCTGTGGCGGGGATCATGCGGGGGCCACAGCTGGCCCGCCTGCTGGGCGATTGGCACGTCCGAACGCACCGCCGCGGGCCCGAGTACGCGGCGCTGGCCGCAGCCGTGCGCGGCCTGCTGACCGACGGGCGGCTCGCGCTCGGCGTCCGGCTGCCGGCCGAACGCGAACTCGCCGACGCGCTGGGCATCAGCCGCACCACCGTCACCGCCGCGTACCGGACGCTGCGCGAGTCCGGCTACCTCACCAGCCGGCGCGGCGCCGGAAGCTGGACCGAGCTGCCCGGCGGCCACCGCATCGGCAGCGGCGGCATGCTGATCGGCACCGACGACGACGGGCTGGACCTCAACTGCGCCACCCTGCCGGCGCCGCCGCAGCTCATGGAGGCGGTCACTGCCGCGTCGGCCGATCTGCCGCCCTACCTCACCCGCCGCGCCTACCAGCCGACGGGCATCGACGCGCTCCGTGAGGTGGTCGCCGCCCGGTTCACCGCGCGCGGCCTGCCGACCGACGCCGACCAGATCATGATCACGTGTGGCGTGCAGCAGGCCATGGATCTGCTGGTGCGCCTGTTCGCGGCGCCTGGGCAGCGGGTGCTCGTCGAGGCGCCGACCTACCCGAACGCGCTCACCGCGCTCGCCGAGCGGCGGCACCGGGTGCTCACCTACAACCTCGACGCGGGCGGCTGGGACGCCGACCTCATGCTCTCCACGCTGCGCGGCGCGTCGGCGCGGCTGGCGTACCTGATCCCCGACTTCCACAACCCGACCGGGCACCTGATGCCGGAGGGACTGCGGGCCCGGCTTCCCGCGGTGGCGCACAGCGCCGGCACCGAGCTCGTCATCGACGAGTCGTTCGCCGACCTGCGGCTCGACGCCGGCGCCAACCCGCCGCCGGTGGCCGTCTACGACCGGGGTGCGCGCACGATCACCATCGGCGGGATGAGCAAACCGTTCTGGGGCGGCCTGCGCATCGGCTGGATCCGGGCGCCGGTCCCGACGATCGCCCGGCTCTCGGCGCTGCGTGTGCACGTCGACATGGCCTCACCGGTGCTGGAGCAGCTGATCGCCGTGCACCTGCTGCACCAGGCCGACGAGATCATCGCGCACCGCCGCCACGAACTGCGCGCCCAGCGCGACGCGATGGTGGCCGCCCTGCGCGCGGAACTGCCGCAGTGGCGCTTCCACGTACCGGCCGGCGGCCTGTGCCTGTGGATCGAACTGGACGCCCCGGTGTCGACCGCGCTCGCCCGCGCCGCCGTCGACCTCGACCTGCGGATCGCGCCCGGCCCCCGGTTCGGCGTCGACGGGACGTTCGAGCGCTTCATGCGGGTGCCGTTCGTGCTTCCGGTGCCCCAGGTACGCGACGCGGTGACCAGGCTGGCCGAGGCCAGGCACCGTGTCGAGCGCCCGCTGCGCCGCTGGTCCGAGCACGCCGTCGTCGCCTGACCGGCCCCTGGTGCGTGGTGGGCGTGCCCCTACGCGTGATCTTGGACTCCGGTCGGTGCTACAGCACCGACCGGAGTCCAAGATCGGCGAAAGGGGAGCGGAAAGTCAGACCTCGGCCACCGAACCGGCGTACATCTTGTCGATGTCGGCCGCGAACGTGTCCTCGACGACGCGGCGCTTCACCTTCAGCGACGGGGTCAGCTCGCCGTTCTCGATCGTCAGATCGCGGCCGAGCACCCTGAACTTCTTGATGGTCTCCCAGCGGTTCAGCTTGCCGTTCAGCTCCTTGATGTAGCCGGACAGCATCTCCTCCGTCTCCGGCGCCGCGGCGATCTCCTCGTAGGACTTGCCCTCGAGCGGGCCGCCGGCCGCCCACTGGGTGATCGCGTCCGGGTCGAGGGTGATCAGCATCGTGCAGAAGTTGCGGGCCTGGCCGATCACCACGGCCTGCGACGTGTACGGGCAGATCGACTTGAACATGCCCTCGATGTGACTCGGCGCCACGTACTTGCCGCCGGAGGTCTTGATCAGGTCCTTCTTGCGGTCGGTGATCCGCAGGAAGCCGTCCTTGTCGAGTTCGCCGATGTCGCCGGTGCGGAACCAGCGGTCCTCGGTGAAAGCGGCGGCCGTCTCGTCGGGCAGGTTGTGGTAGCCGCGCATCACCGGCAGGCCGCGGAGCAGGATCTCGCCGTCCTCGGCGATCGTGCACTCCAGGTCGCCGATGGCCTGGCCGACGGTGCCGAGCCGCACCGCGTCCTCGCGGTTGATGAACGATCCGGCGGAGGTCTCGGTGAGCCCGTAGCCTTCGAGCACGTTGAGCCCGGCGGCGTGGAAGAACTCGCCGATCTCCTTGGCCAGCGGCGCCGACCCGGACACCAGCGCCCGGATCCGGCCGCCGAGGCGGTCGTGCAGCTTGCTGAAGACCAGGCGGTGCGCGATCGAGTTCTGCAGGGCCAGCATCCCGCCCGGGGTGCGGCCGGCGTGCCGCTCGGCGGCGTGCCGCTTGCCCACTCCGATCGCCCAGGTGAAGATCTTGTACTTGGCGCCGCCGCCCTCCTTGGCCTGGGTGACGACCCGGTTGTAGACCTTCTCGAAGACGCGGGGAGCGGCGCACATCAGCGTCGGCTTGACCGACCCGAGGTTGTCGATGATCTTGTCGACGCGCCCGTCGATGTAGGTCGGCAGGCCGACGAAGATGATGCCGCACAACAGCGTCTTGCCGAACGAGTGCGACAGCGGCAGCCACAGGTACTGCAGATCGTCGGCGCTCATCACGCCGAGTTCGGACTGCCGCTGGCCCTGCCACACCCAGCCGCCGTGCAGCAGTTCGACGCCCTTCGGCCGGCCGGTCGTGCCGGACGTGTAGATCAGCGTCGCCAGGTGCTCGGGCTTGATCGTCTCGGTGATCTCCTCGATCAGGTCGGGCTTCTCGCCGAGCACGGCGGCGCCGCGCTTCTCCAGCGCGTCGAGGGTGAGCTGACCCTCGCCGGCCGGGCCGTCGATCACCACGACGGCGGCGAGCTTCAGGCCGGCGACCTTGGCCGCCTGGGCCGCGTTCTCGGCGATCAGGACCTTGGACCCGGAGTCGCGGACGATGTACTCGGCGTCTTCGGGCTCCGTGGTGGGGTAGACCGTGGTGGTGGCCGCGCCCGCGCACATCACACCCAGGTCGGCGAGCACCCACTCGAGCCGGGTGCCGGCGAGGATCGCCACCCGGTCCTCGGTGCGCACGCCCAGGTCGTACAGGCCGGCGGCGATCGCCTTCGCGCGGGCGGCGACCTCGCGCCAGGTGAGCCACACCGGCGGCCCGGCGTCGCCGGGTGCGGGGTGGGCGAACGCGTTCTTGTCGGGAGTCTCGGCTACGCGCTTGAGGAACATGTCGGGAATGGACCGGTACAGCAGGTCAGTCATATCGGGCTCGGCCTCCGCGCAGAAACCACGTGACCGGCGTCACGTCGGGGGTTGTTGCTACCGAAGAGTAGGGGTAAGGACTACCTAACGCCAGACCCGGCTACACGCCGAGCTTCGCGCTGCGCAGCCGTTCGACGAGATCATCGGGGCCGGACAACGCTACATCCGCCGACAGTTGCCGCCCGCTCAGGAAGATGGCCAGTTCCTCCGGCTTTCCGGTGATGCTCACCTCCGGCCCGCCGACACCGGCCGAGATGCGCTCGTGCCCGGGCGCGTCGATCACCACCGCCGCCGGGAACCGGCGCAGCGCCAGCCGCCCGGTGCGCCGCACCACGCCCCAGAGCGACTCGGACATGCCCGGATCGATCGCGCGCGGCCGCCAGCCCGGCTGGGCCCGCAGCACGTCCTCGTGGTGGATGTACATCTCCAGCAGGTTGATCGCCTCGTCCGTCAGCGGGTTGCTGGTGGGGCTCCACACCGGCGGGTGGCGCAGGTCGGTGAGCAGGGCCGCGTAGTCGCGGGTCGCGATCGCCTTCCGGCGCCGCTCGGCGTAGCCGGCCAGCGGACCGATGACGATGCCGGCCGCGGCGATCGGGTGCCGCTCGCGCAGCAGGAGGTGGGCGGCCAGGTCGCGGGCGGTCCAGCCGGTGCACAGGGTGGGGGCGTCGGGTCCGACGGCGTCGAGGGAGTCGGCGAGGGCCGCGCGTTCGGCCTTGGCGTACCGGGTCACGCGCCAAGCCTATTCATCGACGTGACATGGCGCCGTCCCCGGCTGTGACGGCGGACACACTCGGAATGCGGATGCGGGCCGGAAGGCTGCCGGTAAGGATGGAGGGTCGGCGGTGGGCTTACTCGCCGCGTCGAGTGTTGGGGGGAAGATGCCAGACGAACGGGTGCTCGCGAAGGGCATGCGGGTGCTTGGCCTGGCCATTCGCAAGGAACCGCGGGTCTTCGCCGTCTCCGTCACCGGCAGCATCGTCTTCTCGCTCCTGACCATCGCCACCGCGTACGTGCTCGGCGGCGTCGTCGGGCGGGTGATCGTCCCGGCCATCGAGGGTGGGCATGTCGCGCGGGCCGCCGTCGTGGCCGGGGCCGCGGCGATCCTCGGTGTCGCGATCGGCAAGGTCGTCGGGCTCTGGGGACGGCGGCTGGGCGCCGGCGCGATGCAGTACAACCTGCAGGCCCGTTACCGGCGCGAGGTGACCCGCCGCTACCTGGCCCTGCCGCTGTCGTGGCACCACAAGCACCCGACCGGCACGCTGCTGTCCAACGCGAACGCCGACGTCGAGTCGGCCTGGTACCCGATCGCCCCGTTCCCGTTCGCGGTCGGCAGCGTGGTGATGCTCGTCGCCGCGATCGCCGTGCTGTTCGTGACGGACTGGGTGCTGGCGCTCGTCGGCTGCGCGGTGTTCCCGACGCTGCTCGGCGTCAACATCGCCTACTCGCGCCGGATGGCGCCCCGCGCGGCCGCCGCGCAGCGGCTGCGCGCCGAGGTGAGTGCGATCGCGCACGAGAGCTTCGACGGCGCGCTCGTGGTCAAGACGATGGGCCGCGAGGCCGTCGAGACCGAGCGGTTCGCCGAGCGCACGGCCGAACTGCGCGACGCCCTCATCCGGGTCGGCCGCATCCGCGGCCTGTTCGACCCGTTCCTCGAGGCGCTGCCCGGCCTCGGCACGCTGGCCGTGCTCGTCGTGGGCGCCGCGCGGCTCGCCGCGGGCGCCACCACGGTCTCCGACGTGGTGAGCGTGGCGTTCCTGTTCACCATCCTGGCGTTCCCCGTCCGGGCGATCGGCTGGGTGCTCGCCGAACTGCCGCGCAGCGTCGTCGGGTGGGAGCGGGTCGCCGGCGTGCTGGCCGCCACCGGCGACATGACCTACGGCGGGCGCGACCTCGCGAGCCGCGGCGGGCCGGCCGCGCTGCGCTTCGACGGCGTCGGCTTCGCCTACGACGGCGGCAAGCCGGTGCTGAAGGACGTGACGTTCGAGGTTCCGGCCGGGCGGACCGTCGCGCTGGTCGGCCCCACCGGCAGCGGGAAGTCGACGATCGCCGCGCTGTCGGCGCGGCTCGTCGATCCGTCGGCCGGCCGGGTCGAGATCGACGGTGCGAGCGTGGCCGACCTGACGCACGCCGCGCTGGCCGACACCCTGGCGCTGGTGCCGCAGATCCCGTTCGTGTTCGACGACACGATCCGGGGCAACGTCGCCCTGGACCGGCCGGGCGTCGACGACGAGCGGGTTTGGGACGCGCTGCGCACGGCGCAGGCCGCCGGGTTCGTCGAGGCGCTGCCGGACGGGCTGGACACCGAGGTCGGTGAGCGCGGCACCGCGCTGTCCGGCGGGCAGCGCCAGCGGTTGACGCTGGCCCGCGCGCTGGCCGGCCGCCCGCGCCTGCTCGTGCTCGACGACGCGACGAGCGCCGTCGACCCGCGGGTGGAGGCGGCGATCCTCGCGGCGTTGAGACACGCGGACGCGGGAGCGTCGATCCTCGTGGTGGCCTATCGGCGGGCGACGATCGCGCTCGCCGACGAGGTGGTCTACCTCGAGCACGGCCGGGTCGTCGCGCGCGGCACCCACGCCGACCTCCTGGCCACCGTGCCCGGCTACGCCAACCTCGTCACCGCCTACGAACAGGCCGACGCCGAACGGGAACGGGAGCGGGCCTTTGCCTAGGACGCTGCAGGAACCCGTCGTGAACGGCAAGCAGCCGGAACCGGCCTGGCGCACCATGCGCCGGGGCCTGTCCATGTCGCCGGAACTGCGCACCGGGCTGGCCGGCACCGTCGGGCTCGCGCTCGTCGCGACGACCGGTCGGGTGGCCGTGCCGGTCGCCGTGCAGCAGGGCATCGACAAGGGGCTGCGGGTGGCCGGCGGCCCCGACATCGGCGCGGTCGCGACGATCGCGGCCATCACGCTGGCCGTCCTCGCGGTGACGCTCACCTGCTCGTTCCTGATGAACGTGCGGCTGTTCACGGTCAGCGAGACGGCGCTGGCCGGCATCCGCGTGCGCACCTTCCGGCACATCCACGACCTGTCGACCCTGCACCAGCAGGCCGAGCGGCGCGGGTCCCTGGTATCCCGGGTGACCAGCGACGTCGACCAGCTCAGCCAGTTCCTGCAGTGGGGCGGGATCATCCTGCTGATCAGCTTCGGCCAGTTGACGGTGACGACGATCGTGATGGCCACCTACTCGTGGCAGCTCACCGTCGTCGTCTACCTGGCCTTCCTCCCGATGGTCTTCCTGGTACGGGTGTTCCAGAAGCGGCTGGCCCGCGCCTACGACACGGTTCGCCGGCACGTCGGCACGATGCTCGCCGCCGTCGGGGAGAGCGTCGTCGGCGCCGAGGTGATCCGGGCGTACGGCGTGGCCGAGCGCACCGAGGCGCGCCTGGACGCGGCGATCGAGCGCAACCGCGTCGCCCAGTTCCGGGCCATGCGCACGACGGTGATGAGCTTCTCGATCGGCGAGCTGACGGCGGGCGTGGCCCTCGTCGGCGTCGTGCTGGCCGGGCTGCGGCTCGGCATGGCCGGGGACCTGACCGTCGGCGAGTTGACCGCGTTCCTGTTCCTCGTGACGCTGTTCATCCAGCCGGTGCAGGTCGCCACCGAGATGCTCAACGAGGCCCAGAACGCGATCGCCGGGTGGCGCCGCGTGCTGGACATCGGCGACGTCGAGCCCGATGTGGCCGATCCAGCGGCCGCCGGCCGCGACCTGCCGGTGGGGCCGGTGGAGGTGCGGTTCGACCACGTGCACTTCGCCTATCCGGGCGGCCCCGAGGTGCTCACCGACGTGGACCTGACAATCCCGGCGCAGACCAGGGTCGCGGTGGTCGGCGAGACCGGCGGCGGCAAGACGACGTTCGCCAAGCTCCTCACGCGGCTCATGGATCCGGGACGGGGTGAGGTGCGCCTGTCCGGCGTGCCGCTGACCGACGTGCGGTTCGAATCGCTGCGCCGCCGGGTGGTGATGGTGCCCCAGGACGGCTTCCTGTTCGACACGACTGTTGCCGCCAACGTCCGCTTCGCCAAGCCCGACCTCTCCGACGCCGACCTCGAGCTGGCCTTCGCCGAACTCGGCCTCGCCGACTGGATCGACGGGCTGCCGGCGGGCGTCGACACACCGGTCGGCGAGCGCGGCGAGGCGCTGAGCGTCGGGGAGCGGCAGTTGGTGGCGCTGGCCCGGGCCTATGTCGCCGACCCGGACCTGCTGGTGCTCGACGAGGCGACGAGCGCCGTCGACCCGGCGACGGAGGTGCGCCTGCAGCGCACGCTCGACGCGGTGACCCGCGGCCGGACCACGGTGGCGATCGCGCACCGGTTGTCGACCGCGCAGGCCGCCGACGAGGTGCTCGTCTTCGACAAGGGAGTGGTGGTGCAGCGCGGCTCACACGAGTCGCTGCTGGCCGACGAGGGCTCGGTGTACGCGAAGCTCTTCGCATCCTGGCTCGACCAGACGCGCGAGTCGGCCGCCGCGTAGCGGTCGCGCAGCCGCGCGCCGCAGGCCAACGCCGGGGCGATAGCAAACGTCCAAGATCGGGGGATTGGGACGCGGGTGTGACCTGCCGCGTGGCGGGCATCGGGCATTCTGGACGTCATGGCTTACCAGAACGGCTACGGACACCCGCCGGGGTACGCGTCCGGGTACGCCTACCCGACCACCCAGCAGTATCCGGCGTATCCCGAGTACGGGGGTTATCCGCCCGACCCGTACGGGCCGCCACCGCCGCCGCCCGCTCCGCCGCGGGCGCCGGTCGGCGTGCACATCGTCGCGATCATGCAGTATCTCACCGGACTCGTGCTGGTGCTGGCCGCCGTCGCGATCGGCATCGTCACGTTCAACGAGGGCCGCGTCGGCGACACCGAGCTGCCGGACAGCGTGCGCGGCGCCGTCACCGGTGCGGGCCTCGCGATCGCGGCGCTGGCCCTGGTGTGCGGCCTGATCGCGATCTCGATCGGGCGCCGGGTGCACCGCGGCAAGCAGTGGGCCCGGGTGCTCGTGCTGATCCTCAGCGCACTGAGCCTCGCCACCAACGTCTACACGCTGGTGACCACCGGTGTCGCCGACCCGTTGACCGGCCTGGTGCTGCCGATCCTGTACCTGGTGCTGCTCAACACCCGCGCGGCCCGCGACTGGTTCCGCTATCGCCGCGGCGCCTACTAGAACACCTTGATCGGCTCGCTGATGTAGCGCTGGAGCGTCGGACCGATCGCCGCGGCGACGGCGTCGGGAGCCGCGCTGGCCAGCGGCTCCAGCTTGATGACGTAGCGCATCATCGCCAGCCCGATGATCTGGCTGGCGACCAGGCTGGCCCGGGTGGGAATCTCCGCCGGATCGAGGTCCAGGTGGGTGAGCACCCGCCGCATGATCTGGGTGGTGATGAACTCGCGGAGCATCCGCGCCGCGAACTCGTTGCGCACGGCGCTGCGCAGCAGGGCGACGCCCGCGGCGCCGGCCGGCGAGTCCCAGATGCCGATGAACGTGCGGACCAGACGCTCGCCGAGGCCGTTCATGCCGGCGGCGGCGAGCTGGGGGATGATCTTGCCCGGGTCCATCGGGATCTGCATGGCGGCCAGGAACAGCTGGTCCTTCGTCCCGAAGTAGTGGTGGACCAGCGCCGGGTCGACCCCGGCGCCGGTCGCGATGTACCGGATCGAGGCGCCGTCGAAGCCCTTCTCGGCGAACGCGTCGCGAGCGGCCGCCAGGATCGCGTCCTTCGTGTCCTGGCGGCCGGGTCGCCGTCCGGTGCGGGCCAAGGCGGTACCTCCGGTGGTGTCAGGCCGTCCGACGGCGAAGCGTAGCCGCGCCGGCTGCCAGGGCGACGATGACGCAGCCGAGGATGATGGCGACATCACGCCACATCCGGCCGGTAGGGTCGACGTTCGCACCCACCTCCTGGAGGGCTTCCACCGCGTACGACATCGGAAACACGTCGCTGATCGCCTGCAGCCAGGTGGCCATCGCCGCGCGCGGCGTGAACAGCCCGCACAACAGCACCTGCGGCAGGATGACCGCGGGCATGAACTGCACGGCCTGGAATTCCGAGTTCGCGAAGGCGCTGAAGAACAACCCCAGAGCGACGCCGAGCACCGCGTTGGCGATCGCGATCACGATCACCAGCCACTGCGCGCCGAGCGTGTCGAGGCCGAGCAGCCAGTAGGCGAGCACCGAGGCGATCACGCCTTGCACCGCGGCCGCGACGGCGAAGGCCAGGCCGTAGCCGAACAGGATGTCGGCCTTGCCGATCGGCGTGGTGAGCAGCCGTTCCAGGGTGCCGCTGGTGCGCTCCCGCAACATCGCCACGCTCGTCAGCAGGAACATGATGACGAGCGGGAACACGCCGAGCATGACCAGACCGATCCGGTCGAAGATCAGTGGTTGGTCCTCGAACAGGTAGCGCAGCAGGGTCAGCAGCACCGTCGGGATCACAATGATCATCGCGATCGTGCGCTTGTCGTGGCGGAGCTGGCGCAGGATGCGCGCCGCCGTGAGCAGGGTCAGTCGCGGGGACATCAGTGGGCTCCAGCCTTCTCCTCGTCCCGGGCCAGCACCAGGCGCAGGAACGCTTCGTCGAGGTCGTCGGTGCCGGCGGCCTGGCGCACGGCGGCGGGGGAGTCGTCGGCGATCAGGTCGCCGGCGCGGATGAGCAGCAGCCGGTCGCAGCGGCTGGCCTCGTCCATCACGTGGCTCGAGACGATGAGTGTGGTGCCGGCGGCCGCGAGCGCGCGGAACCGGTCCCACAGCTCGTTACGCAGCACCGGATCCTGGCCCACCGTCGGCTCGTCGAGGACCAGCAGTTCGGGCTGGCTGACCAGTGCGCACGCCAGCGACGCGCGCGCCCGTTGGCCGCCGGACAGCGTGCTCACCAGCTGGCCGGCCGCGGTGGCGAGGCCGACGTCGGACACCGCCGCGTCGGCCTTCGCCGCGCCGATGCCGTAGAGGCTGGCGAAATAGCGCGCGTTCTCGCGCACGGTGAGATCGGCGTAGACGCTGGGCGCCTGGGTCATGTACCCCATCCGGCGGCGCAGGTTGCGCGAGCCGGCCGGCTCGCCGAACACCTCGACCGTGCCGGAGCGGATCTTCTGGACGCCGACGATGCAGCGCATCAATGTGGTCTTGCCGCTGCCGCTGGGGCCGAGCAGGCCCGTCACGGCACCCTTCGCGATCGTGCAGGAGAGCCCGCGCAGCACGTCGTTCGTGCCGCGGCGGACCACGAGGTTGCGCACCTCGACGGCGTGTTCCATGCTCGCCTCCAGGGCATTCAACGCTTGATGAATTCAACGCTAGTTGAAATCGCCCCACCTTGGCAAGTGTGTTCCGCGGCATCCTTGACTTCGAGCGCACTCGAAGGGGGAGGGTGATACGTGTGAACGCCACGTACACGGTCGGGGAGGTCTCGGAGCAGACCGGCCTGTCCACGCACACGTTGCGCTGGTACGAGCAGGTCGGGCTGCTCGACCCGGTGAACCGCGACGCGGGCGGCCGCCGCCGCTACGTCGACGACGACATGAACCGGCTGCGGTTCCTCATCAAGCTCCGCTCCACCGGGATGCCGGTGCGCGACATGGTGCGCTACGTCGAGCTCGCGCGGCTGGGGCCGGCCACCGTCGCGGAGCGGTTGGCGATCCTCGTCGAACACCGGGAGCGGGTGCTGGCCCAGATCGAGGCGCTCACCGACGATCTCAAGATCATCGAATACAAGATCGACCTCTATTCGGATGCGGAAGCGGTGACATGAAGCAACGCACACTCGGCTCGGCCGGCCCGTCGATCTCCGCCGTCGGGCTGGGCTGCATGTCGTTCAGCGACGTCTACGGGATCGCCGACGACGACGAGTCCATCGCCACCGTCCGGCGGGCGCTGGACCTCGGCATGAACCACCTCGACACGTCGGACATGTACGGTGCCGGGCACAGCGAGGAGGTGGTCGGCCGCGCGGTCGCCGGTCGCCGGGACGACGCGTTCATCGCCACGAAGTTCCTCACCCGGTACGGCCCGAACGCCGACCGGACCAACTGGATGACGCCCGAGTCGGGCCGATTCCAGGACACCTCGCCGGAGTGGGTGCCGCAGGCCTGCGACGCCTCGCTGCGCCGGATGAACGTCGACGTGATCGACCTCTACTACATGCACCGCAAGCTCCCCGAGGTCCCGATCGAGGACACCGTGGGCGCGATGAAGGCGCTGGTCGAGGCCGGCAAGGTGCGCTACCTCGGGCTGTCCGAGGTGTCGCCGGAGACGCTGCGCCGGGCGCACGCCGTGCACCCGATCTCGGCAGTACAGGTGGAGTACTCGCTGTTCAGCCGCGACCCGGAGAACGGCCTGCTGGACGCGTGCCGTGACCTCGGCGTGGCGACGGTGGCCTACTCGCCGTACGGGCGGGGCCTGCTCACCGGCACGATCACCAGCCGCGACGAGATCCGCGCCGGCGACTTCCGGAGCAGCCACCCGCGCTACGACGGGGATGCCTTCGACCACAACCTGAAGCTCGTCGACGCCGTGCGCGCGGTCGCCGGCGAGGTGGGCTGCAGCCCGGCGCAGGTCGCGCTGGCCTGGGTGCTGGCGCAGGGCGAGGACATCCTGCCCATCCCGGGAACCCGTCGGGTGAAGTACGTCGAGGAGAACGCGGCCGCCGCCGACCTCAGCCTGACAGCGAAGCAGATCGCCAACCTGAACGAGGCCGTGCCGCAAGGCGCGGTGACCGGTGACCGGTACCTCCCAGCGGGCATGGCCTCGGTCAACCGATAGCGCCGATCTTGGACGTCTGCGAGCGCCGGCGATCGCAGACGTCCAAGATCGCGAAAAGCACCGGGTGCAACAATGGGCACCGTGCTACCCGAGGAAGTCGCGGCCCGGCTGAAGCGCAATGCCGACGGGCTGGTGCCGGCGGTCGTCCAGGACGGTGACACCGGCGAGGTGCTCATGCTCGCCTGGATGAACGACGAGGCGCTGCACCGCACGCTCACCACCGGTCGGGCCACGTACTGGTCGCGCAGCCGGCAGGAGTTCTGGGTCAAGGGCGAGACGTCGGGGCACCACCAGTACGTGCGCGACGTCAAGCTCGACTGCGACGGTGACACCGTGCTGCTCACCGTCGACCAGGTCGGCGCCGCCTGCCACACCGGCGCCAAGACCTGCTTCTTCACGGAACTGAAGGTGGGGTCGTGACGACGGGAGCCGTCCTCCCGGACGAGGAGACGTTCCACCGGCTGGCCGCCGACCCGCAGACCGTCCACGTGGTGCCCGTCGTGCGCCGCCTGCTCGCCGACGCCGAGACACCCGTCGGGATCTACCGCAAGCTCGCCGGCGGCCCCGGCACGTTCCTGCTGGAGTCGGCCGAGCAGGGCGCCGGCAGTGACAAGGGCGGCGCGGTCTGGTCGCGGTACTCGTTCGTCGGCGTGCGCAGCGCCGCCACGCTCACCGAGCGCGAGGGGGAGGCGGTCTGGCTCGGCGAGCCGCCGCGCGGCCTCGCCGCGGAGAGGGATCCCGCCCGGGCGCTGCGCGCCGCCGTCGCCGCGCTGACCCGCCCCGACCCGGCGGGCCTCGACCTACCGCCGCTGTCCGGTGGCCTCGTCGGCTTCCTCTCGTACGACTTCGTGCGCCGCATCGAGACGCTGCCCACGCTCGCCGACGACGACCTGCGCCACCCCGAACTGGCAATGATGCTGGCCACCGATCTGGTCGCGCTGGACCACTACGAGGGCGTCGCGATCCTCATCGCCAACGCCATCGTGCCCGCAGGGGCCACGGAGACGGGCCGGGCGGCCGCCTACCACCAGGCCATCGGCCGTCTCGACGCGATGACCACGGCGATGTCCCGGCCCACCCCGCCGATGGTGTCTACTGTGGACAGACCGCCGGTCGCGTCCGCCACGAGCCGCACCGAACCCGGTGGCTACCCGAAGGCCGTCGAGGTGGCCAAGGAGGCGATCCGGGCCGGCGAGTGCTTCCAGATCGTGGTGGCGCAACGCTTCGAGCGGCCAACCACCGCCGACCCCGTCGACGTGTACCGCGTCCTGCGGGCCACCAACCCGAGCCCGTACATGTACCTGCTGCGCTTCGACGGCTTCGACGTCGTCGGCTCCTCGCCCGAGGTGCACGTGAAGGTGACCGGGAACCGGGCGCTGCTGCACCCGATCGCCGGCACCCGCTGGCGGGGCGCCACCCCGGACGAGGACGCCGCGCTCGCCGCCGACCTGATGGCCGACCCGAAGGAGCGCGCCGAGCACGTCATGCTCGTCGACCTGGCCCGCAACGACCTCGGCCGGGTCTGCGTGCCCGGCACCGTCGAGGTGCCGGAGTTCGCCACCGTGGAGCGCTACAGCCACGTGATGCACATCGTGTCCACTGTGGTCGGTGTGCTGCGGCCGGAGCACACCGCGTTCGACGCGCTCGCCGCTACGTTCCCCGCCGGAACCCTGTCCGGCGCCCCGAAGGTGCGCGCCATGGAGATCATCGAGGAGCTCGAGCCGACCCGCCGCGGCCTCTACGGCGGTGTCGTCGGCTACTTCGGCTTCGGCGGCGACATGGACACCGCGATCGCCATCCGCACCGCGATGATCCGCGACGGAGTCGCCTACGTGCAGGCCGGCGCCGGCATCGTCGCCGACTCCGACCCGCACGCCGAAGAGACCGAGACGCGCAACAAGGCCGCGGCGGTGCTTTCCGCCATCGCGGCCGCGGAAACGCTGCGGCCCGCACGATGAAGCCGGCGCTCGGATACGGCCCGACCCGCGACGTTGTGGGCGGGCGGCGCCCGCCCACACCCCGCACGGAGTCGCCGTGAGACGCGAACGCGGTTTCGCCGCGACCGCCGCCGTGGTCGGCGCCGGTCTCGCGCTGCTGGCCGCGTCGCGCGCGTGGGCAGATCTTCCCGGACGACCGCAGCCGGCCGGCCTGGGCACCGCGACCGAAACGCTTTCCGGCGGGGAGCAGTACCCGTGGGTCCCGGCCCTCGCGCTGGCGGCGCTCGCCGGCGGCGGCGCCCTGCTGGCCACCCGGGGAGTGCTGCGTACCGCGGTCGGCGGGCTGTTGTTGCTGTGCGGGGCGGGCATCGTGGGCGGTGCCGCGTACGCCGTCGCGCAGGAAGCCGAACCGTTCTGGCCGATCGTCGCGGCCCTCGGCGGCCTCGCGGTGTTCGACGCGGGATGGCTGACCGTCCGAAAGGGACGGACGTGGTCGGCCATGGGAGCGAGGTACGAGCGGTCGGCGGCCCGGGACGACGATCCGGCGTCCATGTGGGACGAACTGGACCAGGGTCGGGATCCAACGCGATGAGCGAGCGGAGCGAGCGAATCATCAACTCAGCGCCGTGCGAATGCATCGCCTCGCGGAGCGAGGCGATTGCATGAGTATTTTCGACTACCCGCGGGCCTACGAGGTGGCGTTCTCCTACCGGGACGTCGTCGGTGAGGTCGACGCGCTCCTGGGCTGGCACGGCGGCACCGTGCGCAGCGCGCTGGAACTGGCCGCCGGCCCCGCCGACCATGCGCTGGAACTCGCCGGGCGGGGCCTTCGCGCGTCCACTGTGGACATCAACCCCGCGATGTGCGCCCGGGCGGCGGAGCGGGCGACCGAGCGCGGCCTGGCGCTCGCCGGTGTGCACAAGGCCGACATGGAGGACTTCGACCTCGGTGAGCCCTTCGACCTCGTCTACTGCCTCATCGACTCGCTGGCCCACGTCCTCGACCTGGACCGGCTGATCGCGCACCTGGCCTGCGTCCGGCGCCACCTGGCGCCCGGCGGCGCCTACGTCGTGGAGACCCTGCACCCGGCCGACGGCTTCCACCCGGGCGCCCGCAGCGACACCGACTGGACCGTCGACCGGCCGGGGGTGAGCGCCCGGGTGCGGTGGGGACGCGGCGAACCGCTGGACCCGCTGACGCAGGTGACCCGGGAGCTGGTCACCATCGACGTGCGCGCGGCGTGGGGCGAGCAGCGGCTGGAAGAGGTGTTGGCGCAACGGTTCTGGACCCGCGACGAGCTGCGCGCCGCGGCGCGCCTGGCCGGCCTGCCGGTGAGCGAGCAGTACGGCGACTTCGCGGGCGCCGACCTCGACGCTCCGCACGCGTGGCGGATGATCAGCGTGCTGCGGCCGGCGGGTCAGGACACGACCGACGTCGCGTGAAGCCGCACATTATGCCCTAGCCCATTTCGTGAATCATGGCGCACCCCGCACACCTGGCCGCACGGACGGGCACTTAGCATCGCTCGCATGACACCCGAAGAGGGGAGTCCGCAGATCCTGGGCAAGGGGCAGAGTGGTCAGGTCCTCGACGAGATCCTGGTCGGGGTGCGGGAAGACGTCTCCACGCGGCAGGCCGAAGTGCCGCTGGAGCGGGTGAAGGAACTGGCCGCTGCCGCACCGCCACCGCTGGACGCGTACGCCGCGCTGCGCGCGCCCGGTGTCGGCGTCATCGCTGAGGTCAAACGCGCGTCGCCGTCAAAGGGTGCGCTCGCCGAGATTCCCGACGCCGCGGCGCTGGCGCGCGAGTACGCCGACGGCGGGGCTCGGGCGGTCAGCGTCCTCACCGAGGGCCGCTGGTTCGGCGGCAGCCTCGACGACTTCGCGGCGGTGCGGGCCGCCGTTGGCGTGCCGCTGCTGCGCAAGGACTTCGTGGTCTCCAGCTATCAGATTCACGAGGCCCGCGCGTACGGTGCCGACCTGGTGCTGCTCATCGTCGCCGCGCTCGACCAGAACACGCTCTCCGGCCTGCTCGACCGCGTCGAGAGCCTGGGCATGTGCGCGCTCGTCGAAGTGCACACCGAGGAGGAGGCCGACAAGGCGCTCAAGGCCGGTGCGCGGGTCATCGGGATCAACGCCCGCGACCTGCGCACGCTCGAGGTCGACCAGTCGGTGTTCGAGCGCATCGCGCCCGGCCTGCCGTCGAACGTGGTCAAGATCGCCGAGTCCGGGGTGCGCGGGCCGCACGACCTGATCCGCTACGCGGCCGCCGGCGCCGACGCGGTGCTCGTCGGCGAGGGGCTGGTGACCCACCGGAGCCCGCGCGACGCCGTCGCCGAGCTGGTGACGGCCGGCAGCCACCCGGCCACGCCGAGGCCAGTGAGATGACCGCTTCCGTCGCCGGCCTGCTGCCCGATGCGTCGGGGCATTTCGGGCGTTTCGGCGGGCGGTTCGTCCCGGAGGCGCTGATCGCCGCCCTCGACCAGCTGGACGCCGCCTACCGGCACGCGCTCGCCGACGAGGCGTTCCAGGCGGAGTTCCGCCGCCTGCTGCGCGACTACGCCGGCACGCCGTCGATGCTCTACCGGGCCGACCGGCTCTCCGCCGAGGCCGGCGCCCGCATCCTGCTCAAGCGCGAGGACCTCAACCACACCGGCGCGCACAAGGTGCGCAACGTGCTCGGGCAGGCGCTGCTGACCAAGCAGATGGGCAAGCCGCGGGTGATCGCGGAGACCGGCGCCGGCCAGCACGGGGTCGCGTCGGCGACGGCGTGCGCGCTGTTCGACCTCGAGTGCGTCGTCTACATGGGCGAGGAGGACACCCGGCGGCAGGCGCTGAACGTCGCCCGCATGCAGTTGCTCGGTGCCACCGTCGTCCCGGTGACCACCGGGTCGCGCACCCTGAAAGACGCGATCAACGAGGCGCTGCGCGACTGGGTCGCGAACGTCGACACGACGCACTACCTGCTGGGCACGGCCGCCGGGCCGCATCCGTTCCCGGCGATGGTGCGCGACTTCGTGCGGGGCATCGGCGTCGAGGCGCGCGAGCAGTGCCTCGCCCAGTACGGCATGCTGCCCGACGCCGTCGCGGCGTGCGTCGGCGGCGGATCCAACGCGATCGGGGCGTTCCACGCGTTCATCGCCGACGAGGCGGTGCGCCTGTACGGCTTCGAGGCCGGCGGCGACGGCGTGGAGACCGGCCGGCACGCCGCGTCGATCACCGGTGGGGCGTCCGGGGTGCTGCACGGCGCCCGCACGTTCCTGCTGCAGGACGAGGACGGGCAGACCGTCGAGTCGCACTCGATCTCGGCCGGGCTGGACTATCCGGCGGTCGGGCCGGAGCACGCCTGGCTGCACGAGGCGGGCCGGGCCACCTACGAGCCGGTCACCGACGCCGAGGCGATGGACGCGTTCGGGCTGCTCTGCCGCACCGAGGGCATCATCCCGGCGATCGAGAGCGCGCACGCGCTGGCCGGGGCGCTGCGGGTGATCCCGGTGTTGGCGGCGGAGCTGGGGCGCGAGCCCACGGTGCTGATCTGCCTGTCCGGCCGCGGCGACAAGGACGTCGAGACGGCCGGATCGTGGCTGCTCACATGACCGTCGGCAAGATCTTCGCCGCCGGCCGGCCGGCCTTGATCGGCTACCTGCCGGCCGGGTTCCCGACGGTCGAGGGCGGCATCGAGGCGATCACCGCGATGGTCGACGCCGGGGTGGACGCCGTGGAGGTCGGCTTCCCGTACTCCGACCCGGTGATCGACGGCCCGGTGATCCAGCGGGCCACCGAGGCGGCGCTGGCCGCCGGCGTGCGGCCGGCCGACGTCCTGCGCACGGTGGAGCGGGTCGCCGCTCTCGGCGTGCCGGCCGTCGTGATGACCTACTGGAACCCGATGGAGCGCTACGGCGTCGCGCGGTTCGCCCGCGACCTGGCTGCCGCCGGCGGGGCCGGGCTGATCACGCCGGACCTGATCCCCGACGAGGCGGGCGAGTGGATCGCCGCCTCCGACGAGCACGGGCTGGACCGGATCTTCCTGGTGTCGCCGTCGTCGACGGAGGCCCGGGTGCGCTCGACGACCGCGGCGTGCCGGGGGTTCGTCTACGCGACGGCCCTGATGGGCGTCACCGGCGCGCGCGACCAGGTGTCGAGCGACGCGCCGGCGCTGGTGGAACGGGTGCGCGCGGTGACCCGGACGCCGGTGGCGGTGGGCCTCGGTGTCCGCGACGGCGCGCAGGCGGCCGCGATCGGCGCGTTCGCCGACGGGGTGATCGTCGGCAGCGCCCTGGTGGCCGCGCTGGCCGAGGGCGGCATAGCGGCCGTGGCAGCTCTGACGGCCGACCTGGCGGCCGGCGTCCGCGCGTAGCCGCGCAGCATGCGTCGATCTTGCACTTGTGGTGCCAGAATTCGCGGCGTTTTATCCGGCTTTGTGAGGCACCACAACTGCAAGATCGACGCGGTCTGGGGGTGCGGCGCGCTCAGGCCAGGGCGGGCTCAGGGGCGGCGGCCGGGTCGACGGCGTCGGGGACCTCGGGTTCACGGTCGCGCTCGACGCTGCAGACGACTCCGGACCGGCCCGTGACGGCGTGCGCCAGCGCGATGCGCGTGGTGGCGGTCAGCGGCTGCGGCAGGGCGTCCGGGGAGTACCAGGCGAGCCGGGCGATCCGGGGGGAGTTCACCGCGACGTCGGAGGCCGACAGGTGGCCCCGGAAAACGTACGTGATCACGTCGGGAAGATCGTCGCCGCAGCCGTTGCCGGTGAGCTGGTACATGCCCACCAGGTCCTCGACCTCGGTCTCGCAGCCGGTCTCTTCGCGGATGTCGCGGACGACGGCGTGGAGGGGGCTCTCATCTGTGCGGACCTTGCCACCGGGAAGGCCCCAGAGCCGGTGACCGTGGCGCTGCTGGCAGAGCAGGATGCGGCCGGACTCGTCGGTGATGATGGCACCGACGGCCGAGGTTAACGAGTTCATGGGATGAAAGCCTAGAACCGGGCGACGCCCCGCACCAGGCCAACGCGTCAGGTGCGGACGGCGGTAGCGTGTGCATCCGTGAACCTCGCCGCCATTCCCAGCCCATCGCAGAGCGTCTGGCACCTGGGGCCGCTGCCGCTGCGTGCTTACGCGTTGTGCATCATCCTCGGCATCGTCGCGGCGTGTGTGGTCACCGAGTTACGCATGCGCCGGCGCGGCGCCCCGCCCTCGACGGTGCTGGACATCGCCGTCTGGGCGGTGCCGGCCGGTATCATCGGCGCCCGGATCTACCACGTGATCACCTCGCCCGGCCCGTACTTCGGCGCGGACGGTGAGCCGATCCGCGCGCTGTATGTCTGGGAGGGCGGCCTCGGCATCTGGGGCGCCGTGGCCGGCGGCGCGGTCGGCGCCTGGATCGCCTGCCGGCGGATCGGCATCCC
>Ga0070664_100001069_pt1 | contig 21574 bp, 20 predicted proteins | sample KBSC73metaG_FD_65863 | JGI IMG/M metagenome (GOLD analysis project Ga0070664, IMG submission 65863) | Corn rhizosphere microbial communities from Kellogg Biological Station, Michigan, USA - KBS C7-3 metaG | ecosystem: Host-associated > Plants > Roots > Rhizosphere > Soil ... | reverse complement strand
ACGACCGGCCCCGCAAGCGGCGCACATCCGGCCTCATCCACGCCTGCGAGCGGCTGCGGATAGTCGAGCTCGAGCTTGAAGGAACAGCGCCGCGGCATCGACGCCAAGCCTATGGAGGCCCCGCCTGAGTCGCCAGTAGGTAGCTCAAGTTTTTGTGGATTAGTCGATCCGCCAGGGCGGAAAGCGACGATGCTCCCCAGCCTTGTAGAAGAAGATGATGTTGCCGTCGGGGTCGCGCAACCGCGCTTCGCGCCACATCCACGGCTGGTTCCTCGGGCCGTGCTCGAACATGATGCCGCTGCGAGCGAGCTGCTCGACACGTTCATCGAGATCGTCACACTCGAGGTAGATCGCGGTGGTCGCGATGATCTTCTCATCAGGGTCGATCTGCACCGAGAAGGTCACGCCACCGGCGGTCTCGAAGCGGGCATAGCCGGTATCAGGGCTGTCGACGATCTGAACGAGGCCCAGGCGACGGTAGAAATCGACGGACCGCTCGTAGTTCGTGCCCGTGACGGTGACCTGATTGAGGCGAGGACCGGCTCCAACGTCCAGCCTCACTCTCGCATGGCCCATCGGCCCCGCGCCCTGCCCCAATCCCGGCGCATCATGGAGCGCGACCCGAACGAACTCACGCGACCGGGCGACCGCGTCGGCGAGGCTGGAGCCTTCGGCAAGGAAGAAAGCGATCGCGCTAGCGAGCGTGCAGCCCGTGCCGTGGGTGCTCGTCGTATCGATCCGCTGACCCTGCCAGCTCGTCATATTGTCTTCTTCGATCAGGGCGTCGGCGAGCGCATCGCCCTCGTCGTGACCGCCCTTGATTAACACGGCGCATCCGTGCGCACCGACGAGATGCAGCGCGGCCGCGACGGGGTCCTCCTCGGACGTCAGACGCTTAAGTTCGGGAAGATTCGGCGTGGCAATCGTCGCGACATCCATCAGCCTCCCGAAGGCGGCGATGGTCGGTTCGTCCGCAAGCGCGGCCCCGCTGGTTGCGACCATCACGGGATCGAAGACAATTGGGATACCCGGCTGCTCGGCCTTCAGGCGTTCGAGGCGCGTTGCGACCTGTTCGGCGGCGAAGGCACCGCCGATCATGCCGATTTTTACCGCGTCGACTCCAATATCGCTGACAACTGCTTCGATTTGCGCGAGAATTACCTCTGCAGGAACCGGGTGAACGGCGCTCACTCCTGCAGTATTCTGGGCGGTAATGGCGGTCACCGCGGTCATTGGGTGGCCGCCGAGCATGGTCACGGTCTTGATGTCCGCCTGAATCCCGGCTCCGCCGCCGGAATCCGAGCCGGCGACGATCAGAATCCGGGCCGTCGACGTCATACCCCGCGTCTTCGACCCGCTCCGGGGGGCGAAGTTGTCCATGTGCACGATAACGTCGTTATGCCCTGAAATACGAAGAAAAGGTTCACGCGGCGGTCCGGACGGCCTCGCAGATGTCGTCCACGACGCGTTCCACGAGCGCAGGGTCGTCGCCCTCCGCCATCACTCGGATCAGGGGCTCCGTTCCCGATTTTCGGATCACCAGTCGGCCTCGTCCCTCTAGCTCTGCCTCGGCGGCGGCGATGCGCTTCTGGACGCTGTCGGCATTGAGCGGCTCCGCGCCGCCGGTGAAGCGAACGTTCTTTAGCAACTGGGGCAGAGGCTCGAATTGCCGAAGCAGGCTGCTTGCAGGCGCATCGGCTTCGACGAGCGCAGCGAGCACCTGCAGGCCCGCGACCAATCCGTCTCCCGTTGTCGAATGGTCCGCGAGAATGATGTGGCCGGATTGCTCGCCGCCGACATTGCAGCCGCTCTTGCGCATTTCCTCCAGAACATAGCGGTCGCCGACAGTCGTGCGCAGCAGCTTCAGGCCCGCATCGCCGAGCTTCCGCTCCAGCCCGAGGTTCGACATGACGGTTGCGACGACGGCATCCCCACGCAACTCGCCGCGCCGGTGCAGCCCGAGCGCAATGAGGGCCATAAGCTGATCGCCGTCGACCAACTGGCCTTTCTCATCGACGACAATCAATCGGTCGGCGTCGCCGTCGAGTGCAAGGCCGATATGGGCACCGCTGGCGACGACCGTCTGCTGGAGCAGCTCCGGGTGGGTCGAGCCGCAGTCCTGATTGATGTTGAGACCGTCGGGGGAGACCCCGAGCGCGACGACCTCCGCCCCCAGTTCCCACAGGGCCTCAGGCGCGACGTGATAAGCGGCGCCATTTGCGCAATCGACCACGACCTTCAGCCCGTCGAGCCGCAAATGTTCCGGGAACGTCGACTTGGCGAAGTGGATATAGCGGCCGCGCGCATCGTCGATGCGGCGGGCGCGACCGATCAGTTCCGACTTGGCGAGCTTTGGCCCCTTCTCCAGGCGCTTCTCGATGTCGCGCTCGGCGTCGTCGCTGAGCTTGTAGCCATCCGGCCCGAACAGCTTGATGCCATTGTCCGCGTACGGATTGTGAGAGGCAGAAATCATGACGCCGAGATCGGCGCGCATGGAGCGGGTCAACATCGCGACCGCCGGAGTCGGCATCGGCCCGAGAAGAACCACGTCCATGCCGACGCTTGTGAAGCCCGCGACCATCGCCGATTCCATCATGTAACCGCTGAGGCGGGTGTCCTTCCCGATTACGACGCGATGCCGGTGGTCCCCGCGAAGGAAATGGGCGCCGGCAGCCTGGCCTACGCGCAGTGCGGTCTCCGCAGTCATCGGCTCGAGATTCGTCGTTCCCCGAATGCCGTCGGTGCCGAAGAATTTACGTGTCATGGCGCCGCTTTAGCGCCCTTAGGCGACCCAGCGCCAGATTCCTGCGGGGATCGGATGAGCCCACGTCGCAATCAGGAACAGTAAGGTCCCGCCGACCAAGGCGACGGTGCCGGGATAAGCGAGCCCGCGAGTGAAGGGTATGAAGGCGGTCTCCGCGGTCCATTCGTGCCACGCGTCGCCCATCAGTCCGGCCTTCTTGCGGTCCTGCGCCGCAGCGCCAGCGAGCGCGAGCAGGATGATTGCTCCGTCGAAGACGAGGGCCTTGGGCATCGCGAGGACGGTAAGATGAACGGCAGCCCAGAGCGCGAAGCTCCACATCATCGGATGGCGGGTGATCCGGAACACGGCGTTCGGCCCCCCTCTCGGACCGCGGGCACCGGGCAGCGCCGGGTTGCCGATGAATGATCCCACGAACAGGATCGAAGCGAGCCACATGAGCAACGTACCGACGATCCAACCCACCTGACCCACATCCCAGAGAGGCGGCTCGCGACCACATAGGCGGTAGAAATATATCATCGACCCGAAGGTAATCAGCGCGACCAGCGAATAGAGGCCCTGGAATGCCCTCTCGCCCATCGCGCGAACGAGCGGGCCGCGAAGCGGATGCGAAAGCAGGAAGTGCGTTCCGACAAACGCGATGGAGAAGAGAAAAAGGCCCGCCTGCGGGGTCAATGCCGGTACGCCTCCGGCAGGTTCCGCTGGCCCGGGAGATAGCGATAGCGGTCCCGCAGGCGCGTCTGGTGGGTGTCGAGCGGCTGGCGGACGCCGTCGATGTACACCTGCTCTGCGGCGTTGAAGGCCTCGAGCGGATCGCCGGACCAAATGACGAGATCGGCTCGCCGTCCAGGAGCAAGGCTACCGATCTCGCCACCCATGCCGATCGCCTCGGCGGGCCGGGACGTGATCATCGCGAGCGCCTCACCCCAGCTGACTCCCGTCGCTCCCGGGAGCTTCTGCAGTCCCACGAGATTTCCCGCATATTGGCGCTCGTCGAACAGATAACGGGTATCGTTGTCGTCGATCATTCCGATCGAAACCTTGACGCCGGCGGCCCGCATGCGGCCGACATTCGACTGCGTAGCGGCGAGCTGCTCGAATGCGGCGGGAAGGTCGTTCACGGCCGAGGCGATGACGGGGATGCCGGAGTTCGCAATCCGGTCGGCGACGGTCCAGCCCTCGCTTGCGCCGACAATGACCAGCTTGAGCGCGGAAAACTCCTTCTTCAGCGCAACGACCTGCAGAATGTCGCTCGCCCGCTCGACGTGCACGAGCAGATATTGCCGTCCCTGAAGCACCGGCACGAGCGCAGCGGCGTCGAAGCGGGTCAAGAGTACGTCGTCGCTGCGGCGGGCATCGGCGCCGTAGATGCGGGACTCGTTGGGATTGCGAACTACCGGCTGCTCCCGCTCGTCCGGCGACCCGCGACGGCTGGCGGCGGCAGCGGGGGCATAACGGCGCAGTTCCGCAGCTTCACGAAGCGCATTGCGGAACAGCACATGTGCGGACGCCCGCGAGCCCCCGCCCTTGGCTGAACCCGTTTCCCCCAGCTCGACGAACTGAAACTTGCGCGCCGCCGTGATCGGGTCGCGGTCCGCGCCGGTGTCGATCACCGCACCTTGGCCCGCGAAGATGTTCTTGCCTGCATTGGGCGCAACCAGGGCCCGCGTTACGCCGTCCGCGCGATTGACCGCGATCGTCGAGTTCATCGGATTGATCGCAGGCACGACGTCGAGAGCCGCGTTGAAAGGGCCATCCGCGCTCGAATCGTCCGCGCCCTGTGCCGAAAGATCGACCTCGCTGAGACCCAGCCGCGAGAAGCCGGCAACGATGCCCGGCGTCACCCATTTGCCGCGCGCATCAATGACCTGGGTGTCCGCAGGCAGCTTCATGCGGACATCGCCCGCAGCGACGATCCGGCCATTGCGAACAACGACCATGCCATTCGGGATCGGCTGCGATCCGTCGCCGAGCGCTACCGTCGCGCCGACTACGGCGAAGGTCTGAGCGTTCGCTTTCCAGGCAACCAATGCGCCGGCGATGCTGCATAAGACTCCGGCGATGCCCCACCATGAAAGGCGCTTTCGGGTCACTTGGTGTCTCCCTCGCCAGGCTGGCCAAGCTCGAAGTCGCTGACCGGCCGCCGCTTGGGATCGTTCGCGTCGTACATCAAGGCGCCATCGATCCACACCATCTGCGGACGCGAATAATCGCTGAACGGATCGCCGTTCCAAAGCACGACATCCGCCATCTTGCCAGCGGCCAGGGTGCCCGTCTTGTCGAGGATCCCGAGCGCCTTGGCAGGATTGCGGCTGAGCCACTCCCAGGCGACTGCTTCGGACAGATTGGGGATGCCGGCGCGGATACCGTCCCCAAGCGCCTTCGCGGCCTCCTGGTTCAGCCGCTGGATTCCGTTGGGATCGTCGGAGTGGACGATGGCGCAGGCCCCTGCATTGTGAACGAGAGGGATATTCTCCTTGATCGCATCATATGCTTCCATCTTGAAGCCGTACCAGTCGGCCCACATTGCCGAGCAGATGCCCTCACGAGCGAGGATGTCGGCGACCTTGTAGCTTTCGACGGCGTGGTGAAAGGCCGCGATCCGATAGCCGAACTCATGGCTCATATCGATCATATTGGCCATTTCGTCGGCGCGATAACAGTGGTTGTGGACCAGGATCTTGCCCGCCAGCACACCGCTTAGCGTGTCCATCGCGAGGTCGCGCTCCGGCATGTCGCCGCCGTCCTTCGCGTACTTGTCCCACTTGCGCTTGTAGGCCTGGGCTTTGGCCCAGGTCTGCCGCGTCAGGGCAATATTGCCCATGCGTGTCTGGGGCATGTTGCCCTTGGACCCGTAAACGCGCTTGGGATTCTCGCCGCATGCCATCTTGAGGCCGTAGGGTGCGCCCGGGAACTTCATGCCCTGAGCAGTGCGGGCGGGTACGTTCTTCAGGACCACCGAACGGCCGCCGAACAGGTTGGCGGAACCGGGCAGGATCTGGAGGGTCGTCACGCCCCCGTTGATCAGCGCGCGACTAAAGCCCGGGTCGTGCGGCCAGACGCTATGCTCGGCCCAGACCTCGGGGCGGACGGGGGATGTCGCCTCGTTGCCGTCGGAATTTCCCTCGACGCTCGGCGACGGATAGTCGCCCAGGTGGCTGTGGACGTCAATGATCCCCGGGGTCACAAACTTGCCGGTGCCGTCGATCTCCTGCGCGCCGGCCGGAGCCGCGAGATCCGGGCCACCGACTGCCTGGATCGCGCCGTCGGCAAGCACAACAGTGCCGTCGTTGATCTGCCGCCCCTCGCCGTCGAAAACGGTCGCGTGACGGATGACCGTCGGCACGCCCGGATATCGCGCGTAGGTCGACGGATAGGGATCCTCGTTGATCGCGACCGGCGGCGGCCCCTTGGGCTTGTCTTCAAAAGCAGCGCAGGCGCTGAGACTGAAAACGGCAACAAGTGCCGCCGCCGTCCTTTTTCTCACTTCACACCGTGCATGAGGTATTTGAGAGGCCAGCTCAGAAGCAGGAGTATGACACCGAACCCAACAGCCCACTCCCCGATGATAGTGAAGACGTTGAGATAGGTGTTCAGGCTGACCTGCAGGTTGGTAACCTGCCCGCCAACGGTCTCGACCGAGGCGACCTGGGCGACGGCTCCGGCAACATATTGCGCGACGGAGATCGACAGGAACCAGACTCCCATCATCAGGCCGACGATGCGTGCGATCGACAGCTTAGTGATCATGCTGAGGCCAACCGGAGAGATCATCAATTCGGCGATCGAGTGGATGAGATAGAGTCCCGCGATCCACCATATTCCGACCTTGAAGTCGGATCCCGCGAATTGCGAGCCCCACACCAGGAACAGGAAGCCCGCGCCTACCCCGACGAGGGCCAGGCCGAACTTGATGGGGATCGGCGGTTCCAGTCCACGTCTCGCAAGTCCGTTCCACAATATCGAAAAGAGTGGGGCCAGCAGGACTATGAAAATGGCATTGAACGACTGCGTCTGACCGGCGGAGATCGACCAGTTGGACGTGATGTGCAGATCCGTGTTCCGGTCAGCGAACAGGGTGAGCGACGAGCCGGCCTGTTCGAAAAGCGTCCAGAAGACGACGTTGAAGACGATGAGGACCATCGCCGCGAGCATCATCTGGAATTCCTGGCGGCTGCCCGCGACCCATGACCAGATCAGAATGCCCGGGATCGATACCAGGAAGGTGAAGAACAGCACCTTGCCCATCAACGGCAGCGAGAGAATATATTGGCCGATGCTGTGCGCCTCTGCCGAAGAAGCACTTGCGTTCATCAGGTTCGTGAAGAGGAAATAGATGACCGGGACGGCCAGGATCGCGCTCCCGTAAATCCACCAGTCGCGTGACGGGTTCACTCCCTCGGGCCGTTCGCCGTAGCCATCGAGAAGGCCCCGATCGAACTCGAACAAGGCAGCCGCGAGGAGCATGCCGCCTGCGGCCAGTCCGAACCCTGCCCACCAGCCGACCGTGTCCGCCAGAAATGGGCACAGCAGCTGTGAGAAGAAGGATCCCAGGTTGATGCCCATGTAGAAGATCGTGAAGCCGGCATCGCGCCGCCGGTCGCCTTGAGCGTAGAGCGAGCCGACGATCGTCGAGATGTTCGGCTTGAAGAAGCCGTTGCCCACGGTGATCATCGAAAGTCCGATGAGCATCAGCAGTACGAACAGGCTGTTCCGCTCCGCCCCCGGCTCGAATGAGCCTTTCGGAAGATTGCGCGCCACGCTGTCGTCGCCCCGAAGCAGGTCGACGCTGCCGTCGTCATTGCCCTTGATCTTCAGGCGCTCGCCGCTCGTCACGATGTAACGGACTTCGTCGCCTGAAGACGTCGGCCGGTCGACGAAGTTCTCGACCTGAACCTCATAACGCTGGCCGTCGATCGTCGCGTGGGGCTTGGCTGTTTCCCCGCCGAAGCATAGGATGAAATAGCCAAGGCTCATCATTAGCGCGCCGAACTTCACGGAGCGTTTTGACCCGAGATAGCGGTCAGCGATGAACCCGCCGACCAAAGGTGTCAGGTAGACCAGGGCCGTGAAGCCGCCGTAGAGGCCGGTTGTGGTCGTATCCGAAAAAAGGAAGTGCTTGGCGAGGTAGAGCGTCAGCAGCGCCCGCATGCCATAATAGCCGAAGCGCTCCATCGCTTCGGTGGTGAATAGCCGCGCAAGCTGGCGCGGGTGGCCGAACCATGTGCCCTTGGCCGCGGGATTGGTATGTCCGGTGGCAGGCGAAAAAGGTTCTTCAACGGCTGGCGTATCGACCATCCGGCACTCTCCCCATCACAATTGGCGGCGACCGTAACGACCAAAATGCGCTTGTGAAGCGGATTGTTGCGGAAGGGTCGGGACCCTAGATGGGCGACACCATGCTCAACGATCGCTCATCCATCCTTTCGCTCCTCGAGACCCGTCGTTCCGGGAAGCCGCGCGAGCTCGTGGATCCGGGTCCGACCGTCGAGGAGATGGAGCGCATCCTGTCCGTCGCGGCACGGACGCCAGACCATGGCAAGCTTTTCCCATGGCGGTTCGTGACGGTCGCCGACGACCAGCGCGACGAGCTCGCCGTCCTGTTTCGGCAGGCACTTGCAAAGGAAGACGAATGCGCGCCGCCGGCAAAACACGATAAGGCGGACGAGTTCGCGCATTACGAGGGGCAACTCGTGGTGCTAATCTCGGCGCCCGTTGCCGACCACAAGATTCCCGTCTGGGAGCAGGAATTGTCGTGCGGAGCAGCGGGTATGAACCTGCTGCTCGCTGCCCACGCGCTGGGCTATGTCGCCGGTTGGGTAACCGGGTGGTACGCCTATTCAGAACATGTGGCCCGCGCCTTCTGCGGGCCGGGTGAGCGGATCGGGGGTTTCATTTTCATCGGGCAGCCCGGTCGCGAGCTCGAGGAACGCCCTCGGGCACCGCTCGCGACAATCTGGAAGCCGTGGCAGGCTCCCGAGCTTTAAGTTCGGTAAGAGATTGAAACTTCTTGCGATCCGCTGTATTACTACAGCATGACGCTCAGAACCCAGCACGACAAGCCCGTTTACGTCCGGCTCCGCGAGACGATCGCCGATGCGATCATGGCCGGGAAATATGGGGACGGTGACCCCCTTCCATCCGTGCGTGCCTTGGCCGCGGAGGAACAAGCAAACCCGCTCACGGTGGCGAAGGCCTACCAGGGCTTTCAGGACGAGGGGCTGATCGTCGTCAAGCGCGGCGTCGGCATGTTCGTTGCGCCAGGCGCGCGAAGCCGACTCAGCACGTCGGAGCGCAGCCGTTTCCTGAAGGAAGAATGGCCAGAGATCCGGGCCCGCATGCGGCGGCTCGGCATCGACGCGGCGGAATTGCTGGAGAACGAAGGCGCCTAGTATTCCGGCGTGCGCCCAAATCCTTTAGCCGCGGCCCATGCAGACGCGGGTCCTTGCCTTTACCGACGACGCCATCGCTGAGGCGTCGCAGCTGATCCTGGCGGGCGAGCCGGTCGCCGTTCCCACGGAGACTGTCTACGGTCTCGCGGCGAATGCCACGAACGCGCAGGCGGTGGCGCGTATCTACGAGGCGAAGGGAAGGCCGGCTTTCAACCCCCTCATCGTCCATGTGCCCGACCTCGCCGCCGCGCGGGAGATCGGCGTCTTCAATGACGAAGCGCAAGAGCTCGCCGAGCGCTGGTGGCCCGGACCGCTCACGCTCGTCGTTCCCTTGCGCGAACGCGCCGGAATCGCTTCCATCGTGACGGCCGGCCTGAGCACCATCGGCATCCGCGTTCCAGCTCATCCGGCGATGCAGGCGCTGTTGCAATCGACTGGATTGCCGCTGGCGGCACCATCGGCGAACGCAAGCGGTTCGATGAGCCCGACACGAGCGGAGCATGTGCTGAAAAGCCTCGGCGGCCGCATTTCGCTGATCATCGACGGCGGACGCACCGATCGCGGTGTCGAATCCACTATCGTCGCTGCGACTGGGGGCGTGCTTCGCTTGCTCCGGCCGGGGCCGATAGCGGTGGATGCCGAGCGGGCATCGGACGACAGGATCGAAGCGCCGGGCCAGCTTGCGAGCCATTATGCGCCGTCGAAACCCTTGCGGCTCAACACAAGGACTGCCGATCCAGACGAGTATCTCATCGGCTTCGGCGAGGTCGCCGGCGACGTCAGCCTGAGCTTGTCAGCCGACCTCGTCGAAGCGGCGGCAAACCTCTTCGACCTGCTGCACGCGGCCGACTCATCGCAAAAGCCGCGCATCGCCGTCGCGCCCGTGCCGGACGAGGACTTGGGCGTAGCGATCAACGACCGCCTGCGCCGAGCCGCGACCTAGGCGGTCGCCGCGGCGCTTTTGGTGCGGGCCTGGAAGCTCTTCCGAAGCTTCTGAAGCTTCGGGGGAATTACGGCGAGGCAATAAGGGTTCCGCTGGCCCTCTCCGGCCCAATAATCCTGGTGATAGTCTTCAGCGGAATACCACTCGCCTTTCGGCTCGACCGTGGTGACGACTCGGCCGCCGAGTTCGTCATTCGCTCGCGAAATCGCCTCGCGCGCCCTGCGTTCCTGCTCCTCGTTTTCCGGGAATATCGCGGAGCGATACTGGGTGCCGACGTCGTTGCCCTGGCGATTGAGCTGAGTCGGGTCGTGGGTCGCGAAAAAGATGTCGAGCAGGTCGTCGTAACTGATCTGGTCCGGATCGAACGTGACACGGATTACCTCGGCATGGCCGGTGTCGCCGCCGCAGACCTGCTTGTAGGTCGGGTTCGCCACCGTTCCGCCGGTATATCCGCTCTCAACCGATTTCACGCCGACCACGTCGAGGAAAACGGCTTCCGTGCACCAGAAGCACCCGCCGGCGAGGACTGCGACTTGTTCGGCCATTTTTCGCTCCTTGGGATTATCGGAGCGGAGATAGGTGGCGTCAGCTGTCTTTGTAAGACGCCTTCAGGCTGGCGAGCTCGAGCCGCTTGCCGACCCATTCGGAGAGCTCGTCGAACTCCAGCGGGCGGTCGAAGACGATGCCGGCGCGGCGGTCGCTGTACCAGCGGACCTCACCTTTGATGGGGTGTAGGCTCTCGACGACGACGATCACCTTCTTCCCGACGCAATACTCCTCGATTGGTTGGACCTTGATGCCGCCAAGCGAAATGTCGTGCACGTCGACCGTGTAATAGGTCTTGCCCACGCGGACTGACGCCTTGCACGGAATCTGGAGACGCGGGGGCCGCGGACGGAACCCGTGGCGTGGCTTGCGGCCCGCCAGCAGCTCGCCGAGATCGATATTCTGCTCGAACTTCAGTCCCGCCATGCCGTCGCGAATCCAGACGACCGTTGCAGGGATGCGCTGAGACGAAAGCTCGACGTTGACGCTCGCGCCGACCGCCGGGGCCCTCGTCACGATCGCCATGATCCCGCCGGCCGAGAGGTTCTTGATCTTGACCAGCTGCTCATGACCATCGGCGTCCGTAAGCTTGCCGACACGAAGCATGGCCGAGACCCGTTCGTCGTACCGGCGCTCGGCAGGCCGCGGCACGGTGGTGGACAGAGAGACCGTAGTCGACTCGAAAGCAGCGTCGCTGCTGCTGAACGCCTGGCCCGAAAACTTCTTCCGGATGAGATCCGCGAACATGCCGGTACCGTCCTTTAGATCGGCGCAAACCGCGCCAAATTGGGACTTTATGGGCGACACGGTTAAAAAGGCGTTAGAAAGCTTGTCTCAAGCGTTGTTGCTGCGTACGCCCGAGGAGGGGAGACGATTTCATGCCGCAGCCGCGTCTGCTGCTGATCGATGACGAGCCGGCCCTCGCCGAATATTTGGCGAATGCGGCCCGAACCTGCGGCTTCGACCCTATCGTTACGGAGCGCGCCGAGGATTTTCGCAATAACTTCCTTGAAAAACAGCCGGAGATGGTCGCGCTGGATCTCGGGATGCCCGTCGACGGCGTAGAATTGACGCGTTTCCTTGCGGACAATGACTACCGAGGACCTGTCCTCATCGTCAGCGGTTTCGACCGCCGGGTGCTTGAGTCGGCGTTCCGTCTCGGCGAGGCGCTCGGACTGAACATGGCTGGCCCCGTTGAAAAGCCGGTGCGCCTGGAGGATCTCGAAGGGCTGCTGGCCAAACTGAAAGCGACGTTGGTCCCGTGAGTCCGCAAGCAGAGCTCGAGATCGTTCGAGGTCTCCAGCGCGCTCTGGATCAGCAGCGGCTCCATATGATGTACCAGCCGAAGGTATGCCTGCGCGACGGCGGCCTGAGGCAGGTAGAAGCACTGGTCCGCTGGGAGGATCCGGACTTGGGACCGGTCAAACCCTCCGACTTCGTGCCCCTGGCCGAGGAGCATGGCCTGATCCATGACCTTACGCAGTGGGGATTGCGACGGATCCTGCGCCAGTGGCTCGATTGGCGCGAAGATGGCCTCGACACGTGCATCGCGTTCAACATTTCGGCGCTCAGCCTGCAGCACCTCGATTTCCCCGACCTCGTCGAACGGATGTGCCGCGCCCTTGAGGTGCCGAGCGACCGCATCGTGCTGGAACTGACCGAGGGGGCGACCCAGCCCCTCGTCAAGCTGATGGACGCCCTCACCCGCTTCCGAATCAAGGGCATAGGGCTCGCGATCGACGATTTCGGGACGGGCTATTCGTCGCTCATGCAGCTTCGCCAATTGCCCTTCACCGAAGTGAAGATCGATCAGGCGTTCATCGCCGACGCGCCCTACTCACGCGATTCCCGGCTGATCATCCAGGCGGTGACGGAGCTGGCGCATGGCCTCGGATTGATCACGACCGCGGAGGGGATCGAGACCATCGATCAGCTACGCGTCGTTCGCGAGCTCGGCTGCGATTATGCCCAAGGTTACCTGTTATCGCCGCCGCTGGAGCCTGGTGCTCTGAAAGGCTGGATCCAGAAGTTCCGCCGCGCCTGGCCGGCGATGATCGCAGAGGAGCGACTGGCGCTATGGGGCGACGTCGAAGCGGACGCCCTGGGCGAGCGGTAGGTCCGATCCGTAATTGATGGTGTTGGTCTGCCGCCGCATGTAGGCGCGCCAGCTGTCCGATCCGCTTTCACGACCGCCGCCGGTCTCCTTCTCGCCACCGAACGCGCCGCCGATCTCAGCGCCGGACGGTCCGATATTGACGTTGGCGATTCCACAATCGGACCCTGCCGCCGACATGAAGCGCTCGGCCTCCCTGACATCATTGGTGAAGATCGAGGAAGAAAGCCCTTGCGGCACCTCGTTGTTGAGGGCCAGCGCCTGGTCGAAATCGGAATAGCGCAGCACGTAAAGGATCGGCGCGAAGGTCTCCTTCAGGACGCTTCCTTCTTGCGCGGGAACCTCGACGATGGTCGGCCGAACGTAAAAGCCACCTGGGACGGCCTCGACGCGCTCGAGGCGGTCGCCGAGAACGCCCTTCATTGCATTGAAGGCGCCTTCATCGATCAGTGGACCGATCAGGGTGTCGGGCTCCCGCGGATCGCCGATCCGTACCTGGGCGAAAAGCTCCTGGAGGCGCATGACCAGTGCGTCAGCCACGCTTTCATGGACGATGAGCCGGCGCAGGGTCGTGCAGCGTTGGCCAGCGGTACCGGCGGAAGAGAAAAGAATCGCGCGCGCCGCGAGCTCGATGTCGGCCGACGGGCACACGATCATCGCATTGTTGCCGCCCAGCTCGAGCAGGACCCGTCCGAACCGTGCAGCAACCCGCGGCCCGACGGCCTTGCCCATCGCCGTTGAGCCGGTCGCGGACACGAGGGCGACGCGCGGATCGTCAACCAGCGCCTCACCGACGTCGCGCCCGCCCTGAACGAGCTGAACCAAGCCCTCCGGCGCCTCGCCGAATCGCTCGATCGCCCGTCGGACAAGCGCCATGACGGCCTCCGCGGACAGCGGGGTCTTCTCGCTCGGCTTCCAAATAACGGGATTGCCGCAGACGAGCGCCAGAGCCGCGTTCCAGGCCCAGACGGCGACCGGAAAATTGAAAGCGCTGATCACCAGCACCGGACCGAGCGGGTGCCATTGTTCCATCATTCGGTGATCGGTCCGTTCGCTGGCGATCGTGAGTCCGTAGAGCTGCCGCGACAGACCGACCGCGAAGTCGCAAATGTCGATCATCTCCTGCACTTCGCCAAGGCTTTCCTGGACAATTTTGCCCGCCTCCAGCGTGACGAGATCGGCGAGCCTCGGCTTGTCCTTGCGTAATTCCTCACCGAGGATCCTGACCAGCTCGCCGCGCCGGGGCGCCGGCACGACGCGCCATTGCGTGAAGGCCTGTGCTGCGGCAGCGCAGGCGCGCGCCGGATCGCCGACCGAGATCCGACCGATCTCGGCGCCGTCGATCGGGGAACGGCTCACGAGCTCACCCGAAGACCTCAAGCCGAAATCGGCCAGGATCTGCTCTGCTTCCCGCGCGATGTTCATGCCAACAGCTCCCTCGCTCGCGCCATGGCAGCGACGCCGGCGTCGATCGTTTCGTCCATCTTGCCAAAGCAGAGGCGGACGAGATGCCGCGTCGAATTTCGCTCGGCGAATGGGGACAGTGGGACGACCGCGACACCTGCGCGCTCGACGGCCGCGGCGGCAAAGGCTTCGTCGCCGAGTTCGATGCCCGAGGCCTTGAGATCGACGCACAGGAAATAGGTCGAGTTCGAATCGAGCACGGAGTAGCCGGCATCGCGAAGGCCCGAGGCCATTCGATCCCTTGCGCGCTGAAATCGATCTCGCATCGGCTGTATCCAGGCGTCCCCTTCATTCAGGCCAAAGGCGACCGCCGCCTGCAGGTTCGGAGCCGTCGCGAAGGTCAGGAACTGATGCGCCCGCGCGACGGTGTTGGCGATGCGCGGCGCGGCGATCATCCATCCGACCTTCCACCCGGTCAAAGAGAAGATTTTGCCCGCCGAGCCGATTTTGATTGTGCGTTCCGCCATGCCGGGCAGCGTTGCGATCGGAGTGAACGCGGACCCGTCCAGAACGATATGCTCCCAGACCTCGTCGCTGATGACCAACAGGTCATGTTCTCGCGCGGCTGCTGAAATCACCTCCAGCTCCTCCATCCCGAAGAGTCGGCCCGCCGGGTTGTGAGGATTGTTGAACAGGATCGCTCGCGTCTTGGGGCCGATTGCTTTCTCGAGCGCGCCGCGTTCGATCTGCCAGCGCGGAGGCTGGATGGGCACCTCCACCGGACTCCCCCCTGCCCTCCGGATCATCGGCGCATAGCTGTCGTAGGCGGGAGTGAAGATGATGACCTCGTCCCCGGGCTCCACGATCGCCAGGATTGCCGCACCGAGCGCCTCGGTCGCGCCGCTCGTTACGCATATCTGGTCTATCGTGAGGTCCTGACCGAAATGACGTCCGTAATGCGCGGAGACGGCTTCACGGAGCGCCGGTAGCCCGCGCGACGGCGCATATTGGTTGGATCCTTGCGTTAGAGCGCGCGCCGCCTCGTCGAGGATCTCGTCGGGCCAACCGAAATCCGGAAACCCCTGGCCGAGATTGACGGCGCCATGCTTGGTCGCGGCAAGCGACATGCGTTCGAAGACGCTTGTCTTCATCGCCTCGTAGATCGGGTTCATCGCGGCTCGCATAGCGCGCAGAACGGCTCACCGCGAGAGCGGCAACTTTCGCGCGGCATCAAGCATTGCGGCCAGTTGATCAACCTGCGGAGTAGTGATGGCCCAGCGTAACGCGACCCTCTATCGGATGAAGCTATCCACCCACGAATGTCCGTTCGGCCTGCTTGCCAAGAGAATGCTCGAAGACGCGGATTTCGTCGTCGATGAGCATTTGCTGACGACCCGAGAGCAGGTGAACGAATTCAAGACGGACCACGGCGTATCAACCACCCCGCAGGCCTTCATCGATGGTCAAAGGATTGGGGGCAGCGACGAACTGGCTCACTATCTGCAGCAGGTCTCCCAAAACTAGCCGTAGCCGCGTTGACGGGGCGGGCGCTTCTTGTGATGGGCAGCGGGACATCTTCCCCCTTCCCAATCGCTGATCATATTGAGTGACCAACGACGCCCCCCTCCTTCTCGATGTGACTCGACTGATCTGGCGTCGCTGGAAAGGCCGGCTGCCGACGGGCATCGACCGTGTCTGTCTCGCCTATCTGCGGCATTTCGGTAGCCGGTCGCAGGCGGTCGTCCAGCACGATCGGTTCCGGCGAATTCTCGACCGCGACGCTTCGCAGAGACTTTTCGAGATTCTGGCCTCGCCCGCGCACTTCCGTCTCAAGCTACCCCTAGGGTTCATCCGGCATTTCCGGGGACTCGCTTGCAGCAGCGGCCACCGCCTCTACCTCAACATCGGCCACACCGGGCTCGATGCGCCGGGATTCCGCGATTGGGTAGCGGCGGCGGAGTTAAGGCCGGTTTATCTGGTCCACGACCTCATCCCGATCACCCATCCAGAATTCTGCCGAGCCGGCGAGGCCGAGCGTCATCGCGATCGTATGCGAACCGTCCTGACGACGGCCGCCGGAGTGATCGGCAATAGTCAGGCAACCCTCGACGAGCTTGCGACCTTCGCGGCCTCCGCGGGCCTCTTCACCCCGCCGAGCCTCGCTGCATGGCTCGGGACCGACGCCTTGCCGTTGCCCAGGACCATTCGCGTTCCGGAACGCCCGACCTTCGTGGTCATTGGTACGATCGAGGCCCGCAAGAACCACCTGATGCTTCTCGACATCTGGTCGCGGCTGGTAGCGCGTTTTGGCAGCCAGGCGCCTCGCTTGCTGATCATAGGGCAGCGCGGCTGGGAAGCGGACGACGTGTTCGCAGCCTTGGATCGTGACCACGTATTGCGCGGCCATGTAATCGAACTCAGCCGCTGCTCGGACGAGGAGCTTGCTGGTCATCTTGCGGAGGCCAGGGCGCTGCTCTTTCCGAGCCTCGTCGAGGGCTATGGGCTTCCTCTTGTCGAGGCGCTTGAAATTGGAGTGCCCGTCATCGCCAGCGACCTGCCCGTCTTTCGGGAGATTTGCGGCGAAATCCCCACCTATCTCAACCCATCCGATGCTGCAGCGTGGGAAGCAGCAATCATCGATTTTGCGCAGCCGGACAGCGAGGCTCGCACCGCTCAGCTAAATCGCATGCAGGGCTTTCACGCGCCTAGCTGGAGCCGACATTTCCAAGCAGTGGAAGCCTGGCTTTCGACCCTTGGCTAACAGGCCAGCCGTTCCAGCATCGACTTGATCAGCATTTGGACCGCAGATTCGCTGGCAATGCCCCCGCGCACGAGACACCGATCAACGAGCACTCTCCGAAATGCGCCGTAAAGCCCGGGCTCTGGCTCGATCGGATCCGTCCAAAACTCATCGAGATGGCGCGGGAAGGTAAGTCCTGGAACCTTGTAAATGGCTTCGCCGAGGGTGCACACAGGCCGACCCGCGGCGAGTGCGAGCGTAGCCGAAGTGCTGTTGACGCATACCATGCCGGTAGTGTCCGCGGCCAACTGCTGAAGGTCGCCGCCATCGATGAAGCGCACGCGATCACCGATGCCGAGCCTGCGCGCCTGGCGGTCGATGTAGCGGGCCCAGTTGAACAAAGACGTGTCGAACGGGTGCGCCTTGATCAACAGATGTGCTTCGTCAGGGGCGTGCCGCGCAAAGCTTTCCATCACATATGAAGCCGCAGCACGCATATCGGGAAATGGCGAATGGCTGCGGATTTGGTAGTCCCCGGACAATTGCAGCGGGAACAGGAAATAGGGCTTTCCTTCGAGGCCGCGGAGCACATGCCCGGTTCGACGATCCCTCACGCCGCGCGTTAGATATTTCCAACCCCAGCCAATCGCTTCCATGATTGCGGAGCCCGGTCGATGGGTCCGGTAGAAGGGGTAAGCCGGCAAGCCCGCATGCACTGCGATGTAATGGCGGGCCGTGTCGCGAACCCGTCGTCGAAAACTTGCGGTGATCGGAGGCAAGAAGGGCTCCGGAGGCAGACCCTTCGCCTGGTCTATCAGCCATTCCTTGTTGCGCGCGAGGCGCGAATGGCCATTCACGCCATCGAGCTCCAGCGTCATCCAGTGCGGACGCAGATAGCCTTCTTCGAGGACATAGGTTCGCACGCCTCGCAAGGCCGCGACCCCCCTGGCAGACACGTGATAGGGTCGGCAATCGCCGAACATCAGGATGTCGGTAATCTGGTGCTCGCGGAGAAAATTATCGAAGAATACGGGCCAATCGCGGAACCGGCCCCGGAAATCCGTCGCTTGCTCCGGCCAGTCAACTCGATCGCCGGCACAGATGTTGATGCGTTCGACCTTCATGCCCCTCTCCCGCATCGCGATGGCGAGGTCATGAAGGAGCGGACCGGGCGGTCCCTGAAGAAACAGGAATGCCCGTCGTTCCGGCTTGTGAATCGGCGCGCGCGGCCGCTGTGGCAGCCTGCTCGGGGCCGTGACAGCCGGCTTGAACAGCAAATTGAGATTCCCACCCGGACGGTTCACTGGACCAGGCTCCTCAAACGACGCATGAACTTCCCCTGTAGCCGACGGACGCCAACCAGCAGTCCCGGATCGCGCGCCTCGGCAGCGCAGAGCCTCCCAACTACGATCTCGGCAGGGCATGGCAGCCCCGTCACCGGATCAAGATATCGCGGATAGACGAGCAAGGTCGCTGCTACCAACTCGTCCAGCGTCCGCCTCGCTGTCCGGCGCGCGGGAACGGGGCCAAGGTCGCGGGTCAGGCCCCACCCGGAATAAAACGGCACTCCGTAAGTTGTAACTTTCTTGCCCCGCAAAAGCGCTTCGAATCCCGCCAGCGACGTGTTCACATGCACTTCGTCGACCATGGCGATGAGTGAGCCGATGGCCAGCTCGCCGACGATGCTGTCCGCATATTCCAGGCAAGCCCGATCGGAAACGGCTCCCCGGCGGTGGCCGGCGAGAACGTCCGGGTGCGGCTTGTAGAGGATGTAAGCATCCGGAGCCTGCTCCCGAACTCTCCTCAGAAGATCGAGGTTGGAGGTCAGGCCGCAACCGCCGACGACCACCGCTCGGTCATCTTCGACCTGCCCGGGCACCAAGATATGGCTTCGCTCGCCGCCCGGACGGTCAAGAGTGGCCCCGCCCTGCTCATACTTGCCCAGGCCGGCCTCGACGATCAGCTGCCGAAGTTCCGCCGCACGGGCGATGAGCTGGTTATCGAAATTGCCCTTTTGAAGCAGCACTTCGAGCTCGCTGGGCCCGGTCGGGTCGAAGTGCGCGCCGAGACGATCGACCGTGATCGACAGCGGAGGAATGCAGTCCGCGCCAAGGCCCCGCGATCGAAGGAAGCCGTCCTCGATTTCAATTGTCACCCGTCCTGAATCGTCGAGCACGGCGAGGCACTGAGCGGCAACCTTGGCTCGCCAGATTGCAATCGCTCCATCATGCGGAGCGTCCGATGCGCTTCGCAGGAAATGGAAGGGCGCGCCACCGCCCCAAAGTAGCGGCGCGACGTGGTCTTGCTTCCAGAACGCGAATCCCAGGCCGCCGCAAATATCGCGGTTCGAATCGACGAGCTGCCTCCAGAAACCGCACAGGTCGACAGCTTCGGCCGGGGACAGCGGCTCGCTCGTAAAGGGACTTAGGAAGTTCGAAGCGCCGAGTGCATTGGCGAGCAAGTCGGCAGCGTCACATGTATCGCGTTCGAGCTCACCGCTTTGCGGATCATAGATATAGGTCGGGATGTCCAGAACCGAGGCAATTACGCGCAGTTCGTCCTGGCTCTCGACCACGACGGCCAAGGCCGAAGCGACCATATGCCAAGGGTCGCAGTCGCCCGTGACCGCCAAAGTCGTTCCCGCGAGGTCTGGAGCCGCGTCATCTCGCGTCCAGCAAACGCTTGCACCGGCTTCCACCACAGCCCGAGCAGCCTCAATTGCGGCCTGGGACCGGGCAAGCAGGTAGCGCGCAGGCAGCTTCGGCTGCGCTGCCCAGAAGGTCCCACCGACATGCGAGCGTCGCACCGTATCAAGCAAATCGCGGCCTACACTCTCGAGATCGCCAGACCGAACGAAATGCCGCGCGCGAGCGCCCGGAAACGGCGGAATGCGCAGGAACGGCTCAGCCAGGCGCAACGCGCTGGACGAAGGAGGATCAAGCCGGCCGACAGCTTCACAGTCGTCAGGCTGGAGCAAATTCCCCTTTTCCTTCAGTGCAGTAGAGGTAATGCCGGAAACCACGGGCATCTCCAGCCGAGCAATTTATCCCTATCGTTCGGCGTTCGACAGTCAAGTCGCGGGAGGGCTCCGGCACTGTTACGGCAGTGACTGCTGTCAATTACTGAAAAGTAAACGTAAATTGTTGCCGCTGTGCAACAGGCGCGGCGCTACTCTCCTAGCCCGCCGCAGACGCTAACCTCCGCAGCATCACGGCCGCTAGCTTGAGCTGGCGACGCGTCAGCGCCCACCATAAGAGCTCAATTCGCTCGTTCCTGGCCAGCAGCGCCGGATCTAGCCCCCGAAACAACCGAAGCGCCTGGCTCGTCGGGAGGAGCCGAACTAGATTGTAGGCTCCGTGAAAGCCGAACTCTCCGCCCGTCGGACATGTCCTTTCATAGGCAAACCTGCGCGCCACGGCCTCCGGAGCGAAGCGAAGCCCCTCCTCTTCCAAACGCGCCCGGCAAGTCCTGCCGATGAAAACGTCTTCCCCCTCCGACCCGTCAAACGGGAGATGGCGGCACGCCTCCATCAGCCGCCGTGAACGCAGCGAGAAACCGCCATTGCCGACGTTGTATGGCGCGGAAAGATGCGGCCAGACGGCGCCGATATAATCATACTCCAGAAAGGCCGGGTCCCAGGCGTCGCCATTGAGAACGAAACCGTCCCATTGCACGCACAGCGCATGCGTCGTGCGAATGTGGCCCGCCAGATCCTGAAGCATGAAGCGGGAAAAGGCTTCGCGCGAAGTAATCGGATCGATCCGCCGCCAGACGATCATTTGATCCGAACCGCTAGGTGGCGGCCGGTCGCTCAGCAGAAGAATCTCCGCGAACTCGACCTCGCGCATCGACGAGCTCAAGGCCTCGACGGTTGCTTCGATCGCGACGCTGGTTGCCGCGACCAGCGTGACGTCGGCCAGTCTAGTCTGCGGCACTTCGCCGGCGTTCAAACCGCCTCGTCCGCCACGGCCCGGAGATAGGCGGCGTAGTCGGACTTTCCGTGCCTTGCGATTGCCACCGCGAATTTATCAGCATCGATAAAGCCCATTCGAAAGGCGATCTCTTCAGGGCAGGCGATTTTCGTGCCCTGCCGCCGCTCGAGCGTACCGACGAATTCGGCCGCTTCAAGAAGGCTATCGGGAGTGCCTGTATCGAGCCACGCATAGCCCCTGCCCATCACCTCCACCCGAAGCTGGCCGCGTTCGAGATAGGCCTGGTTGACGTCGGTGATCTCAAGCTCGCCTCGGGCCGAGGGCCGAATGTTCGCAGCGATGTCGACCACCTGCTGATCGTAGAAATAAAGCCCTGTGACCGCCCAGTTCGACTTGGGCTGGGAGGGTTTCTCCTCGATTGAGAGCGCGCGCATCTGATCGTCGAAATCGACGACGCCGTACCGTTCCGGATCCGCCACGTGATAAGCGAAAACGGTCGCGCCGGAGGTGCGCTGCCGGGCTCTCGCAAGGACGTCAGTCAATCCGTGGCCGAAGAAGATATTGTCACCCAGGACCAAACACGACGGCCCGCCGGAGACAAAGTCAGCTCCGATCGTAAATGCTTGCGCCAAGCCTTTTGGCTCCGGCTGCACCGCATAGTTGATGTTCATTCCCCACTGCGAGCCGTCGCCGAGCAGCTCGCTGAACAGCTGAGAATCGTGCGGCGTGGTGATGACCAG